>Ga0126335_1001837_pt1 | contig 12287 bp, 5 predicted proteins | sample OlaspJWI45metaG_FD_108409 | JGI IMG/M metagenome (GOLD analysis project Ga0126335, IMG submission 108409) | Marine gutless worms symbiont microbial communities from Oahu, Hawaii - Olavius sp. 1 OAHU.JWI-45 metaG | ecosystem: Host-associated > Annelida > Digestive system > Unclassified | place...
ACAAACACCTACACACACAGCTAATGACCTAGACAATACAATAAAAACGAACTCCAAAAGTTAATATAGAAGACATGCAAAGACAAAACTGGTAAAACTAGGCTAAGTTAAAATTCTGTAAAAGAATATCTAGGTCACCTTCGAGTTTCAAGGTCATGGGGTTAATATCAAGATCACGACAGGAGAAAAGCGGCCGCGCGCAGTCCTCGGACACAGCTTAATTTCATATTGCAATCTTGTTTCGAAATGCATTTTGTATTTGTTCTATATCCTCGAGCGCTGTCTACTGAATATGAACAGCCATTTTCTTGATATTGCCTAGCTAAATGGCAGCCAAGTCACTTGAAACATGCACTTACGTAACATTGTATTTGTACATGCGTGAAACAATAAAATAGTGCTACGTATCTCTACTTGTGACGGGTCACTGTGATGTGCTGTTGAACGCCAGGTCGTCTACCACTGCGCCGTGCATGTCGACGATGTGCAGTTACAAGTGAAACAAGAGAAGCGAAATCACACTCAGAACGCAACGATGCACACTAGTCCTACATGTAAGTACAACAGCGTCGCTCTGCATCATCATCAGCGCCATCATCGTCATCATTAGGAGCAGCAGCAGCAATAGGATATGGGAGTGTTTTACGTAGTTACATATAACCAAATGGTGACTGATAGCCTGGCCAGATTACAGGGATGACAGACGAACGACAAAGGTAGGCCACTGTTTCTCGGCTGTCACCCCTGTTCCCAGGTCAAAATTTACTTTTTAAACGAACAAAGTTAAAATCAAAAAGAAGGGGAAAGATTTGACATAGGCCTACACTTCTAGTTCTAATTGCTTTCTGTGATGTTATTTTTGGAGGCGTGCAAAAAGTGATCTAAAATAATTCAGTTCAGCGCATTTCGAAATTTTGCCATCCCGGCAGCGAATCGAATCATGTTTGCAAGAAAATTTGCTAATTAATAATTACTTTATTTTAATTGCGCATTTTTTTTCTAAAAAATACACGAGTAAACTAGCTGCACCGATTAAACAACGAATTTTAACTATTGTCAAAGGTACATATTAAACGTTTTGTAGACATATTATGAGCAAATACTGCATTTATGGTGTATTGGATTTAACTTACAAGTTCAGAGTATGTTTAGAACTTTACAAGCTGTTTGTTGCTGTTTGTTCGTTCGGCCTACTCGTTAACGCTAACAAATAATAACGGTAACTGTAGCCTAATGATAACAAAGTGATTTCAGACAACGGAAATATAACTGCGCGGTTTTCTTTGGTTTTGAACACTGTTTAGCAGGAGAAGTTGAACGCAGTGAAGTCGACTATGGCGTGAACATATGCAGTAAGTACAGTGGAAGGTCAACGAACTTGACCCTGGTCAGTCCGGGATACCCAGACAGCTATCCTCAACACACTGAATGCCGCTGTATGGTCACCGCACAGCGCCAGTCAAAGGTCCGTCTCAGACTGTATACATTTCATTATGCACCGTTTACATGAACCGATATCAGGTAGTCAGTAGGACCCTAGCTGCAAAGTGTTGCATAAGTAAACACGCGGTATTCGTTAAGCAGTTCCGGACCAGTCAGGCTGGGCCCATGTCCTGGAAATTTGCACTTTTGCACACGTGGGATATTGCTTATAGTTTGTGCTGTTTTGTGCTGCATTGTGTTTTATCGTTGTGTGCTTTTTAGTGTGCTACTGCACGTAATTCAATACACGCTGTTGCTGTCGCAATTCTTGTCTGTCTGTCAGACTGTCAAACGCGTGTATTGTGACCAAACAACAACTTCGTCTCTCCTTGTGTTAATTGATTAATAGTAACTGGCATACGAGGTTTTCATTGGTATCAAAATTGGTGACCTTAAATGACTTTGAACGGCATTATGGCCAGTTATGACTGTTCTGCGAATATACCTAAAGAAATATTTGCGCTAGAGATTTGAAGTTTAAATTGTTTCATGTTTTGTGTCTGTCTAGTCTGCGGCGTTACATTAGTGACATGTTTTTATGTCCTTTGACCGCCGCGGAGTTTGAGACTGATTTTTTATCACCGCTGTTTTACATTGTTGTATGCTCTGCTTCGAAATAAATAAATTAATAAAATTAATAAAATAAATGAATGAATGAGTGATGTGATATTGAAGGTGATTGTTACGTACCGAGACATTGACCTGGCAATGACGTCAGATGACGTCAATAAACAGCACCAGCAGCAGCAGGTGCGTGACTGCATGGACTGGCTGCTGCTACAGTCTGTCGGCTTCAAGAACGCGGCAGTGATTACGTGTGGTCACCTGCTAGATACAGATCGACAGATGACGAGCAGAGGCAGTCGTCTACTACTGCATTTGCACACCGCTGAACGCAAGCAGCGCCATCGATTACTGCCGCTCAAAGGATTCCGAGTTTCACTAACAGGTAGTAAGGCCTACGCACATCCCACAACTAAACGACGAACTGGTCTCAATGCTGTCTTACTTAAATATTTAAATTTAATAGACCCTAGGCCTACTGTTGAACTTACGCCACAACTTTTCTCTTTTCCTTTTTTCTATTGTGAACAGCTGCGCTTTTATGGAGGGAAAGCTGGGGTCCATGTTTGCATAATGAAAATTTGACCTCGTCTATGCTTACAATCAATAAAGAGAGAAGAGACAATGTGCCATTATGTGACAGTCATGTTGTCGGTCAAAGTCAGTAAAAAGTTTGTGTTTGTGGTGACAGCGAATCCGACGACAGAATTTCACTTGCGTTGTCACACGACAAACACAGATGTGCTGTCGGCTCTGAGACTAAAGCAAGGTAAGACACTTAAAGTTAATTCTTCCACTTTCCATAGTGAATGTCGTATGTATTCAATTAACAGTTATTTTGTTACTGCCTGCGTTTCTGCGTTGTGTGTTTGGCCCGCGACATGTGGCCATCGGTGCTATGTGTGTGTGTCAGCTATTTCACCAATATTGTTAGTGGAACCTCAAAGGCACCATTATTGTTAAACAGTTCCTTCTGGAACTGCTACCATACTTGACAGCTATGCAACAAGGTTGTTTGCCTGAGAGTCAGCGTCGCGCCATCATAACTCCACGTCTCAAAAAACCTAACGCAGATCCAGTGGACGTGAAAAACTATAGGCCAATCTCACACTTGGCATTTATGTCGAAAGTCGTTGAGCGGCTAGTCTGTCATAAGCTTGTCGCGTACCTGAACAAACACCTTTTCTTTCCTACTCTGCAGTCAGCTTACAGAAGATTCCACTCTACCGCAACTAGCGTTCTGAAAGTCTTCCATGACGCTCTGTTAGCTGCTGATCGAGGCGAGGTTACACTGTTAGGTTTCTTCGACCTCTCAGCAGCCTTTGACACTGTGGATCACGAGATTCTACTTGACCGTCTACGTAAAAGTTTAGGTCTCCATGGTCCAGTACTGGACTGGATCCATTCATTTGTCAGCAACAGAACACAGTCGGTGAGTTCTGCCGGAGCCAAGTCCATCTGGTCATCTATTCTCAGCAGCATGCGGTCGGTGAGGCGGACGCTGACAACAGACTCAGCTAAGGCTCTGGTGCACGCACTGATTGCCAGTCGTCTAGACTACTGCAATAGCATATTGTATCAGAAACACCACTGCCATAAAGATACTGCAGTCAGTTTTGCACTCTGCTGCGCGACTTATAATGCCGAAGCGGAAATTTGAGCGCATAACACCGACACTTCGAGATGATCTTCACTGGTTGCCAGTTCCAGAGAAAATAGTTTTCAAGCTCGGCAAGATCATCTTCAAGTGTCTCCATCAAACCGCACCGCAGTACCTTCAGGAGCTGTACATTCCAGTTACAGCGAGCACCAGTCGCCGCCACCTGTGCTCTGCCGCTCGTGGGGACTTACAAGTGCTTGCTGGTCGTACGTCCAGCTTCGGACCACGCAGCTTTGCTGCCTGCGCTCCAAAACTGTGGAGTAATCTGCTATCGTCACTTCATGATCCAACACTGACACTTACACTTTTCTGTAGCAGCCTAAAGACACATCTCTTCGGTTTGGCCTACGAAAGTGCACTTTGACTGTTTAGGTGTAAGAGCGGCACATTATAAATTTTCCCATACATACATACATTCATGATGATTGTCAGCCATAGCTGTTTTGGCGGCATGTTTTATTTGCATTGTGTTGTTTTTAACCTATGTCATTTTGACGAATAAACGTGTTTATTAATATAGCATGCGTAAACATTCTGCTTGTAGCTGTGTCGTATCAATTACATTATCTTCCACAAGTTACAAACTACAAGACAAACTATGTTATTATAAAAATAAAGCTCACAAATGCGCGCAATCCTGAGACAAACGCGTTGGTGCGGCAGTGTGATGTGACATGACTAGTCTGGTCAGGAAAGTAAAAAGTTGAGATTGCGTTTAAAAGAGCCAATAAATAGTGTTGTGTGGTATATGAAGCACGAAACTGCTGAAGCTACAAACCGTCTAGGAATGTTCTGACCAGCGTTAAACTCCGGCATCAGAATCAGATAGAGCCAGCATGTTTCTGTTTTTCTGTTGACACCGCGAAACGATCGTTCGTCGTCTTTTATTGCAATCTTGCAGTCACTTGAGCTAAGTTGAGGTTAGTTAATAGACATACACGACTGTCTGCAAGCAAGTTCTATGTTCAGCAATTTAGCAAATGTGAGCGTTTGTAGTGTGACTTGCCTGATGAAATTCGACGGTTCATACGCGTATAATGTTGTCTGTCAAACGGTGAAACTTGGACGAAGTATGCGTTAATTGTTGCTGTTTGTGTATTAATTAGCTGACACTGGTGACAGTCGACAACATTACGACTTACGAATACCAGGTTCACAGCACTTGTACACATTCAGTTGACTTATTACGCCCATATGTCATTGCAGTAGATAGAGTAGCTATTTCAAGTTGATGTATGGACGAAATTTATGGTGTTCGGTCCTATGCGCCAATAGTGCCATAAGCCGATGTAATAATTTGATTAATTCCATGTTTACTGATCACAGTGCATCATGTTGTAAACTGTGTGAAATTTGGCAGCATGTGCACACGTTACGTTGCGTTTGTTAGCAATTCGTTCATCGCAGCTGTTTGGAGAGCTGAATATCGTCTTCGCCATCATTGCCATAAATGCTTTTATTGATATAGGCATAATTGTGATGGAATATTAAATTCGTGATAGTACAAGACGTATGTCAGGTATTGTTGTTGTGGTTGTGAACTTGTGGTGAAGGATTGTTGACTGCTGGTCACAGCTCAGCGGCGTCTATGTTCTATCATCGACATCATCATCACCATCATCATCAGCAGCAGCAACATCTGTTGCCGGCCATGCTGCTGGACAGTCTACTGCTGGCGCCAATACTAATTACTGCTCAACAGTGTAGCTGGTGGCTCTTCTGACATTTTATGATTTCTCACATAGTGCTGTTCTTTGCTTGCATAACGATCTCATTACCTGCGCGCCAGCTATGCTGCTAGCATGTATTGTTTTTGGCAGCGTCTGTCTGTGTGGTGGGTCTGTAATTCTGTCCGCACAAAATCTCGAAAACTACTGATCAGAAATTGATGTAACTTGGTAAGAATATGAACCATGGTGAACTTTAAAAGTGGTTAAAAGTTGGTAACATTTGACCTTGACCTTTGACCTTGAGATATGTTTGTATTTTTTTCCAATGCAAGCTCTATGTTGTGAATGTCAACCTATAGAACTTGATTTTCGGTACGGAGGTACAGTACATCTTGGTCACCTTCGAGTTTCAAGGTCATGGGGTTAATGTCAAGGTCACGGCAGCAGAAACGCGGCAGCGCGCAGGTTTGCGCTCCCCTCGGACACAGTTTAATTCCGAGTCTGTTTCTATATTTCATAGACTGATACCATGGGAGTCTGTCTCGCTGGGCATTTCGAGTTCGTGTTTGTCCGATCATGCTCGTAAGGCAACTTGAATACGTTTAGCAGTGAAGCCAGTATTCGACGCCTGGAACAAATCTGGCCTGTGACGTACCGTACATAAAATTCCGATCAGTTTCGTTTTTTTTGTATGTAACTGTAGAAATCAACTGAAATCTGCACAACATTGTACCCATTTCTGCGAGTTACTTGTGGTCACACTTATGGTACACGATTGCGTGCTGTTTGCGAATATCTGTAGCACAGTATTCACGCGCATGTCTAGCGCTCATAAAAGCATACCATCCGCATGCATCTTATTTGACCGTGTCTCGTCTGTCGCTCACGTTAAAGCCAGCTTGCCTATAAAATAAATGAGACTTTTATACAAGGGAAAATACTGTTTTTGGAACGGCGTTGTCCATGTATAAAGAAGTATCATAAGTTCCGACTTGTGTGATCTGCAAACAATAGAAACAGTCATATTTTCGACCTGTGCAACATGTATATGCAAGAGAGGTGAAAGAATACCGGTGGGATTAAAATCTGATCTCAGTGTACAGCTTGCTTCCTTCAGTGCTTTGACACGGTTGGGTCATTTGGCATTAAAAATCATCCCAGAAATGGCCTATAAAGTATCGAGTGGAACGTTAAGCCTTTTCTCACTCACTCTGTGTTATCTGTATAGGCCTGTGCATCATGCAGTCTCTACATAAGAGAGAAAAATCATCTTAGACTTGTAAAATTTGCATACAAGTGAGAACAGTGTTGTAGACCCGTGTCACTTGTATAATTATATGGCCTACAAAATAACATGGAGCAATTAGGCCTACGTTTCAGATCTTAGGCCACAGGGTTAGGTTAGCCTTGGAGATGAGTTAACTGTAAAGCGTTTATGTTAAAAGTTCGTTTGTAACAGTTTACTGGTTTTTAGATTGTATGTTACCTAAAGTAACGCATATATATATATATATGATCAGCGAACTCGCAACTTTTTAGTAGCCTATTAGTAACCGCTTCTTGGGTAGACTAGTTAAATATACTGATGGTCGATATATGCATGACGACTGGCGACTGGAAGAATGCGTGCAGCATCGGACTGGCCGTGACGTCACTGAGAGGGGCGTGGTCATCTCGGCTGGACACCTTACACACAGTTCGTTAGACAATCACAGCAGTAGCTGACCGTAGAAGAGTCAACGTCTGTCGCAGGTAGGACTCACGTCTCCGCGAAACTGTATGGCATGAGAACAAATGACCAAAGTTATTTGGCGAGGGCCGCATCGAATCCGGGAGTAAAATCGAGACCCCGTCAATTACAGCGTTTCTTGGGCCCCCAGGAGTCCCCATAGCAAACAGGACCTCGATCCGTGCAGCTGTTTTTGCAGGGCGCTTGCACGTTGCAGAGAGACAAAAATATAAAGAGACTTACATACTGTCTCACCACGCTACGGGATCATCGATCGCAATAGACGGTATCTCATGCATTCGATACGGCCTAAAGAGTTGCATTTCGTTCGATCTGTAGGTCTATGTTTAATTGCAAAAATGATACTTTGCACTTTGCGTATGGTTTGAGCAAACAAAAGTAAACTACAAAATGTGAAATTGCAACTTGAAGCCGTCTGATGCGCGTGCAGTATACACGTTTTTACCTGCAGGTATTGTTTCTGGCGGCGTCTGTGCGTCTGTCTGTCTGACTGTCCGAAAACTAGGCTACTGATCAGAAATTGATGTAACTTGTTACGAACATGCCCAATGGTGAACGCTAGAAGTGGTTCAAGGTTGGTGACATTTGACCTTGACGTTTGACTTTTGATCTTGAGAGCTATTTTCGTATTTTTTCAACTCAGGCTATGCCGTTACCATAGAACTTCATTTTTAATGTAAAGGTATTTCCTCAGAATATCTAGGTCACATTCGAGTTTCAAGATCATGGGGTTGATGTCAAGGTTACGGCAACAAAAAAGCGGCCGCGCGCAGGTTTGTGCTCCCTCGGACACAGTTTATTTACCTAGAGTTTATTCGTCGGGGATTTTAATTTTTAACGAAAGAGTGTAGCTACCATTCGGTGTTCCCAGGGGCTATTTTTATTATTGCAATGTGACAATTTTTTGCTAGCTTTCCATTAGATTTAGAGACAACGACTTCTCGGAGTTGATTTCATCAAACTGATAAAAAATGTCAACATTTTGCACTATTGATCCCTGTGAAATTTATCGCAGCGATCGCAAATACATTTCAAGTATATAATACACAAATTGTTTCTCAACACGCAGTGACATCACGGATGACGTCAGTAAGTAGGCCTACCGTACATAATTCATGCCGGAAACTGCAGTTCGTGACAGCAGTTGGTAAAATATGAAAATATTTGAAAGGAACAATGGATTCGTACAAAATGTAACAGAAACAACGCAAATAAATGTCGTTTTGAGTACGTAGAAATTTGTTCAATTCAGCGCAGATCTGCGGTTGTTATTGCAAAATGTTTACAGAGCCACTTTTTATGGACACACACTTGACAGCGAGCAATAGAGTCACTGTAGCAAGTGCGAAGAAAATTATTCTCATGACAGTTGCCATCAGACGAAACAGTAGTGAAGTACACGTCTATATTCAGTCTATTAGAGACTGCCCCTTTGTACAGACCGCGACAAGTGCAATCGTATTTGACGTGACAGACATAGACAGCGGTTTCTGTTGCGCAAGAACCGACACTGAACTGCCAACGCTCAGAGCGTTAAAGTGAAATGAATCGGTTTCAGATGTAAAAAGGTGATAGAACTTTCCATCCCCTTTCCTCAATTTTCCTCCGCAACAGAGAAGTGCCGGCTGCGCGGTCAACCAGAGCTCAAACTGCCACGGGCGTTTACATATGGCTACTCAGAACGCCAGGGTGTCTGAGAGCAAAGTATTTGGCATTTTTACAACACATGAATGACGGATGGTAATAGTCTAGTCGTGTCTCTGTATGTGTGTCTATGTGTCTCTATAACTACTCTGCCGCCTTGCTCAACATCTAAAACAGAATCTTCTTCTAAATAGTCATCGTGGATTCCGGGTAAATCAAGGAATTGTCGATATAACTGTTGTCCCCCAACTTCGGGGAAAATGTCAGGAGCAAAACAGCGACTTGTACACTGCATAGTTCACTTAATCAAAGCATCCGATGTGGTAAGTGACTCATTGGTTGCCACTAGTAACTGATAGCAATGTACGTTTTTTGGTGATGTGCAGAATCTCAATCGTTTGCACTTGCAGTGAATAAACAATTGAACGTGGCCACGATGCAGTCAACGTCACTCATTGTTGTCCTCCTCCTCATCACTTTGTCCGTCTCCACTTTCAGCTCTCCTGTTTGGCCAAAAGGTACAGATAGGTGGCGAATGTTTCGAAATTTACATTAACTGCAAAATATTTAATTTTGGCTCACAAATGTTTACGTTCGATTTTTTCACTAGCATGCATACCGTAAGTAACACGTGATGCGATTAAGAGGAATTCGCGCACGATAAAGTATCTTAGTAGTGAATCAGTAAACACAAAGTATCTAAACATTGTCACGAAAAGACGCACATGCACAGTGGCCGTCTATATTTGATTATAACTTAATCTTAACCGATTTCTATGCTTTTTATTGCTTTAATTTCGAAGAAATGCTGTACGCAACTGGAGTAAAATTTACCACATCACCTTAATTGTGTACGCACTCTATCTGAGAAAATACAAACTGCACTTTCGCTGTAGCAAGCTTGTACATATAATGTGTAACATAATATAACGAAATTTTGTTCAGTCCATGGCGAATTTCGGATCAAAGACTGGTGATCGTCGTGACCTTGATTTGCGACTTTAAAGAGTACAGTGTACATACGAAAATATCGTAGTGTAAGGATAAATATATACACAATGGTCCATAAAACGTGAAAGTCTACACTTGACTGTAACTTTGGCAAGTAGGTTTGCATTGTGCCGAAATGCAACGCACGGAAATGACTTAAAACGCATTCCAAATTGTGCCAATTGTTTTGAATAAGGAAGACACAAAGAAAATAGAGGGAACGATAAAGCCCCGTGGAAAGGCAAAGGTATGTGGGAAGATGCAAAAAGTAAAGATTGTGGAAGAAAAGTTGGAAAGAATAAGAGAAAATGACAATGATGGGAGACGAGAGCAAATAAACGGATAAGACGAGACTTATGGTTCGGAAATTGCAATATTCACGCAAATGGCTCCGTTTCGAAAAGTCATAACGAGCCGAGAGTGCAGCACAACTGAGATTCGAACTGTGTCATCGTTCGGGCGTCAGTGGGTTAATTTTGACTGGAAGAGATCGACACAAAGCTTTGAGCAACGCAGATGAACGAGTGAAATAATGCGGCTCCGTGTTGTCATTTGACGACGACGATGATGAGCGCAGAACAACAACAGTCAGATGCGACGAGTGACTATGTGGGTGGTCTCCGAGGCGTCGTAGCACAGAACTAACGCAAGACGACCTAGGCAGGCAGCGGTCGGCCAGTGTCAACATTCACAATGATGAGATTCGTCTGTCCTGGGTGTCATAACAACAGCACAGATGACGTCAGTCAGTGCCCGCCCGGTCTCATATACAGACCACACACAGAGAGACTGCGTGCGTTAATTTTCACGCCTCACGCGTTCGCTAGCTGACATTTTGTGCCTATTTCCAAACATAACATAAACCAGTTTTGAAGCGAACCGTTTCATCTCTGATCAAGTTTGTTGCCATAATGCTATTTGCTTTACTAAATGCCGTTGTGTTTGTATTTGTTTCTGTTATTATTTGTTTTATATGTACTGGTTAGTGAGACTACGGCGATGACGCTGCAGAGGCACTTTACGCAATCGTACTGATGAACGCGTTGATAATGTTAATGTCAAGACAGCAATCGAGAGAGCGGAGTGGACCAAATGACCTTTGAAGCTTGATATGTACCAAAGTGGCCGCAACTTTCGTCGAAATTGGCCATACAGTTATAGTTGCAATTTGTATTCTATAACAATGTTTTTTTTTTAAATTTTCGTGTCATTCTCGATATACAAAACATTTTTATCGTTCTCGTTTTCATTTTATCTTACAAATTGCACACAACATAACCATCGGTACAGGCCTAAAACGGAATTTGTCAAACTGAAGTAAACTTGCTGTCAATTTGTACCAAGTGATTATTGACAAATCGTAGGCCTACATGTGAGTAAGCAAGTAAGGAAAGAAACTTCGCACACGTGCAGCTGTGATTTTCGTTCAGTAATTATGTTCTATTCGTATTCATTATTAAACGAAACAGAACTCACGAAAAAGCTGCGTGTTGTGTATTGCAGAGGACTACAGTGAAATGGAAGCGATGCAACGGTAGGCCTAGCTAAGTCAATGTGTTGTTTGTTATATACGAAATATATCAAGCATAATTTTAGCGCTGAAGTACAACAAGAAATCAAAAAAGTGATTTGGCAAAGACTGCACCGAATGACCCCGCCGTGTAACTGACAGACTGACGGACAGACGCCGCACACATCGGTAACAATAGTCTGCATCTCATGCATTCGATGCAGCCTAAAATTGTCACTAACTGTTACGGTGTCGTGGGGCATCGCATGGCGTCTGTGCAGACTCTCCGGCCTTCTCTGTAGTAAAATGCATAATTCTGCAGACACTTCTTGAAAGTATATCTAGTATCTTTTTGATACGTGTTATGGACTACATTGTATGTTATATTGTATACTTTCAACAAAGTATGTTGCACATCACTTTTCCCTAGCATTCATTGCATCTATCCACGGATGAATGGCCAGGCAGTGTGCCGTAAACACTATATTACAGATGTGTATCAGAAGCATGGTAGCATCGTGTCCTGCAATTAAAGCTAAAAGAATAAAGCGTCGTTTCCGCATGTCGTAAAGTCTCGCAACTCGCACTGCATGGCCCCTAAAGCATTCGGTATTTGTGCCATATCATTAAACACGCTATTTCGAGACATTTATTAACTCTGTGCAATGTGTTATTGCTATCGAATATCTTTTATTCTCTGTTTTTTTACTTTTACCGATTTTACCGATCATTAACTAATGTTCTTTCTAGTGAACGGTAGACCGACTATTGTATATTGCAAGTGCGTGAGTCAATTTTACTAACTTACATGCACAGTATGCCTGTGGTCATGCAATAGACGTGCTGTTATTCTGTATGGTTTGGAAGCGTGCCCATTAACAAAATCTGATTTATTGATTTATTGTCTATGGACTTTGTAATTAATCGATTTTTTATGAAGTTATTTAAAACAAGTAATATTAATAATGTCAAATATTGTCAGGAATGTTTTTCATTTGATATGCCAAGCGATTTGTG
>Ga0126335_1001838_pt1 | contig 12286 bp, 5 predicted proteins | sample OlaspJWI45metaG_FD_108409 | JGI IMG/M metagenome (GOLD analysis project Ga0126335, IMG submission 108409) | Marine gutless worms symbiont microbial communities from Oahu, Hawaii - Olavius sp. 1 OAHU.JWI-45 metaG | ecosystem: Host-associated > Annelida > Digestive system > Unclassified | place...
AAAGCACAGAACCAGGCAGATTTAAGCTTTATGATAGCCGTGTGGCTAAGCTGGAGGCATTCAGTGGCATACAACAAATGTGGTTTACAAAAAGAATTGACTAGCTGCAAAACAACAGTTTCGTGGTTAGCATGGCAACACTTCTGATAAATGTAGGCCCTATTTGTTTAAAAATCAGTTTCGTAGACTTTAATTCGGTCAGTGTGGAAGTGATAATTGACGTATGATCCTTGTCACGCCCACTTCCGGTCCGGTTTCGCCAATCGGTTACTCAGACGGTATCTCAGGTCCACCGGGTGGGGTGACAGGTGCTGCGCCAGTCCTATCTGAAACTGCTTGGGTCCGTATATAAGTGAAGATACTGTCTAAGAGTAACGACATGTTGCGCCAAGATACGCTTACTCGATGAGACCAAACATAAGTTGACTATAGAAGCGATTTAGTAGCAGCAAAACACAGCGCAGCATGGCGAAACATAGCATCTCCCATAGTTATAATATCAATCAACCAATCAGATTTGTCAGAGTCCGCAGCCAACATCAGTTAGACGCAACGCCCTATTATAAACGACGCTATACTAATCAAACCAAATCCTAAGCTGCGCTCTAGGCCGATCGCCAAAGCGTAACATAGCCTACATTATGCGACTAATACAATTTGTACTCGTCGACAAGAGATAGGCAGTGAGCTAGTCGTTATTTACCGATAGGCGGAGAGGTAGGGCCTGTTATTTGTCCATTAAGCGGGCCCTATGATTGGTGCGTTAGACGCGACGTTGATTGCGCGATGTTGACTGGACCATTCCGATCTTCATTTGACGCAGGATTCGTCGCACTAGGAATACAATAACTATAGGTGAGGCCTATTTCTCCACAGCCTTCAAAAATAAACAGTCGCCATTGTCCATGGTACATTCTTAGCAATGTTGATGAGTCGCCAACGTTGCTGATATGGTACGATAGACAGACTTACAGGTTTTGCTTTATAAGAACATAAGATTGCGATTAGAAGTCATTGAGCATGCAGACGGTAAGTTAAACAGGAATGGTCTACTAAAGTTATAGAAACAACTTATTCTGCAGACACACAGTAGCGAGTCACGTGGGTATTTATCTCTTCTGTGGGTACTTATTAGTGTAGGCGTACGTTTAATGCCAGTGGCCAATCCAGCTTTAAAGTGTCATAACTGTCATTCATATCAGTATTGCGGGATGTGCCGGGTAGGGTATAAAGCCATACATTTCAAAGTCAAGCCACAATGCAACATAGAGCTGCGAAAAAAGGATTGACTCGTACCGGCACACAGCAGATCGCAATAAACGTGACACAACATATCAGATATGTGACGTCTAATAGTATGCCGCTCACTGACGTCTCCACCGATACATCGTTTTTTGCCGCCCGACGCATACTCTGTTGGAGTGAAATTAGCTACGGCGACATGACTGTCTGTGTGTCAGTCACGTTGCTATTTTGTGCCCAAACGACTGAGTCGATCATCATGCGACTTTTACCAAATTGTAGCCCAGCCATTCGAGTTTTCCAATACCAAATATGAATCCGATAGCTCGAGGAGATCCCCTCATTGACGGCGTCAAATGGTACGCAATGTTTCGAATACGAAGTGCACAAGCGTCAGTCAGTGTTGTTTCACTCTCACGGTGGCGCCACGTATACGCCGTTTCAGGCGTCCGGCGGCTTGTCAGCGATAGCTGAGCTTCTTGTATGCACTTGTCATGTTGTGACTACAACGCTTACAAAATGGCGTGCGGTCTAACCGTAACAACTGTCATTTCACAGACTAGTTTGCCAGCAGATCGATGTCACTACGGGCAATCCTTTGGTTTCTCGTGTTGGTCGCTCGCTGTAACACGTCGTCGAGCTGTCACACTGCACCAATAACAACACACGTCGACTATACACTGTGTCTCAAAAAGTTTACCCTTTTATTTACGGGATAACTTTGCCAACTCAGCCGTATACCAATTCGAATAATATTTGGCGCAAACATAACTGAGGAAATTTGTAACAAACTGACACATGACAATTTTTGCTATGCGTTTCAAATTTACATCGTAAAATGGCATCCGTTTTTCTCTCGTCAATAAAGCAAAAATTTTAATGACTCATTCCGACGGTTTTTGCAATGGCAATTGATGATACTGTGGTAGAAGTTGTTGTCCCTGAATCATTATAAGTGTCATTATTTTCACGCGATGAATGATAGTCCAGCCTCTTCGGTTAATTAACTTACCTCCGTAACAACAATACTGGATTGTTTAATTGTAAGTTGTAAAACGTTGTGAAACAAAAAAAACTTATTAAGAAATTTCTGAAAAAAAGTTTGGAAACTGTAGGGACTGAGTAAACTTTTTATAAAGCTGCGAAAACCCGGCATGACGACAGTAAATAAGACAAAGCAGTAGCGGTCGACCACGAACTGCGCGAACGTTTTTCTATTCTATAATATTTATTTCTACACAAGCTGGATATTATAATAAAGAAACAAATCATTGGTTGAAAAATTTTTTATCTGCAAAACCACCAAATATTATTAAAATCGGTCAACATTTGACCGACTAATCACAAAAATAATAAAGTAAACTGTAGAATTCTCGAGCAGAAGCAGAACCAGCATTCCTTTAAAAATATTCAACGTCGCATTCTTGAAGTTAGTGTGTCGGCAAACTTCTCTGTTTTTATACACAAAACTCGTGCAAGAAAGCACACGCAACGGCGATTAAACCATGAATAAAGACTGTTGTTAATAGTTAACATTTGATAAGCACACGTATAATTTTGTGCTGCAACAAACGAATACGATTCAACGAATAAAAAACAAATTTAGACCCCTCTAAATGTGAGCACTAAGCACCCCTTTCACACAGTCAAGACTGTCGTAAATGACGAATAGGCCTATGTGCGCTTTTCTGGGCAGAATAGAGGATTGAACTTGATTGATGACAACTACACAGTGTGGCGCTGTTTTGGCAAGTGCTTGCAATTCACAGTTTACGTCGCCGAATTAATCTCTGTGTGTTTTTGAGTTAGCACAGACAGCATTAGAAGTCTGCAGATGATAGCACTCGTTGCTATGACATCTACTGACGGAACATTTCTGGCTCGATTAGTTCTAGCAGTAGCTTTGTCTCAGAGTGTACAGTCTGCAGCTACAGAAAGCAGCTACGACAGCAGCTTGGAGACAACGCTGCCACTGTTTTCAGGTACGAATCAATTTGCGTATTATCGCGAAACAATAATACAAAGTAGGCTGAAAGTGTATTAGTTTTATTCTGCACTAACTGATTTTTCGTAATCACAGTCTAGATACTGTAGCGCGTTAGTGCGTAACACTGTTGTAAGGGCGATGCCTCAAGTCAATGGAAAATGGCGATGGGCTCCGAAATCCCTGAACCGATCGAGTTAAAATTTGGCACCACTGATGACGTCCGAGAAGGGACCCCAATGCAAAAATTGATTTACTCCGCATATGAGGTGTGAGCGGGGCGTAGTGGTGAAAATGTTAGGTTGCGTGCTTTTGTAGGCCTGCTTTGTAAGCTACTTAGGAGCCAGCACAGAGAAGACCGCACAACACACCGAGACGCTTAGTATAGCAGGAAACGTATTTGGCGTGTGCGTAAATTCCTAGGGTATAGCTTTGTTCTAACGGGTCATCCCCCTTTGTAGCCAACATTCCCTTTTTGAGGGTCCTCAAACTTAAACCTATGGAGAGCGTGTTCGCGTATATCTCGACAACCGATAAAGCTACGATCACGAAATTGGAACACAACATCAGACTCTCCAAGCGCCACTTAACCGCTTACAAAAGTAGGTTATTGGGGTCAGGGAGTCGGAGTCACGTGACCTACTTTTACATTTTTGGGACCCCTCATTATATCTGCGGAACGGCTGAAGCTAGAGACTTTCAATATTGTGTGCCTAGAGGGCTAAGGGCCCTAATCAAAAATAATCAAATTAAGTCAAACGGGGTCAAGCAGCGGAATCACATAACCTACTTTTAAATTTTGAAACTACCGTCATATCTGCAAAATGGCAGAAGTTAGAAAGTTTAATTTTGGACTTGATACATCATACAGTGTAGACTGTAAGGGGTGTGGGATGTGTGTGACTTTCCAAATAGGGGTTAAAGCCTGGGACAAGTATAACCTAACTATGCAAAACGTCAGTAAGCGAATGCGACTATAAACTTACGAACGGTCATTTGTAAAATCGAAAACACGCCAAATGCTTTGTCAGCCGTTGCTTCAAGAGCTTTTTCAGATGCATATACCTGCCAAAAAGTCCTTATTTGTGCAATACCGTTTTGCAGTGTTAGGTACCAGAAGCGCCGACTTTTGGTTCTGAGTATTGGGGCGAACTGAGAGGTGGAGGGGTCTGGGGAGGGGACGTTAGCCGACTAGGGGGCCTGGGGAGCGTCATAAGCTCTTCCAGCCAGAAAGCAGTAATAGCAAAATAATATTATGTAACAGTAAGGGTGAGAAAATCGGATTCGTAGAATGGACTACGGAAGTATGACGTTAAATTATCACGTTACATTTGCACTTTGCAGAAGCACGTTATTTAAAACATGCTTGCGTTAAACGACGCAAAACAAAAAGTACTGGGACAAAACTTTACTCTCGCCCCAGTACCTTAAAAGTACTGGGGCGAATGTCCTCATTGCCCCTATGGACTCGGCGCCGAGAAATGAGAGTCTGTGAACGCCATTACACCATCCGTAACGAGAAGGGTTCACTAGTCCGAAGGTTCACTAGTCCGAACTTGTCTCGAATATGATTTCAAGGTATAATAAAATATAATATAATATAGGTACCCTTTAACCCCCAACCTAACCCTAACCCTTCCGACTAGTGAACCTTCGGACTAGTGGGATGTTCCCTCCGTAACCATGGCGAGTTCGCAAATTACATCAGCATATGACAGTCACATGTCATCAATAAGCCTGTCAACATGCAACATGTCAACGAACGAAAAAGGACGAAGCACATCATTCCAATGCAAGCGATAACGTCCACAACAAAACTGAACACTGCGGCCGGCACGGGAGAACATTGGCTATGATAGGCTACACACCATTTCGTGTTACAGAATTGACAATATCATTGCCAGAAGCCAAACAGCTCTTAAAAACGTCAAAGTCATTTTACATAATATGTCATAAATTGAAATAGGCTTACTGTTCGATAAAGCATCAGTTATAGCTGTGTGACAATTAAAAGGAGCCAGGGGCGTAAGCAGAAGGGGGGTTTGGGGGGTTTAAACCCCCCCATTGGACAAGTCAAAAAATTGTAGCCCAATAATTTTCATAGCATAAGTAGTGGTAAATGATAATAATAATTTTTGTCTCCCGTTGTTGGCGTATTGTTCACCGATACAGTAACTGTACTGGTGACATGTCATTAACACAATATTGCTTGTTCATCAACAATCATGTTGGCAAGGCTGCAGGTCAGATGTTTAACCCCCCATTGTGAAATCCTCCGTACGCCTATGAAAGGAACCTTTCAGACCCGACGTAGTGCCTGTCGCCAAGACTTACATACTGATGACACACTGACATTGGCTAAGTCCCATAATTCACTCACGTAAAAACTAGAGCAGTAGGCCTATGCTTTCAACAATCTTGTTTTAGTAATACAGTCAAGCTTAGCCTACCAAACCAACAAACAACATCATTAGCCTGGCCGATAAAGTAGTGTTGACGATTTAAAAATGTCCAATCTGTTATCGTTATCTTAACAAATAATATGACCTATGCCTAAATAGTTTTTACATTTCATTTTTAGATAGGCCTATAAAGTTACACATATCATGGTTGTGCTGTAAATTTTAGCATGTTTCCAGAGTAGGCCTACCCCCTAATGTGGTCGTAATAAAACATGCACCAGCAGTTTTAGTGCGAGTCGGTAGATCTAGTATAGACCGATAGACAGCGCTATTGCTGAGACAATTCTGTCTAGCCTAAATCTGTCTGTCTCTCCGTCTATTGATGACATGTAGGAAGGTGGCAGGCCTATTGATGACGTCACTGTAATATGCTTGAGGCTAGTAAACTTGGCTGTGTATCAAAGACATATACCGTATGTTGGCTGCGTTATGTAAGCTGATGACATTTTGCTGCTGTCGGCATCAGTAGTTACATTGTAGTCCATGTTGGAGATACATGTACGCTGCGAATATGGTAGAAAGCATGAGATCATTTTTAACTGTAAGAAATCTATGTCCATGGCTGTTGAGTCTAAATGGAAAACGGCTATTAGACCGATGCTACTGAACGATGTAGCCTACCCATTCCATGAGTCAAGAGTATCAAGTATTTAGGCATTGTGCTAGTGGCAGCTGCATCAGTTTGCATGTTGATTGTGGTTATATTAAAAGAAAATTCTATGCATCATGCAACTCTATTATTGCCAAGTGTAAAAATGCAGACGAATTTGTAAAATTGTCTCTTGTCAAATCTATGTGCTGACCATTGCTGACTTACTGTCTAGGAGCTCTAGACCTGCCTCAGTATAAGGTTCGAGATCTTGGTACATGCTGGAATGATAGCTTTCGCAAATATTTCACTTTTACAGATGGGAGTCGGGTTTCTGAAATTCAGCATTACTGTGGCGATTTTTTTGTTGACATGTACAATAAATATAAAACAAAATTTCTAAGCAGCATCATTAGTACAGATTGCAGCTTAGCATGTGTCAGCATCTGGACCTGGATTGACAAGTAGTTGTGTGCTCTGGACTTATACCGGGCGCAAGCCCGGTAGTAGGCCTTAAGGCCTACTATGGGCTGCGCCTATAGTAAGATCGCGCGCGTACTATTTGTTGTACAGTGTACTGTATGTGGTTGCCTTTGCTGACTAGTCTGCAGATTTGACCGTAACGAAATGTACCGAGACGAAATCTTGTTACGAAAAGTACCGAGTCACCCGTAACGAAATCTTCTTAAGAAAGCACCGAGTTATAATGGTAAAAATACTTTATTCGGGTGTTTTAGATAGATAAATAACAAATGAGCTATAACATGTGCCTAAAGATTAGATCTGTGCTCACATTTTAATAAAAATTACAACTTTGTGTTCAACTCTAGTTTAAGCTCATTCGCCAGATGGCGCCAGCCGACGAGCACTTTGTTGGCGTTTGTCAAGACTTACACACAGCTTTATTCATCAAAGATGGTAAGACAAATATAACAGAAAGAGAAATAAATATATACATATAACATAACTACAATATGTAGCTCACTTACTCTCTCTACGCGACACTGAAATTGGAATGATATTTAGAAATGTTTCCAGCGGCAAACATTAGCCTAAGAGGACATCTTAGATGACTTCGCCATACGGAATGAAATCGTCAAAAGCAGCGTATTAGAATGCATGTCTGTCTGTCTATCGGTCGTTACTGCCCTTCATTTAGACTGCAGTTCTTGGTTTTCATTTTGGCATGTCATTAGCTTGTGCCGGTCTCCGCGTGCGTTGTTTATCACGACCTCTGACAGTTGGTTTGGCCACCCACTGTGCCTACTCACGGACGAATATGGCTGGAGTGACTCAGTAATGGCTGGTTAACTGCCAAGATGGTGTGGATGCTAATGGTGTTTTATCTTAGTATACTTAGTACTAACCAAGCTACCCTCAGAGGAACTATCATAAAGTGATATAGCACGTGGACATTAGCGACATTTTAACTACTGCTTATTTTTTACTCTTACTGACGTTTCCGTACTACTGTTGGCCGCCGTGCGTGCGTCACGTTTCTTACATCTAATTCACGCTTGTATTCCGGTAGGCCTATTCGTTAGCGACTGCGTTCTGTCAGCCGCCATCAACTGATCATCTCACAACGACGTTGCAGCAAGTTCCGTCGTCAAGCGTTTTCTGTTGCTGGTCTGATGACCTGAAACTTTTGTCTGACCACCTCCGGTACAGGTCTAGATGTGTCGCGTCCTGCATACCCTGCATTCTTCATGTCGGCCTAGCTCATCAGGGTCTGGGGCTGGTCTCCGTTGTCCTCAGACTCCATCGATCATCATAGGGTCCGCCGGTCGCAGGAGCACTTAACAGCGTAGCTATAGTGACATTAAATCAAAAGCCGCTGGTGGGTTTATAGATACCATTGTAACAACGACAGCAGCAGTATAGTGAAGGAGTATTATTAATTTCTATTCAGCGACACGAGACGAATATATTATGTATACGGACGGATAATGATATATTACAGACGATGATCTAACATGGGCTGTGGTGTGGCGACACAGACAGTCTAAGAACTCGCTCAGACGACTCACCACGACGGCAGCTCATACAGCACTGCCCGTTGCAACTAACGAACAAGCCTAACATGCTGGCCGGCGACTATACCGACCCTCAGCCCGTCTTACAGGAGGCATCCGAGGCGCCAACCAATCGTAGCAGCAAAATAATAGTTCATAACAGGCCTACAATATTCAGTCTGTCTTGTTATAGATGCCCAGACACTTTCAGTTCAGCACTGAAAAAAACATTATCTGTTCTCCACGCAGAGTCATGCTGCATGCGAAGTGCAGATTACAAATGTACTTACTTCATTGTCATTATCATTAATAGTTCTGCGCAGCAGGCGAGGGCAGTAGCGTCGTTCTAGCACCATGACCACGATGAACCGCCTTCCTCCACAGATCAGCAGGGGAGCAGGTAGAGTCTTGCCGGACAAGATAGTCGACTGTTTCTCGGGCGACCAGGACGGCGTTTCTAGTTGTTACTGGGAAGACGGCCGAGAGATGCGTCAATCTAACAACGGAAGGCCAGACGAGCTGGAACATTGTCGGCCGATGTTAATGTGCGGTGTTAATACGCTGGTTTCATCATGCTTTTATGTTAAAAAAGTTGTTTGTGCTGTTTGTTTTTTATTGAAACTGAAAAACTGCTGTGCGTCAGTGTGCAATTTGACCGGCTACGTAGGCCAACAGTAGCGCGTTGTATATTACGCTTTATTTACTTACTATATATTCTGTTATTCGACCTGTACAGGCGAGAATGAGAGCGAGGTCGTTACTGGAGAATGGTCTACTCTATCAGTCAATGTCAAGATAACTGAAGCTGAAACCTCACCACCATCATCATCGTCACCATTTTCAACCAAAGTCGTTGCTGTAGCGATCGGAATAGCGCTGGTTGGTCTTCTTCATCTTGCCTTAATAATCGCTGTCGCAAGAGTGCTTTACAGGTAAGAGTCATCTAGTCGCCTGATCACTATCATCGACGTCATTAACATATTCTCATTAGTAGCATTCCCGTTACGTCGAAACTACAGTAGTCGATTAAACGATTACGCACAACCCTCAAGTTCTGAAAGTCAATGAAAGTGTTTGTCTAAAAAGAACAAACCAGCACGCCGGCTACCGTGATCTTAACGTTGATACAATGACCTTTAAACCCGATCATGACCTAGACATTCTGAAGATTTACCTCCATCCCAGAAATGAAGTTGCTAAGCCGAGCCATTTACAAGTTAGAGCAGTCTGAAATTTTAAAAAAATATTTAAATAGATCTCAAGGTTTAATGTCAAGGTCAGTTGCCACCAAAATCGATCAACTACTAGTGTTCACGGTTCCCGTCTTCGTGCACAGTTCGTATTCAGCTCGGCTGTGGCTTATTTTCGTTTGTTTTTCGTTTTATCGTTTTTTGTATGCCTGCGTTCGTTATATTCTGAATAAAGTTACTGATAAGACACATTCTTATCAAGTAACATAAATTTCTGGTCGGTAGTTGCAGAGTTTTCTCACGCATTCGCGCTACCGCTTTCTGATACCGAAACCATTGAAATTATGCAGGGACGTAAAATGATTTCCAGGGGGCCCCAACTCACCCAGAACCGATCGTTCGCGATCACAGCTTGAACGTTGTACGATCGATCATTATGCGATCAGAACGTTCACAATCTTGAACAGGACGATCACTCGCTGATCGGATTTGATCGTGTGCGATCGTTCAGGCGCGAACGATCATAGAACGTACATATAGAAGTTCTCAATTCTTTATATTTTCCTTTGTGCCTGAACTATCACACACAATCAGCGTATCATCGTCGTCACACATTTGCTACGGAACTGCTCAAACAAAGCTCAGCAGCATCTTGGCAAGTTATCGTCTTCATGAATGTAACTATGTATGAGCTTATGTGATGCCGATTAAATGTTAGCGTACGACTATATGGCAGTATAAGCCCCGTGCAGGCGCGGTGAGTTGGGTATATTGCTGAAAGCTGGCTTGAGTTTTCATTGGGTTTATCGCTGTCTGGCAGTTGTTTATTTTTTTGTTTGGGCAATGGGTTATTCTTTCTCTTAGGTCTACTTTATGTTGGGCCAGTTGAGTTCCTGGATGATAGTTACCACAAGTGGATGTTTGAGTTTGATAGATTTGTAAATACTAAAATTGCTCCGAAACTTTTCTAAGTGACCGTTTACTGTTTTGCCTAAAACCTGTTTTAATGTTTTAGGTCTAAAGAGATTTAACAAAGCACAGTCTCCATCATGATAAGAACCGCGATTCGTTCAGCGGTTTCGCACACTGCTAATCTAGGGCGTAGTACAGGGAAGGGTAGCACGGGAAGGGGGAGGAACGTTCAAGTGACGTTCGAGCATGGAACAATCCTCGAACGTTCGTCAGTGAGGTTCGGTGACGAACGTTCGCGCGATCGATCGTGCGATCTTTTTCCTTAGCCGTTTGAACGTTCAGGACGAAACTAGTCGATGATCATAGATGGTACATGATCGATTTAGCGCGAATCTTCAACGATCGTTTTATGAACGTTTACGTTATGGGCGGGAAGCGACCTGGCCTTCGCGCCGTGTCATCAAAATAGCGTACTTTGGAAGATTCTGAGGTTAAACTTAGTTTTTTTCATAACCAAAAGTGGGTCGTTTGGCCCCCTTTCGACGTATCGGGGAAGGGGGCAGCACTCCCTGTCTACGCCTTTGGTTTACTGTTGTTTGTTTGCGGCAGACGAAAGATGGCTACGCAGCAGAATGAGACGGTGTCGGAAAGTGTGAGACGGGTGATAGCCGGTGCTTGCCGTCGTAACCGTTACGCTAGACAGACTTCGACCACCAGTACTAGTACCACTATCAGCACCATCCAGGGACAATAGATCAGCAGCTAGATGCACCAGAGAACAGCCGTGCACTGCTTGAGCGTACGGCAACCACAGACGATAGAATGTTTATTTATCTAAATGCTTCATTGACCAATTTCAGCATAGAGATCACTGTCCCACAAAAACCGTGTACGGCAAGATGGCGCCTCGGGCAAGCTACGCCAATGGAGCTCTCACGGACCAATCACAGGTCGTTTAGTACTTAGTTGGGTTTGCAGTTGATAAAGTTTTCTAAACTACAACCAAAAAGTCGTCTGCTTTTACAGCATAGCGAAACCTGCGTCCAAAATAGTTATGGATGAAGGATGGGTTTCTACGGCAGTCGCCATCTTGCCGTACACTGTTTCTGACACCCACAGAAAGCGGCCAGTAAGGCTCCTGTGACGACAACTATCAATGACGTCATCAGTTATTGCTCACACCAACGCCGAGTCGCTGATGTCACTAATTCCAACGAATTTAGTTAAGGTTCAGCGCTTCTAAAGACTGTCGTAAAAGATCTTAGATTAGCCTATCGCGTAACCATGCACATGTATAGGCCTACAGCAGCCCTATTATTATAGGCCTACTCGGATAACACAGAGAACGTAGTAGATGTTTAACATTGTAATTAAGTAAGTAAGTAAGTAAAACGTCGATTAATATAGCGCATAGTCGTGAAAAAACCTCTATTGCGCTGAACACACTAATATTGTCTGAAAAACGACGTTTTCAGTGACAGCCGGAAAGTGTTTTTAGTCCTTTCTCTAAGCTCGTCTGGTAGCGAATTCCAGACGGTTGGTCCAGCAAAAGAGCACGCCCGATGGCCGAGTGTTGTTCGTCGATAGCGCGGTAAATCCAGCTGGCGACGGTGTGCTGAGCGCAGTCGCTGACGACCAGCGATATCCAAGACAATGACACGACAGACTGTCAGGTACTTTGACGCCTTGTTGTGGAGACACCGGTGGACTGTGACGGCGAGTTTGTACCGAACACGATCTGCCACCTCGAGCCAGTGCAAGTCGTACTTGCGCATTCCGCTGACAAGGCGGTGTAGGTGTTGTTCAACTTCTGTGTTGTTACCGGCAGAAAACTGTCGGTATTAAAATGACTTTTCAGTTTTCGCCCCGCAGGGGCGAAGCACTAAAACGAT
>Ga0126335_1001839_pt1 | contig 12282 bp, 12 predicted proteins | sample OlaspJWI45metaG_FD_108409 | JGI IMG/M metagenome (GOLD analysis project Ga0126335, IMG submission 108409) | Marine gutless worms symbiont microbial communities from Oahu, Hawaii - Olavius sp. 1 OAHU.JWI-45 metaG | ecosystem: Host-associated > Annelida > Digestive system > Unclassified | place...
CGGCCATGTCTCGTCACACTGGTATCAGAGTTCGTCTCATATAGTTTATTTTGTTGGCTGTGTCTAGAGTACGGGAACCCGTACTGTAATTTCGAACCTTCCGGTACGAGAAGGGCCGCTGTTGCGGTATGGCAGTCACGTACCCGTAACGCAAACCCTAACCCTTGTTAATATGTTAGTGCACATGCACAATGCATATTGAACTTTCCTGCCTTCCAAAATGAAAGTATGGGTTCCCCTACTCGACACTTCCTATTTTGTATGCCTCACTTGGCAGCAAAGTAGCATGCTGACAATTGTATAATACAAACACATGCACGCGATAGAAAAGGAAAAACAAATATGTCATTGTATTTAGCACAGTTTGACTGAGTTTTAGTCATTACTGTTGATAAGTCACTTCATTGTTCAAGTCTGTAAGCTATAACCAGAAAATTGAGAAGATTTGTCAGAAGAGTCAGCATCTTAGCTGTGTTGTTGTGATTAAACATGGCGTTTGGAAATTGTGAAACCAAATACACAGTGATAGGATAATGATATTGCAGAGCTTTGCATGTTTGTGTCAGCGCAGGGCTGAAAGTATGCAGCATTAAGTACTGTTGTGTGAAATGATGTTTATGTGACAGTGCACTGTAGTGTGATATAATGCGCGTGTGTCACAGGTGTGAGTTGTGACAGCTGCATGAAGAGTGGCTTCACAGGAATCCGCTACAAGTGCCTGGTCTGTTGTGACTACGACCTCTGTTCAGCTTGCTATGAGGCCAAACTGGTGACGTCACGTCACAAAGTTGATCATGCAGTGCAGTGCCTTCTGACTAAGTCTGACATTGGTCAGTGCCAATCATTGCTGTTTGTCATCATCATGTATGAATGATGTTGTTGTAGTGCTGAGATCTGGGGCTGCATTTAACAGTTTGTGTAATAATCGACACATTGGACTGGGTTTAGAATTGCAGTGGGCCCTTGGGATGTTGTGTAGGCTGGTACTAAATTTGAAGTAACACCCATTAGAGTGTTTTCCAATGTGCCATTTTTAAAGTTGCTTTAATTTTGATTTTATACAGGACTTTTTAATGTGTGACAAGTGTGACTGACTAAATTGAATACATCTGCAGATTGTGTTCGTGTCTTTTGCTGGTAGAATTGAATCCTGAATTCCTGACCTGTTTTAACAGGAATCTTTACAATCATACCATCACAAGCTAGATAGACATAAGATGCAATGCTGCATTTGTGTTTTTGGTGTGTGTGGTGTATCAGAGTTGTATTTTGGAGGTGATGAGACAAGCAGCATGCATCATCAGTCTTTCACATGTCCGTACTGTGGACAGTTTGGTCTGACCAACGTTGATCTACTCAATCACATTGATGAAGAGCATGCAGACAACACACTTGAAGTGGTGAGTGAACAACTGAATATTGTCTTGGTTTAACTGTCACAGTGTCTCTGATACTCCTCCAGAATCCTGGGGATTTGCTGGAATATTTACATACTTGTAATTCTTGACTTTACATTACTCATGCACTGATACAACAATGCTGCACTATGCGAGTTTGGTCAGAATATTTCCTGGAAACTCTGGGAAATCTATTGAATCATAACTGCTGATCTGTTAGACAATCTGACTGTACACTGAAATGTTCCACTGTTGATAACTGACACAGTACTGTGTTTCACTGCTGTGGTCTATTTGCTTGTCTGCTTGTCATCTGGCCTGTAAAACCCATCCCAGAAGCGACCTATAGTGTGTCGAGTGAGGTGTCAAGCCTTTACTCATTCTTTTAAGTAGTTTTTCATGATTCTGACATATGTCAGGTGTGTCCGGTGTGTGTGGCGACACCTGGTGGAGATCCCAATCACATGACTGATGATCTCATATCCCACCTGTTGGTTGATCATCACGGTGGCCAGAAACCTGATGTTAACATATCCTTTCTGTTGCTGCTGAGTCATCAGTGGCATTTGACTTAATGCAGTGATTCACTGAGGTTGTAATGTTAACACATGTAGTTCAAGTTGCAGGATTAGTGCTACATTGCATTGCTGGCAGCAAAGTAATTTACACATCGTCTCATTTTAGGAAGCACATCAGTCACTGACTATCAGCTATGTTACTTTTATTTATTTACTTACCCAATACCCATATGGTATAGGAAAGCCTTTATCATTATCGTGTATTTCTGTATTGTGATGAATTATGCTTAGCGTAGCTGAGAGTTGTTATTGAGTATTGACAGTAGAGATGCACGCGGAGGGTGATGGTAGTGCTAGCCAGCAGTCACAGTCACACCGTGCAGCACTTGACCGCTATTCACTCAACAGGCCCCAGCTGCGCCGTGCCGATGCACTGCGCAACGTACCGATGGATGTCTCAGCATCTGCACCGAGTAGCGCCACTGCATCGCGCGAGCCGGCTGACCCCATCTCGGGTGGCATTACGTTAACAGGTGATACTTTGCCACAGGATAACATCCACTTTCTGTCTGATGATTGTGTGCCCCATGGAGGCCTGATAGCTGAGAATAGCCCACTCAATTTCCCGACCAGATGTCGCAAAAGGTGACTGCACCAGGCTTTGGTTGGGTTACATTTGTTTACCATGTATTAGTAGTTTCTGTACCATGATTGTATTTTGTATATTTTATATAAGTTCTTTGTGTCATATTTTGCTTATGTTGACATGTGTTTGCGGTCATTTAAGTGATTGGCTGAGGAGATCATCTCCAAAACATTATACAGTAATGTGTTGAGTGTTAAGTTTGATACAGTCTAATATTAAGTTTCTGTCTGTTGTTACCAGCTCTAGAAATAAAACTAAAAATTCCTGAACTTCTTGTGATTCTACTTTAGTGCTGTGCATATCTGTTGTCCTGTCACTCAAAATGCACTGTGCAGCAATGTGCACATTGTTGTTATTGTAATGGACTGCGCAGAGTTGCACTGCAAGTAGGTCGTTAGATTCACTGTTGTGTACTGTTGTGCAGAGCTGTTGTCACAACTGTCAAATGCACGAAGTCGCGCTGCTGCTGTCCGTAACGTGTCTGCTCAGCTGCAGCAGTTGGAGTTACAGCTGCAGTCCACCAGGTTTGTCTCCTCCGTGTACATTTCACTGTCGAACTGTAGTGTTCTTTTATTGACATGCATTTATTTAGTGCTTTTTGGCGGAAAATTTAAGGTGCCGGATTATCTGGAAAACCTCGAATGCTTGGAACATTCCAAGAATGTCGGGAAAATGTCATAGGCTTAGAATTTATGAGAATTTGGGAAATGTCAGTAAATGTGTAAATTAAAAAAGTATATGGATGATAGTTATGAAGTGTGCATTATGATCTGCTAATTAGCATTATCAGTCTGCAAGATGCAAGCTAATTAAGTAGTTAGTATAACAGACCAAGTTTTCTGCATTGCCAATGTCTGCAGTGGTGTGGGAAAGACGTACAATGCAGACAATAGTTAAACGTTCAGTGGTGACTGGTGAGAGTGATTGCCCCTCCCTTCCCCTCTGCTGGTGGCATGCTTTGATCACTGCTGCTGGCTGCGTCACTTACAGTGACGTGTACAAGCCCGCATTCAGTGACTTGTAAGACTATTTACTGAAGCAATGAAGATATGTTACACATCAAAACTGTTTTGGATTATTACGGCTTTTTAGTTTACATGTATAATAAGCACCCTGACTAGCGGGCCTCTACTTTTGGTACAAATTGTGTGTATTATAATCAAATTTTTACGGTAGATGGGATCTCTATCCCCTTACAATGAGGTGGAGTGGAGTGGGGGATGCACTCAACTACCTATTCTACCATATGTAAATAACCTGTTCCAACTTATTTGCCAGATGGTGCCACATTGAATGCAGCCACCACTAAATTACTTATAGTATTTGTTTGTGCTAGTTGTATTCATTACATATCATACATGATGATGATGGTCATGATGATGATATGACTGTCACTAGTAGACAGCAGTTGGAAGGCATGCCCGTAAGGCCCGGTCCATCGTCGTCATCATCAGCAGCAGCTGCAGCACACAGGACCTCAGCCGGTGGACACAGACTGGTCATCTTGGCCAACCCTAGTTCTGGTGGGGGCACTGCATCGCTGCCATCTAGTGGCGACAATAACAACCACAACAACGAACCATCGGCGTCAGTGGCAGGTGCTCGGACTGACTCCAACAACCAGTATCTGCTTGCAAAGTAATCATTTACTTCCATTTTGTCAGTGGACCCAGCAATTGTCATTATTTACATTTTATATGCCTGTCTTAAGGCGGGGCGTATTATATGTCTGTCACCACCTTAGTTTCTGGAGAATTGACTTTTGCACCCAGTGACCAAAATTTTTGCACATGTGTACAGGTTGCAGCAGATGACTATTTTGAAGTGCTATTAACAGTATCGTAGTTTTATTGGTGCTTTTGTATATAGTTTACTTTATTAGTTAAGTATATGGAAGTTAATTATTTTTTTTGTTTTTAGGCCACATTGAATGCATGATGTGCGGACTATTGTGATCGATGATCTGTCTGTCTGTCACGTGGATTTGCTGTGCAGACACAGCTGAATCAAGTCAACACTGGGAGTCTAGATTTTCTCCAGATTCTATGTGGCCTTTGCCAAATGGCCACTTGTTTTGTGATTGTTGTCTACGAATGTTTCACGAATAAAGACGATTTTGATTATTGTATGTGCAGCAATGGAGATGTCTTCGTATCAGAGGCAGAGCAAGAGAGTCACGAAAGTGAACTTGCCGATCGCAGTCTGTTTGTGCAAGAACTTCTTCTGCTGGCTGCAACTGCTGCTGATGAAGGATTACTTCGGGAAAGCCTGGCATCGGACACAGTTGAAACCCCGAGTTTGGCTTCACCAGCACAGCCACCATTGAACTCAGTTGCTAAATCTGCTACAAACTCAGACACAGTTGTGAACTGTTCAGCCAAGACCAGTTATTTATGTGGCAGGAACTCGGCTGGTATGCTGCGTTCTGGACAGTCGACTGGCAATACCCAGCGTAATTCATCATCTCGCGACATGGCAACGTTGCCTGGTGCTAAACGATAACTGTGCAAATGAAACGTAGAAGTGATGCTCTGCGGTTAATTTCATCGCGTTAATCACTCGACTTAAACAGTTTGATTAGCAACATGTGTGATTGATTTTTTCCGAATGTTACATTAGTATGTTGCGTTATTTATATAGTGACTGCTGTCATGCTGCATTGTGTTGCTCAAGCTACTACTTAACGAGTGTTGAGTGAAAGTGAAAGTTTTTTGTCAGTCAGCACTTGGCTTAGCTGTGTTATTTTTGTTGATATTGTTGTCATTTTGCTTCATTTCGTCACCTGCTGATTATTGTGTCATTTTTGTTTGTTCGAATTTCGTTTTGTTGTGTGATTTTTGGTTCACACAAGTTTGGATTTATTCCAACTCTTTGATATGTTGTGGTTTCACTATTTATGTAGTAGCTACATTGTCGCTGTTCAGTTAATTTTTGGATACATTGTACACAAGGTGGTTGGGCCAAAAATATGAATAAATTTGAACATTTGTAACTCGTTGTTATGCAACTTAGAAAACATTCTGACGTAGAGAAGCATTCTGAATTTCTGAGTAATATCAGTATGTTTAATTCTTTAACTGGAGTGTTCTGAATACTGCTAGCAATTTCTTCACCGGATGACATTTAATTATTGTTTTTCCTCAGATTTAAGCTTTAATACATGCTTACAAGTAATACTCTACTCAGTTGCACTTCCAATTTGATTTAATTTTACTGAATGTTGTGTTAACGCTTGAAATCACGATACATGTATTTGCACCAGCATAATGCTGTTTGCTTTAAGAATGATATCTGGCAGGCAGTTTTGTTTTCCGTGATTCTCAGTAATCTGTAATCTTGCAGTTTGCTGATCTGTAATGGTATTGTTGTTAAGCGTTGAATTCTGGAACAAAACGATTGAGTTTAGCAGCCACTGTGTCGTGTTGACACGGAAGTGTGTGAAATTAGTTAATTGGTTAACTGAAGTGGTGCAGCTTAAGAATCGAAGATGCCTCCAGCACTTGTGGTTTCAACAGCTTTAAAAATGTATTTCATCCGCCTACCAATCGTGTTATTTCCAACCTGATGGCCCATAGTTAAACATGACAGATGGAATAGAACCACAAAACAAGCACTGAAATGAAAAATTAAAAAGTGATTATTACAGCAGATGCAAAAACAGCCCACAATATGGTTAACACATTCTAAGTGTTGTTTGGGAAATACTATATAGCACAGCTGTTGTAAAACATGCCCAAAGTCACAACAGTACCGTATGGTGATGTGAATTGGATCTGACTGTGTTGTTCACTGTTTTGTCTGGATTGCTTTACCAGTGAGAGTGAGATATCTACAGTTACTTATGTTGATAGGGTCGTTTAACACTGATGTCTCTTGACTGTGTGATAAGATTCTGAATTGACGGTAGTTCTGCTGAGCTGAAGACATATGAAGACTGTTTTTGATGTAGCACAGACAACAAAGTGCTGTACATTGCATTCTGACACGTGTTATCGATAGCAGGCTGCTAGGGCATTACATGCAATGAGATTCTATAGTTCACTCGACTGTTTGTTGACCTATAAAGTGTTGAGTGAGACGTTAAACCTCTGCTCACTCACTCAACTGTTCGTCTTTTATTTCACATGCTGGTTATGTATTGAACAAGTATCAGTTTGTTGTATAGTTTTTTTTTCTTTATTGCACGTTTCTCTTGGTAGTGAGTTTGGTTCCGAGCAGCAGCATCTAGTTCTAAGCCTCAGTTACCTAGTAGCAGCATTTTGTGAAATTAAATACAGAATCATGCGAGAAGTCACACAGTATTGGAGAAAGTTTGACGGACACACACACGCTTTGTTTTGCCATCAGTATTACAGTTGCATCAACTTGTTGCAAATGTGTTTAAACATGTTTCACACTTGCGATGTTGCATTTGCAGCAAGCTTGTTTGGGACATTGTGAAGGAGCATTGCCTGTTGTGACTTATGTTGCTTTGTTCCTCAGCTTGGCCGAAATTATTAAACAATTAAATTAGCTAATTGGGTCAGTAGGTAACAGCGTTTAGTTGACAGTATGAATATGATTGTCAATTTTCTATCAATTCATTTGCATACAGAAAGAAGGAAACCAAGAGGTAGGATTTTTTTTATAGCAGTAGGCTAATTCAACTGTATGGCCAAACTCTGAAGCTATGCTGAGGAACACAGTACAAACGGTCACGTTTCTGTACATACAATGTGTTGTGTGTGTGCATTATGCATCTTTCCTGTGTGCACATTTGAGTTCATTTTTATGTTTAACAACCGTTATTTGATGTACTTCAGAATGTATATTAAAACTTAATAAAACATTTATTCTAAAACTAGACGTATGCAAAAATAATTACAAATAAATAAAGCAACAAAAAGACACACAAGCCCAGGTTCATTTTTAGGCTGCCTGGAAGTATTTATACTGGCAGTCTGTCTCTGTGGACAATAATACAGGGTGTAGTTCACATGTCTGTCCGTCATTTTGTTTACGTTGAAGTGAGTACATTTGGTTGCAGTGAACCCATTTCTGAAGTAGGAGGGGGTGTTTTGTTTAACAAACATAAACTCTATAACTACATGCTGTACTGCAGTGCCAGTCCAAGCAGTGGCCACCCTTAAAAGCTGCCACTGTTCAATGACTGCCATGAAATGCACTGAGAAACTAGATCACCACAGTAAGCTAAGTCAAGCCATTAGCAGCAGCTAAGTGGGATTGGACCGATCAGCGCCCCGGACACCCTAATCCCACCGGGATTCCTGCAGCAATTCTGGTCATCATTTGGACATCTAGAGGATAAAAAGGTTCTTGACTTTAGGGAGCTTCGTCCCCGACCAAGGGCTCAGCTCCCGTACTCTGCTGCAGCCCAGACTCCTGTTACACCAACCCCAGTCCACAGTCTCATTTGAATGACCTTCCTGGAGCATTCAGCAAAGGGCTTGTGCAGGATTCACTGCTCATCAGCAGTGAAAGCTCTGTTCAGTAGCAGCTGTAATGTCGCATTAGCTGTCCGCATCGCATCCTGTAGATTAGACAATTGCAACTGCATCGACGCCATGTCTCGCTGAAGTCGCAATATCAGAGCCAGCTCACTGGTACTGTATGACCACCTGTTGTGTCGTTTATCTAGGTCGCTGGTACATGTACTGTAATGCAACCCTGCTGGCTCTGCTGGTTTACAATCACTGCTAATGTTGCTGTTGCAATCCTCAGAATGTATATTGATGTTGGACGTTTCTGACTGCTGGCCACACACCGACGTGACCTTGCCTGTAACACATAACACAGCGTTTCTATATGTACAGTTCAAACCAAACTAATTTTCAGCATATAGATTATCAGTAAAGATCCTTAAATGAACTCGTCGGCTGACACGGGAAATGCTGAATTACAAATTATTTACCAGAATGACCAACAATTACTGGTACTCGGGGAGGCAGTCAAGATTCGATAGGAAATCCAAGGAGTCATGAACAGAGATGAGGGCACTTAGCCTATCTTTTAGTTGAGCCGCGTCTATGACAACTTACTGCTCTCCGTTGATGCTGATTGCTGATATTCACACACCGACGACTCATCGCCTGCCACCGTGCAGGTCTGCTGTGATGTGAGGTGATCCTGTGAAGTGATATTGGCTTGTTGGTCAGAGTCTGTCAGATGAGGACTCGTGTCATTCATGTCATTGCTCAATTTCGCATCACCAGCAACTGTCAATGCATAAGCAGGCATATAACAGATGTACCAATTAGCAACGTGCACTGTAGTATCACAGTTAAAGGTCCGGACACTTGTATATTGCTTCTTCATAAGGGAACCTCGCTGCAGAAGTACTCGGGTACGGCACGCATTGTCTAGGGATTAAGCAGTTTTACCTGCCATACATGCATTTATCCACGAAAGGAATGGACCACACCGGCCTATGCCTTTCCAGCCGAAGCTAGTCCTCGACTTTACCAACCCTGGAGGAAATAGAAAGCTGAGGTGGGCCAGGCACTACAGTGGTCAGTAGACAGTCTGCAAAAGACAACCACATGGCGGGTACCACAGTTGTCTGCTGTTCAAACCGTCACGCCTCACTGGGCAAGTGATATATAATACTAGCCACAGCTGCTACCCAAAAGTACAATGGTCAGGCGTCGAAGCACGGTGGTGGCTCAATACGACCTACTGAGTCGCGCTATCGACACTAACCCACACCGTCACCAGTCAACTGTAGTATCACAGTGTGTACAGTACGTAGTAGTAATGGATATTAAATTTATTCAGCTGCATTAAAATTATCTCATCAACTTTTCGCTAACTGCACAAGTGGTACTGAGATAGAGTAGGGCCTGCTGAGGAGCGGATGCAGTAATCTGAAGATTAGTTGTTGTGCACAGCATCAGTAAACAGCGACGCAAACCAATAACCGACCACACACAGGTTGTTGCAGTTGCTCACACGCTGATGTCACTGGTGCATCATCATTGTCATTACATTGCCTTTGAAGTCGGCGCAGTACGAGCTGTAACTGTTCAATGCTATCGCCGTCCATTTGGTCTATATCCACACTAGTGATGTCATGAATACTCGGTGTAGTATTCGGCATCGGTTCATGATGGTCCGAAGACTGGGAGGTGTCAGTCTCACGTTCGTTCATTGCACCCGACAGACCTGCCAATCACAGTGCGGTCTCAGGTACATCAAGAGTATTTCCGAAGCGCAAAAAGTAAGTCAGTGTGCAGTCTGTTAACAGCACATCGGTACGATAGCAATACTTGGAATTAATTCATGTGTCCGCTGTTCGTCTGTCAGTACTTTGTTTACATTAATAGCCAGGCTGGCCGTCCAACCAGGTTCCAGTCGCCGCCATGGCGCGCTGCAGAGTGGCGCCACCTAGTGAATGCAGTTAAAACGTACTACCAGCAAGCAGCAGCCGTCCTTGTATATTGCAGACTAGTAGCAAAAGCCACAATAAAGGTAACCCGTAGGCAATCCCATGTCCTGTGGTCAGCTCATAGTCTACACATCGCCGCCTTAGCTTCACTCAAATGGAAACCCCGGACTCCCGCGGTCATCTCAGTCTTAGGCCTATACCTGCAGCACCTAACGATCAAGACGCATCTCCCCTGCTGCTCCTTCCCGTGGCCACATTCTCACGTTGTACCCGAGTAGTAGGCCTACACTCGTTGTCAGACACGTTAATCTACTGCCGTCTCCCAGCCCCTTAACTTTCCGACCCCCACCCCCTTTCTCGCTCCCATCAGTCTGATTACAGGCCCAACGTTAAACAACGCCATCCTTCACTAACCTTCTGCAATTCGCATCAAAGGTCCTCAGTGAACATTACAGTATTAGACTACTACTGCTGTAATACAGTACAGCGCATAGACTGCCACACACACAATATTGCCAGGGGCGGATACAGGGGGGCCCGCCCCCCTATTTTTGGCAAAGTCAATTTTATTTTTTACATTCTATGCAATGTCTGAAAAAATATTTTTGAAATTGAATTTGGATTCTATAGTGGCCGAAATCCGAAGAGTTTTTTGGAAGTGTGGGGGGTGTATGCGTGTGTGTGTGAATCGAAATCGTGGCCACTACTGTTTTTTGTTCTGCAAAGGCCCAATTTTGAATGATATTCGAGGCCATTCTGATCTCAAAAATATACGCCAGATTGCAGGAAATCGCATCTAATTTTTCAAAATTTTCTGAGGGAGGCCCCCAGACCCTCCGCCGGCGCTCGCGCCTTCGTCGCTCAGTTCGGGGCTTCGCCCCCTTACCGGGCCCCCTTTCCAAAATTCCTGGATCCGCCCCTGATTGGTGACCACAAAACAGACTCATATAGCCAACGGGAGTCGGACCCATTGGACGACCCCTCAAATCCCACTACAGTAGCCTACACTTTTAAAGGTTCACAAACCTCCCGAGTACTGACAGCACGCAAAAGTACCTATACTGTGGCACAGAATACACACGCGCCCCACTGACAATAACGACTAGGCCGACTACCTCCTCCTGAATGCGAATGCGTGAACTGAACTGCACAGCACACCTTTCGGCAGCATTCACTTACTCCTACTGCAACTAAGTCACGTAGTTCGTTTGTATACAACGCCAGCAGCTCAACTGCCTGCCCCATACAGCCTATCTCTGCTGCTTCTGCTGCTGCCGCTTCAGGTACTCGAGATATCCAGACAGTCACCCTCCCCGTACTTCTGCCCCAATAGCGAGTAATGGCTCAATGTGCCACTCGACAGGTTACTTCGGGGACGGTTTTCAGAGGTCAGATGACCCAACCGAGAACCAACAGTGCCAAAGGACTGAAAGAAGACAGGTCGTCATAGAGATCAGGTTTCAATCCCACCATGGGCCTACTCCAACATTCTTAACTGCTGTAGGAAGTGGAAGGGCCGGTATGGGAACCAGAAGCTGGCTGGCTGCGTAGTGATAACAGGCTATGCTTGTGAGTAGCCGGCGGCCCATGTAGTGAGTTGGTGTGTGTTGGTGGTGGCGTCCAAGCCCGCTGTAGGAGTAGACCTAACCCCAAGGGCGACGAGCCGGCTCGACTACCGACACCCGATAAACCGATAGAGCTACTGGTGTCACCAAGGTGCGCCAAGTTCAGCTGACACGCTGACCAGAGTGACGACTGAGGCCGCACCGCGAGCGGGTTATATTACCGCCGCTCTTACCGCCAGCGACGCTGACACTCGGCCTGTCTCGAAGCTCACCACGCCCGCAGCTGTAGCTGAGTCACCCGAGTGTCGAGTCTAAAATAAATTAGATGTAATTTAGCATAAGGGTCTTCGCATAGCTTCGGGTGCTTTCTGCTCCGCAGCTGACTCGACTATGCAGGTGGACATCGGAGAGCTAGCTCTACGTCGTAGCATACCAAAAATAAAATACTCAGTCGCTGATCATCTACGCGACGTTAAACCATAATAACCGTAACCGTTATCAGGATAGTAGCACTGTAGCAGGTAGCACATGGGGAGCAAATAAGGAAACTCTCTTAATCATTTATAGAACTCTAATTCGGTCAATAATAAACTATGTCTCAGTAGCCTACAACTCTGCGCCAGACACTACAAAAAATAGATTAGATGCAATTCATCATAAGGCTCTTCGCATAGCTTGCGGTGCTTTCTGCTCCACACCTGCCTCGGCTATGCGGGTGGACACCGGAGAGCTACCTCTAGCTCTACGTTCTAGCCAACAAGAAATAAAATAC
>Ga0126335_1001840_pt1 | contig 12280 bp, 16 predicted proteins | sample OlaspJWI45metaG_FD_108409 | JGI IMG/M metagenome (GOLD analysis project Ga0126335, IMG submission 108409) | Marine gutless worms symbiont microbial communities from Oahu, Hawaii - Olavius sp. 1 OAHU.JWI-45 metaG | ecosystem: Host-associated > Annelida > Digestive system > Unclassified | place...
CTGCCTGCTGCGCGACCTTATCTTCCCGCGGACACGGCGCGCACCAAAATAGGATTCATCGACTTCAACCTCACCGGAGAAGGGCGATGAAGCGTCACAAACTTGGGCCATTCTAATTCGTAACGTATCCGCTCTCTTTGGCCGGATATCACGACCATGGGACTCGGCGGTCCGACGGAGACCTCCATCTGGAACAATCACTATCTCATCGAGGAGGTCGACCCGGACTGGAAGAGCATTCCCTACGGCAAACCCCTTGCGAACCAAACCCTCCATGTGCTCGACACCAATCTGGAGCCGCGCCCCATATGGGTATCCGGGGAGCTCTACATCGGTGGCCGTGGCCTTGCCAGAGGCTATTGGGGCGATGCCAGAGGCTATTGGGGCGATGAAGAGAAGACGAACGAGCGCTTCATCGTTCACCCTGTTACCCACGAGCGGCTCTACAAGAGCGGCGATCTCGCCCGCTATCTACCGGACGGCAATCTGGAGATCATGGGACGGTCTGACTTCCAGGTCAAAATCCGTGGCAACCGCATCGAGCTCAAAGAGGTAGAGGCGGTCCTTGCCGAGCATCCCGGCGTCAGGGAAGCGGTGGTGACGGCGGTGGGGGACAATAGGAACCTTCAGACGCTCGCCGCTTACATCGTGCCCGTCGAAGCCGGACAATCGGTCAACGAAGCCCTCGACCCCAGTGGGCAGGAAGGGGTCATTCTCGATCCGGCCAAAAGGCTGGAATTCAAACTAAACCTGCCGGGGCTCCGTCCCTTGACGGGCGATGCGGTGGAGATCCCCATGGCCGCGCCGGGGACGGACGAGGCGCCTTGGCTGGCGCGCCAAAGCTACCGAGAATTTCGCCGGAACCCGATCACCCGCAAGTCCTTCGGACGTTTGCTTTTCTGCCTCGGAGCCATACAGCGGGAAGAGTCTCCCTTGCCGAAATATCGCTATCCCTCCACCGGGAGCCTCTATCCCGTGCAGTGTTACCTGTACGTCAAACCAGAGCGCATCGAGGATCTCGAAGGCGGCATCTATTACTATCACCCGGTCTGCTGCAGCCTGAGCCTGCTAAGTCGCGTAGACGATATCGGCGATGGGGTCTTTTCCGGTAACGACGCCGCTTACGGCCAGGCGGCCTTCGCCATCTTCCTCATCGGCAACCAGGGCGCCATAGAGCCCATGTACGCCAACTGGTCGGAGCGCTTTTCCCTCCTGGAGGCAGGCCATATGCGGTGGCATCGAACCGGAACAGACCTGCGCACTGATGCGCCAGGCCGCGAAACCCGTTTCCGTAGCGGATGAATTGAAAAAATTCGCGAGCGCCAGGCTGCCCAGCTACATGGTGCCCGATACCCTCACGCTCCTGGATACCTTGCCTCTGAACCCGAACGGGAAGATCGACCGCAAGGCACTGCCCGCTCCGGACTTGGCCGAGAAGGATGCAAAGGCGGAATTCACCCCGCCCGATACCGACCTGGAAAAAAGCCTCGTGGAGGTTTGGGCCGGGTTATTGAATCGTGAAGATATCGGCATCCACGACAATTTCTTCGAAGTGGGTGGCAACTCCCTTCTGATCGTCAGGCTCCAGTCGGAGCTTCGAGGAATCCTCGACGAGGAGATCCCGGTAACAAGGCTGTTCCAATACACCACCATCGATGCCCTGGCGCAGCACCTCGGTGAGGATGCGTCGGCGCAGGAGGCGATCCAAACCAAGGCAGCCAAGCGCCATGGCCGCCGGGATTCGGCGAAGCAACGCAAGCAAACACGGCAAAAACACCGGGTAACCGGGTAATTGTTGGAGAAATCCAATGACAAAGCCATTATCGGTCAGTGATTCGGATATCGCCATTATCGGCATGTCCGGTTGTTTCCCCGGTGCGCCGACCATCGAGGCATTCTGGCAAAACCTCCGGGACGGGGTCGAATCCATTTCGTTTTTTTCCGACCAGGAGCTCATCGACGCGGGCGCGGATCCCGCGGTGGTGGCCGCATCCAACTATGTAAAGGCGAGCCCCACGCCGCCGGACATGGCGTCGTTCGACGCCGAATTCTTCGGTTACAGCCCGAAAGAGGCCGAGATGCTGGATCCGCAGCATCGTCTCTTTCTGGAATGCGCCTGGGAGGCACTGGAAGACGCCAATTGCCGGCCCGGCGCGAAGGAATACGTCATTGGCGTCTATGCCGGGGCGCCATGAGCGGCTATTTCTTCGATCATTTGTCGGCCAGCAACGACCCTTCGGGTCTGGCGGCCATTATCGGCAATGAAAAAGACTATTTGACGACGCGGGTGGCCTACAAGCTCGATTTGAAGGGGGCCCGCCATCACGGTTCAAACGGCCTGTTCCAGCGCGCTGGTGGCGGTCCATATGGCCTGTCAGAATCTGCTCAATGGAGAATGCGACGTCGCGCTGGCCGGCGGGACGGCCATCCGCAGCCTGGGCAAGGCCGGCTATCTCCATGAAGAAGACATGATTGTCTCGCCCGACGGGCACTGCCGGACCTTCGATGCCGAGGCAAAGGGTACGCTCTTCGGTAGCGGCGTGGGGGTGGGTCCTGAAAGCGCTGGAACAGGCCCTGGCCGATGGCGATAACATCCACGCCGTTATCAAGGGGTCGGCCGTCAATAACGATGGCGAGGAGAAGGTTGGGTATACGGCGCCTAGTAGGATGACAGTAAACTAATGATGTAAATTTATTATCGATAAGACCTTTATTTTTGTATCAATATCAAACTACTATATCCATCAATAGTAATTTTACAAACTACTAGTGTGGAAGGGCAGGCCGCCGTCATCTCGGAGGCCCAGGCCATCGCCGACGTGGAGCCGGAATCCATTTCCTACATAGAGGCCCATGGCACGGCAACGACGCTGGGCGATCCCATCGAGATCGCTGCCTTAACCCGTGCATTTCGGCAAAGCACCGACAAAAACGGCTTTTGCGCCATCGGTTCGGCGAAGACCAATTTCGGCCATCTCGACGCCGCTGCGGGCATAGCGAGTCTATCAAGACGGTGCTGGCATTGAAGCACCGGCAGATCCCGCCGAGTCTCTATTTCAAGGTCCCCAATCCCAACATCGATTTCGCGGGTAGCCCCTTCTAGTCAACGCTACCCTCGCCGGCTGGGAAAGCGAGGAGGGCCCGCGCCGGGCCAGGGTAAGCTCCTTCGGCATGGGCGGCACCAACGCCCACGTGGTGCTGGAAGAGGCGCCCGCCGTCGAGATGGCGCCGCCGGTTGCCGTGGAGCGCCCGCTGCATCTGTTGACGCTGTCGGCCCGGAACGAGACGGCGCTTCGTGAGTTGGCCGGCAACTATGAGGGCTTTCTTTCGGCCCATCCCGAAATTCCATTCCCGGACGTCTGCTTTACGGCGGCTACCGGACGCTCCCCGCTCGAGCATCGCCTTGCTCTGGTTGCCGGTTCCTCGGCGGATGCGCGGGAGACTACACCACCGGCAAGTCTTCCGGAAAAAAGGCCAAAATCGCCTTTCTCTTCACCGGCCAGGGCGCCCAGTACAGGGGGATGGGCCGGCAGCTCTTCGATACCCAGCCGCTCTTTCGCGAAACCCTGGAGCGGTGCGACGAGATCCTGCGCCCCCCGGACGTTCCCCTGCTGGATCTGCTCTACGGCGAAGGCGCTGATTCCGATGTGCCCAATCAAACCATCCATCGGACTATTTACACCCAACCTGACCTGTTTGCCCTGGAATATGCCCTGGCCCAATTGTGGCAGTCCTGGGGTGTTACGCCCGATGCCGTCATGGGGCACAGCGTCGGGGAATACGTGGCGGCGAGCGTCGCCGGGGTCTTTGATCTCAAGGATGGCTTGAAGCTTATCGCGGCCCGTGGGCGTCTGATGCAGACCCTGTGCGAGACGGGTGACATGCTGGTGTTGCCAGTGGGGGAAAAGGAGGCCCTGGAACTCATTGCCCCCTTCGCCGGGGAAATATCCATCGGTGCCATCAACGGGCCCGCCAGCGTGACCGTCTCCGGAATCCACCGGGCCGTGGCGGAGCTTGGCGCCATCCTTACCGCAAAGGACATCAAGGCCAAACCCTTGTCGGTTTCCCACGCCTTTCACTCGGGGATGATGGAACCGATGTTGGCCGAATTCGAAAAGGTGGCGGGATCCGTCGCCTACGCGAAGCCCGGCATTCCCGTTTGTTCCAACGTTACGGGCGCGATGGCAGCGGATGGAGAAACCACTACCCCGGCCTATTGGGTACGCCATGTGCAGGAGCCGGTACGGTTTGCCGCGGGCGTGCAAACCCTGCATCGTTATGGGATCGGGACGTTCCTGGAGATTGGTCCGAAACCGGATCTGCTGGGGATGGCCGGCCAATGTTTGCCCGCTGATGCCGAGATTCTCTCGCTACCGAGCCTGCGCGAGAGCCAGGACGACTGGCGACGGATGCTGGAGAACTTAGGTGAGTGGTACATACATGGCGGCGCGGTGGATTGGAAAGCCTTCGATGGAGACTACGGGCGCTACAAGGTGCAACTCCCCACCTATCCCTTCCAGCGCCAGCGGTATTGAGTCAACAAGGCACCGCCCGCCCGGCGGGCCGCCCGGGACCCGTTGGCCCATCCCTTGCTGCAGCGAAAATTACAATTGGCGGATACGGAAAAGATCCGTTTCGAGTCCGAGCCCGACTTCTTACCCATATCCTGGCTCGCGGATCACTGTGTCTTCAACGTCCCCGTTTTTCCGGGTACCGGTTACGTAGTTTGGGGTAAATCAGACAATCTGCGCGTTACCGATGTGCTCAATCCCCTGGACTTACGCGAACCGGGGTTAGTGGATATCGAAGACCTGAGCCTGCCTCTGACCATGCTTAAAGCTGACTATTACCTCGGCGACTGGGGGCTGAGCGCCATCGCCATTCCGGAGATCCGTTTCAACAAAACACCCGCTTCCGGCTCGGATTTCTTTCCCTTCGCAACGCCTATGCCATCGGAGAGAGTGCCGGCCGACGGCTTCGGCAATGCCGAATACGCACTCGCGGCCAATGGTGTTTTTTCGGGTTGGGATTTGTCGTTTTACTGGGCGGATATTTACGACGATAATCCACATTTGGTGATAATGGAAAATGGCGCCAGGTTAGCGCATAACCGACTTAAAATGGCGGGGGCGGCGGTGAATGTTGCAGCGGGCAACTGGCTGCTGAAATCGGAAATTGCCACCATTAGCGGCCTAGACTTCGTAGGTACACGGAAACGCCATCACGACTTGTTGGTCGGCGCGGAGTATGCAGGTTTCCGTGATGCTACGGTCTCGCTGGAAGTCGTCCGCCGTCATGTCGTCGGGTTCGATTCCACATTGGCAGCGGCAGGCGGTGTCGAGAACGAATACCAGACCGCCCTGCGCTATACCGGAGACTTTCTTCACGACCGCCTTGAGCTCACTGCCCTTGCCTCGCTGTCCGGCGCGGAATTGGACGAAGGCGGTTTTGCCCGCGTATCGGCTCAATATGATCTGCGCGATGCGCTGACTCTCAGCGGCGGCACCGTCTTGTATTGGGAGGGAGAACGGGCACCGGCTATTGCGGATAACGACCGTGTTTTCGTCGAGATGAAATACAGTTTCTGAGGCAGAACGACTTACGCCTTGGGTGAGAGCGGATTTTTTCTACAGTATGAAAGTATTCGCAGTATCTGATGTCCACGTCGACTATCGGGTGAATAAACAGTGGCTGCGGGGGTTGTCGTCCGTAGACTATCGGGAAGACATTCTGATTCTGGCCGGCGATTTAACGGGTGATCTGTCGCTTCTCGAGCAGTGCTTGCGCAGCTTGGCAATAAAATTTCACAAGGTCCTGTTTGTTCCTGGTAACCACGAGCTCCGGGTGGTGAGGGATAAAATAAAGAGCTCTTTGCAAAAGTTTCACCGAGTTCTTGTAATCAGTTCCGACTGCGGGGTTTGGATCGATGTCTATCGCCAGGGACCGCTTTCCATCTTACCGCTCTTCGGCTGGTATGATTTCTCATTCGGACAACCTTGCGCCAAACTTCGAGACACCTGGAGTGACTTCAGAACCTGCATCTGGCCGGATAGCTACACGGAAAGGCATATTGTCAACTATTTCATCAGTCGAAATTCCGCCAAATTGGCTACTGACAACCAGACGCTCATCAGCTTTTCTCATTTTCTTCCGAGAATCGATGTTATGCCTTGGTTTACCCGCCGATCGCAACGTTATCTATATCCGGTATTGGGAAGTTATTTATTGTGAGATCAGGTCGACCTATTGCAACCTGGAATACATGTTTACGGGCATAGCCATATGAGTAACCGCATTGGAATCGACGGTATCTAATTCGTGAATAACGCTTTCGGATACCCCTCGGGGAACAGAATTACCGGTAAAGCGCTGCTATGTATTCACGAGCAATAGCAATCCTGTCTTGGTTGTAAAAGGAAAGTAAGAAATCGTGACGTTTCATGGCAGGATCGAAATCAACCCGGACGAAGTGCAGCTCTGGTATGCCTATGACGAGGAGATAGCCGAGGGAAATTTGCTCGGCCAACACTATGGACTGCTGAGTGCGGAGGAGCGCGAGCAGCAACAACGCTTTCATCTTGCCAAGCACCGGCATCAGTATATGATTACCCGCGCACTAGCGCGCACGGTTTTGTCCGCCTACACTGACGGCATAGTACCCTCAGCCTGGAAATTCCAGAAAAATGCCTTTAATAAACCCTACATCGCGAGCTCTCCGCTGCCATTACCATTGCGTTTCAATCTGTCGCACACGGAAAAAATGGTGGTCATGGCAGTTACCCTTGACCGCGAAGTCGGGGTAGATGTTGAGTTTTTGTTGCGCAAAGTAAAGCGGAGTGGAGGACATCGCGAAAAGCTATTTCTCGTCAATCGAATACGAAAACCTTTTGGTGTTGCCCGCTGCACAACGAAAGCAGAGTTTCTTCGAATTATGAACTTTAAAAGAAGCCTATATCAAGGCCTGCGGTAGGGGGCTATCGATGCTATTGGATCAATTCAGTTTATCATTCCCTGATCCGGGGCGCATTCAGATAGCGTTCGCTTGCCAAGGTGAAGGCGACCCGAGATATTGGCACCTGTGGCAAATAAAAGCCGGCGAGACGCATATCGTCGGCCTGGCAGTTCATAACGCGGATATTGATAAGAGTTATCACCTAATCAATGCGCAAAATTATCCCGCTGGCGGAAATAGCAGATAGCAACTGGGAAACAGCATCCGAATCATATTCCGCCGATTCCACCGGGTACTAATTAGGCGATTGCCGGCTATGCCGGGGGACTCTCATTGGTTCGACCGTTACTGCGGTCGACCAACTTTTCAGCGTTTCGTGCAACAAACAAGGACATCAGAGCCATACGATTACCCACATCTCTGCCAGCGGACGCTGTAGTTCGGCGCAACTGTCTATGATGATCCTCATGCCAGGACGCAAGAAAGTCCTCAAGCAATTACCCTACGCCTGTTAGGCGATGTTTGTTTTCGGCACAATGCAAGGCTCTTCCTTGCATTCATTTACCTCGATCGTGATATGAGATAACTTATGAAATTCACTCAATAATTGTTTGTAATGTTCCGTTGATTTGGGGTAGTGCGTTACCAATGCAATTATTGCCGCATAGTCATTTGCTCCCACCTTCCATATATGGGTATCGGAAATCCTATTATCCGAATCTTTCTCAATAGCCTCTTTAATTTTCTGCTGATGCTCTTCTTCAATGCTTGCATCTAATAGTATTGGGCTCGTCTGCTTCAGAAGACCAAATGACCAACGTGTAATAATGATCGCACCAACTATCCCCATCACTGGGTCAAGCCAATTCCATCCCAAATATTTCCCTGATATTAGTGCCACAATGGCAAATAGGGATGTTATTGCATCTGCAAGCACGTGTAGATAGGCGGCTCTCAAATTATGATCACGATGGTAGTAGTGATTATGGTCTTGATGATGAGCGTGGCTATGACCATCTTTTAGGAGAAAGACACTTACGAGGTTAACACATAACCCAATACTTGCAACAGCAATAGCTTCGTTAAAATGGATTATTTGCGGTTCTACAATTCTATGCAGTGACTCCACTAACATAACCAAAGCAATGACAGCCAACGCTATTGCACTAGAAAAACCTCCAAGCACATTAACTTTTCCCGTGCCGAATGTATATGCGGAGTTATTTTCATGTCTTCGTGCATAGCGATACGCAAAGAGTGTAATCACGAATGCAGTTACGTGCGTGCCCATATGCCAACCATCCGCTAGAAGTGCCATTGAGCCATAGATAACACCGGCAATAATTTCTACAATCATTGTTACGGCTGTAAGAATTAGGATATATTGTGTCCGTTGTTCGCCTTTTTCGTTCTTCACGGAAAAGTTATGGCTGTGCTGCCAGTTTTCTAACGTATGCACATGCATCTCTGTTTCCTTTTCGGTAGCGGTTAAGTTATAAGTGAAAGCCTAGTAGGCTGTCAACTGGACATTGATGGATATAATCGTTTGAGATTGATGCAAAAATCATGGTCTTATCGATAATAAATTTACATTATTAGTTTGCTGACATATTACTAGTGTGCTGGGTCCCGTCCCTCGACCCAGCCTACCCAAATTAAAATCAATGATTTAGTTTTTAGACAGCCTTTGAGGGTTTTCAGGTGACAAGAGGCAGCTCCATGACAAGGGGTATGCTCTGGCCCGAAGCAGTCTTCTTCGCACTGCTCGCTGTCCGTGGGCACAGATGCTGCTTCAAACGAGCGCACCAACGAACGTGCGTGCGGACTGTTCGACGGTCTTTTGCACAACTACCCCGACCAGTGCCTTATCGAACATCTCGCCCGCCTTGCGAAAAACCTCGTTGCTATGGCTAGTGGCTCCAAGGCAGTCGGCTTGCTCTAGCACGGAAAGGAGGTCCGATTGTCTGAGCCGGGCCGAGTCATAGTGCACAGTGATACTTCCGGCACGGGGATTCACGTGGACCTGACGCACGCCGGTCAGGGTTGCGCTTTCAATTCGAGGATAAAAGTGTCAAGCTTCTTCCTCAGAAAATCTGCTTTGCCCGGATCGTTGATTATTGACGAATTCCAGAAAATGGCGCAGGCCCCCGGTCCGCTTGAGCCCGTGTAGGTTTAGGTGAGGGACGAACCCCAACGACTTTGGCTTGACATAGCGATTTGTTGGGGAAAGCGCCGCCGTGCAGGTTTCTCGGGGGGTTATCCCTTTGCATGTAGCACATGCTGGTTAGCTCCCCGATAAGCGGCGTAGGGACGCGCCGCAAATCAGCCGCACGGCTTTTTGCGTCAGCTGAATTTGCATGGTTAGGTCAATTTATCCCTGTTTAGCAGCACTTTGAGCGGTCGGCTGGAACCTTTTGTTAGGCAATTTTTGTTTCTTCGACCTTTGATCGATCTATGCTTGGGGTTCTATATTTCAACCTTGGTTTTCAATAAGTCAAATGTCTCATCGCTTTGTTCTCGGTGTCAAAATTACTTTGACACAAAGAGCGAAGGAGAGGTTGCTGTTGTCCTCGAGATGTCCGAAGAAGGTGTGGTCGTCGCTCCCGAAAAAGAGGTTTCCGCGTGCTTCGAGCAGCCAGTCGTCGGACACCTTATAGGCAGCGCTCGGGCGTAGATAGCCATCCTGGTCGCTGGGCGACCAATAGGCGAAAAGCCCGAGCGTCAGGTTTTGGTTCATCAACATCCGCGTCAGGCGCAGGGTAAGCAGGTGGCGATTCTCGTCGGCCCCGGTTCCGGGTGCACCGGGGAAGTTAGCGAGATACTGGTCATGATCCATCATATGTTCGAGATAGTACTGCACCGAACCGGTCAGATTTTTAACGATTTCATGTTCATAACCAACGAGCAGGCGGATCTGGCCGTTGGGGATGAAGGGGTCGGTGCCGGAGCGGTCCTCGCGCGAGTCGTAGTATCCTGCTTCCAGGCTGGCGATACCGCCGGCCAGCGGGCCACGTGCGCTGACACCGTAAACCGAGAGCTTCGGAAAGGTATTGCGTGCACTAACCGGATCCATCCCTGCGGGGTTTTCCAGAAGCCGTGATAACCGTAGACGGCGGTCTCCCAGCCCTGGAAATTACGTGAGATGCGCAGGGCGACTTCATCGTCCTCGAGCCATGCATCCGGTTTATCCGTTTGCAGATCCGCACCGGTCAGGCGCGTGCCGTCCCAATAGCTGAGGCGTTCTCCATCGATGAAACGGTCGGCATCGAAGCGCGGGGTGTAAGCGATGTCGATGTTGGCAAAGGAAAAGAAAGAGACTGACGAACAGGGCGTCGGACGGAGCCTTGAGATAGTCCTCGTCGCGGCCTGAGAAAAAGGATTTCCAATCCTTGGGAAACACGTCATTCACGAACAGCAGGTCGCCGGTGCCCCAGGTGAGAATCTGCCGCCCGACCTTTACATCCATGAAATCGGCGGGCGTGAACAGCACATTGAATTCGCGCAAATCGACCGGTCCTTCACCAGTTTCGAGGTCGATGCGGTCGTGCTGGTCGGCAACCTTGTCATAGAGAAAGTCGGAGCGTACCGTGGCGGTGAACAGATTATGAGACCAGGTACTCTTTAACTGGACACGCAGTTCATTGAGTATCTCCTGACTATTGTGTGGGTCACTTTGCGTTCGCATGCCATAACGCGCATCCACGAAGCCGTGAAACTCCTGAGCGGAGCCCGGAATCGAAAACTCGAAACCTGAAACCAGAACGGTCATTAGAATCAGTTTTCTCATGCTCCACCATTTTTCAATAGTGGTCGAGGCTCGAGCCGCAACTGCGATGGTTCGCCATGACCGGTAGGCGCCGGCCTGCCGGCGCTAGGCGCTAGGCAACCAGGCCGGCCAGTCGAGCGCGGGCAAGCCCGCGCCTACAGACGGGAAGCCTTCCAGCGCCGGGAAAACCAATCTGGCAACAGCATGGTTGCAGCGAGTAGGCTGGATTGAGGAACGAAACCCGGCTTTAAGGGCCAGCCTGGTTTGCTTAGGTCTCGTCCCTCGACCCAGCCTACCTAATTTATACCGCCACACGTCATAAGCTGAGCGTTTGAATTTCCCCCTCTCCCTAAGCCCCGCACCTATCGCCGGTGACTCCAGAAGCACCTCTACTGGCTCCCCCAGCGATAGGTGCGGCAGACTCTCTCTCGGAGGGAGAGGGAATGAAATGCGCAGATTATGCCGTGTGGAAGTATAAAATCAATAAGTTAGTTTTAGTCAGCCTCTTGGAAATTTACCACGCCCCCTGAGGTATCCCCACATTATTGCGATCTAAAACAAATGGAACCCGAAGATGTTTTTCATAGCCAACATCCACCAGCCCATTATAGCCTCTCCAACCGTCCGAGAGGATAATGCTATGGTAATTTAAGCCCCTCGGGAGAGCGATATGGCAAGTTACAGTACCAATGAGTTTCGCGGCGGTCTCAAGATCATGCTCGATGGCGATCCATACGTCATCGTCGAGAACGAGTTCGTTAAACCTGGCAAGGGTCAAGCCTTCAGCCGGGTGCGGGTCCGTAACTTGAAGACCGGGCGCGTAGTGGAGAAGACCTTCAAATCCGGCGAGTCCGTGGAGGCCGCCGATGTCCATGAGACCCGGCTCCAGTATCTCTACAACGACGGCGATCTTTGGTATTTCATGGACCCGGGATCCTATGAGCAGTTGTCCGCCGATGCCGCCGCGGTAGGTGAGGCCGTCAACTGGATCAAGGAACAGGATATATGCGATGTCACCCTCTGGAACGGCTTTCCGCTGACCATCGAGCCGCCCAACTTCGTGGTGCTCGAGATCACGGAAACGGACCCGGGGCTCAAGGGCGATACCTCCGGTGGTGGCGGTAAACCGGCAACCCTGGAGACCGGGTCGGTGGTGCGGGTTCCCCTGTTCGTTCAGACCGGCGAGCTGATCAAGGTCGACACCCGCTCGGGTGAATACGTCGCCCGTGCCAAGGACGGGTGAGTTTGGGATGTGTTGACAGTTAACAAGGGGCGAACCCTAATCTCTGGGGTTTGTCTCTTAATGGTACAGGATTAACAGGGCATTGTAATTGATTTTTCAAAAAAAATCCTGTTAATCTTGTCTAATTAGTGGTCGGCACGACAATTATGTCATAGCCCCTAATACGGATGCTTTCAATCGGCGGTACTGGTTAAATTTTAGGGTCTAGATAACTTTAGCGTCTGCACCTGCATGCTAAGGTTATGTTATGCAAGGAAAAAACCGGTATTTTAGGCGTTCACACCTTGTCAGAGGCCAAATTCAGAGTGATTATACGGTC
>Ga0126335_1001841_pt1 | contig 12280 bp, 6 predicted proteins | sample OlaspJWI45metaG_FD_108409 | JGI IMG/M metagenome (GOLD analysis project Ga0126335, IMG submission 108409) | Marine gutless worms symbiont microbial communities from Oahu, Hawaii - Olavius sp. 1 OAHU.JWI-45 metaG | ecosystem: Host-associated > Annelida > Digestive system > Unclassified | place...
CAGCGTAAGGGTCCCAGTGTGACAAAAACCCAATCTGCTGGACCTATAAGCTGCCTAGAACATCGCGCAACAAGAGTATTGCACTGTGCTATAGTAACTAGAGCAGCTGTGTTAATGTTCCCTTTTTTACTCCAGACCGTCATCAGTAATCAGATGAGGCCTTGGAGGTTGAGGGGTGCCTGGTTCAGTCACCTTTTACGACATCCAGCCAGGAGACGGAGTGGGTCTATTCTAAGCCCCGGAACCCACATTCAACTGCCATTGTCCTAGTTTAGCTGGATCAAGCTGATCCGGCAGTGGTGGTTGTCAAAACTCCAAAAGTTCAAACATTCATTGCACCTCTATAATCATGTACCGTGTGGGCCAAAAAAACAGAGCCACTGATTTTGACAGCTTGTAACTTTAGAAATACTGATCAGCTGAAAACCATTCTCAGCACACTTCAAGATCATTTCGTTCTTAATCAGAATCTGTCATTTACAGCTATTTATTCAACAAAATGCAGTGGCGCAATCTAGCGAAAAAATGACCACAAGAAAATTCTATGCATATATTAAACCATCTAAAAAACACAAATGCTCTTACTAACTGAAATTTTTAGCATCAGTGGCATAGTAGAAATTAATTACCTCAAGGTGACATCAGTTGTAGTTATTTGCTAAATTAACTGTTATTTTTTTACCTTTAAAGTGTCACTTTATTTTGCACAATTAATTTAAGAAACTTACACTGTCGTGTTAAGAATTAATGCCATTGTTTATTGTCGAAAATGGTGTAGATCTGCGCAACAATTTTAATGTAATTAGCTTAAACGAGTGGCCCCATTTATTTTGGCCCACTCTGCATATATGTGAAAATTGAAACTATACATTTGAAAGGATATATGGGCAACTGTTTCTTTAGGGCTGTAAAATTAGCTATACAAACATGAAATATTAATTACAACACAGCTCTAATTCAATCAGCAAAATAATCTAATCTATTTGAATATGGTCATTTTGACCTTCTGCAAACTGCAATCTGTGGTAGGTTTCTCCAACACAGAGTAAATAAAGCAAGTTTATCTACGTGTGCATGTATCAATAATGACCCCAACCCTTAGCTGTGAAACTGCCACAAGTCTAAATAACTAATCCATAATACAAATGGCTGTTCTGTCAATAGTCTGTCAACTTCGATACAAGTTTCAATCAGAAACCCTCGACTGCTCACTCGATGATGTACGGTTACTCCTGAGCCACAAATGTATTGTTAACTGTATTTGCCAGAACTCGGTGTTGCACCACTCTTTACCGCCATGCTGCTTTCCTGTGCATATGTCTCGATATTCACAAACGATTTCAGGTAAGCATCAAAAGCACGCCACAGCTTCACAGCAGCTTCTCTTCGTTTGAACGAGATGTCAGATGAATGGGTATCAGCGCCGGCATTCATTCTAGCTTCCAGAGCAGATGACCTTTGTAGATCATCCTTTAATGAGCCCAGCAGCATGCTCATTGACTGTGTCGCTGCTAAAACTTTCTCCAACACTGGCCAAACATTGTGCTCATCAACTGGAATCATATCCGCATCATATTCGGGCCGATGAATTGTTACTGACCCACCATTAACGACCGACTGTGGATTAGCAACTACCTGCTTGCTTGGGCTAGAAACTTTCAGCGGCAACTTGCAAATTCCCACGCGGCTTTTCATCAGACATGGTTTGTCCTGGTCCAGTGTCTGTGGTGCAACAGGACTAACAGTGGCAGATTTGGTTCTTTTCTGCGGCAGATCCATCACATTAGTGGCGGATTTGCGACGTTTTGCATTACATCCACCCTGCGACAAACACTTCAGGTGTTGGCTGATGAATTCAGAGCAAGCCTGGACAAGATCTGACAGAGGCTCGGGATCACAGATAAAGCAATGCCACTTCTTGTCCTCATCTGAAATACAAACAACAAGTGGCCAAAGTGGTTTCGCAAAGGCGGCACTGAATGACCCACACAGTGAAGCCGAGTCTCAAGTCCGCTTCGCTGCGTGGGGTCATTTGGTGCATTTGTGACAGACAGACTGACGGACAGACAGACACCACACACATCGGTAACAATAGTCTGCATCTCATGAATTCGATGCAGCCTAACGATTATGCTAAAAAATACAAAAAAATGCAACCAGAAATTGCCATATCTCAGTTCTCAGCTTTCGAAAGGCATTCCTGTGTCAAACTGAAGTCAAAAATCCAAGTTTCCACAGGGATATCAATCCTTGGCCTTGAGTTTGTGACCATTAACGCTGTGACATTGGCAGATATCACAATGCCATGGTGCATAAATAGTATAGTGCATTAAATTCATAAAACTGAACTGAACGTTTGGTGGTCAAGTCACTGTCACATCATTAAAGGCGGGGCACACCTACTTACTTTTACTGCAGTTATCACTGTTACCAGATGACAGCAGCAGGCAGAATGTTGAAGCCCATGCTGATGACATGGAGCTGTGGGAACGCAACATGATTGTGAAGCAGTGACGATGCACTAAAGTACACTTAGTCTTCATGATTAAATTTCACATTAGGGATGTGAAACGGGAACCAGACATCCGGTTAATGCTCGTAGAAGGGACAAGTAAGTAAGTAAGTAAAACATGAATTTATATAGTGCATATCATTTTTAAAAACCTCTAATGCGCTGGTTCTAAGAATCAGGACAACTGGTTCTAAAAATTAACAGTTGGTTGGCGAAAGCTTTTGACTGTCTGTGTCATTGCTGAGTAGTGTGCTGTCAGTCAGCCAAATGAAATACAGCTAGATCACTATAGTCAATGCAACATGACACGCTTGGAGTGTCGCCAACATCAGTGAGTGCAAATAGTCACTGCATGAAGCAGCTAAGTCTCTTGTGTGTGGTCACCCTGTTTCATGGGTGGCTGTAGCTGCAGCGGCCTCTGTGTGGGAGGGAGGGAGTGTGCAGTGTAAACGACGTCTCGTGTGGTCCAATGCAGCAGGCGGTCCACATATTTTGCTTGATCTCTTTCAGTTGGACTGACTGCAGCAGAGTAAACAGGCTGAGAGTCACTGATGGTGGTTATAAACTGTTGTTTATAAAGCTTTGGCCTTTGTTCCTATCACACAGCAGGGTCACTCCTTGTTGTTGTCGTAAAACTGTTTTCTTAATCTCAGGGTTTATCTGGCTGCAAGCAGCCAGCTGTAGATGCAGAGGTTAGTAAAGCCAGAATAATCCAGCCTTATGACAGGGCAATGCAACGGATGGACTGTCATGTGGGGATGTGTAATGGCGACCAGAGAAGCCAGTTATCAAAAAGCAAGAGTAGCCAGCATGAGCAGTTCACATCAACAATATCTGCCATTCATAGGAGCTCACAAGCATTGAAGGCAGGCAGAGCAGACCTACAGAGACCACTCTTTAGTGTTGCATAACTGCCAAATGCTGCTGGCTGTCTGTGGCACTGGCCTAGTAATTGTCAGTGCAGTATTATGGTCTCTTAGCTGCACCTTTTACACCCTAGACCACCCAGTGACATCTGTCTCCCACACACTGGAGGCATTAAATCAAGTTACCAACTGGCAAACACCACGGTATTTATTCCCACCACTCAGTGCTGTGGAATTTGTGGATGCATCTGCCACTGTCCAGGCATCTAAGTACTATGTTAGCATTCTAGTGTCCTTGAGAGTGGCATGCAGGGCTGTTTATTTGCCCATTAATTGTTGGTTGGTGAATTGACAGTGGTAATATGCCTACATCTCAAAGCAAAGTGTGAGGCATCACCCTGGTTAGTTTAATTAGTAGGGTGTTATATGACTGCCCTTGATGTCAGCCGGGATCGAAGGCGACCACTGCTTTCCAGCAGCCTTATCAGTCATAACAGGAGACTCTAGTACTGTCTGTCCCTCACCCTGGTATCCACAAATGATTATCGGTTGACAACGGGTAATGACACACTGGCTACCCGTGAAAATAATCCAGTTTTAACATCCTTATTCCACATTTTGGATAAAGTGGCGGAGAACCAATGTGGACTGAAATTGAATACTTAGCCTACATTGCGCTGTGAACAATGACAGAGAAAACAATGTTTACACGATTAAGTGTGTTTTCGTATCTCATTTTGGTAACTGCTGTTGATAATTAAGAAACTAACATGTTATTGTAATTAGTTTTTATGGAATGAAGAAAATAAATGGCTTTGTTTATTGCATTTATCCAAATTTTTGGTTGCATTTTTTTACATTGGCCTTGGCCTTAAAGCCATGGCCTTGGATGCCTCAGCATTGACACCTCTGGCCTTGTTAACACCCCTGAGTTTCCCACACTTGTCAAAGGAGATAGTTTTAGTATTACTCCTAATTCAAAATGACAGTGTCTCTTGCTATCTGGCATAATTTTGCACTTACGGTGCATTCTCTTGACCGTCAGGTCAGATAAGTTCTTTGACAACTTCTAACATTTTATCAGTGAGCACTAGTAACATCTGCAAAAACTAGACAATCAATGGCAAGACATTATGCATCTGCCATACAGCCATCATAGACAGATGCACAGGCATACAGACAGACAGTACAGGTCAATTGCTATATGCATCTTCCGCTAATAGACACGCAGATGCATAAAAATGTTTATAATACTCTCTACTTACTTGTTTGGTTACGAGCAGAATTAGTCACATATAAACTAAATGTAAAAAAGCAACTCTCATACCAGAATCAAGAATTGACTGCAAAAATGGTCGTCCGAAATTGCGTCGTATGCAAGTCTTGCAGAACTTGGCAGGACATTCGTCACAGCAGATGAGGCTGATGCCAGCTGAACACCAGACACAGAAGTTCTTTGCAGCAGACTTGTTGTCAGACACTTGACGTTCATGAATGTTGTAACATCGCTGGAATGTAAACCAGTCAACACAAGAGTTTAGTAGCAACCACAAGCATTTAACAGCCATTTCCAAAGTAACATAAATTGGTCCATATGCAAAAGGAAGTAAGGTAACTGGAACTCACATAACCCTCCGCACAGCTTTGTAATGTAATGTAAAATGGTTTTATATAGCGAATCGACAGAAGAGCGTAATTAACATATTTAGGTCAGTGACATCACGTTACTAAGTATAGCTCACTGTGCGCTATTGCTGCTGACCTCTGGTGAGTAACATGAAATCAAGTAAATAGCATAAAAGTAGCTTATTTCTTCATTAATATTTCCTTTTTGACAGAATTTATCACAAAACAAAAAGTTCAGGCATCATCCTCACACCATGGGTTACATTTGTGCCAATTTTTGCATTTGTACTGTTTTGGTTTCTGAGGTAGCACGTGGAGAATACTTTGCCCATTTTAGGCCTATTTTTTGCAAATTTTGCCACAATTAAAAAACTTTTTCCAGAAATCTAAGTGTGCACATCATCTTTGTACTAGATGCCACCTTTGTGCCAAATTTGATGTTCTTAGGCCTTCTCAGTTCTGAGATATCGCTTTGAAAAAAACCCAGTCACCCAGACACTCATCTACCCAGCTTATTTCGCCATCAATGAACTTCAGTGCTTTGCACTAAGAAAAATATCTTCAGTGATTGTCTGAAACTTGTCTCAGTGCAGTCAAGATCTCTGACTTCATCTCGAAACGAGTTCCAGAGAGTGGGTCAAGCGACAGAATGCCCAACGGCAAGAGTGTTATGTTGATAGCACAGTTCAACTTGAGTGCTGCCACTACAATGTCCCATGCTGTTGATTTAGCTGCAAGAGGCTAACTCGTCAGCAGGTGAGCTAATCTCAGACATCCCAGTTCGTTTTTATATCCCAATGCATCAACAGGAAATCAATCAAAAACAACACTGCAAAATAAGTTTGAGTTTTGGTAATTCAAAAATATATGAGAAATTGGTAATCATTACTGTATTGAACTGCAACAGCAAAACAAGTTTTACATTCATGCTTTGTAGTTCACAAGCAATCACATCAACATAATTAGCCTTCTCATCCAATTAAGTTGCATTTAACTGCCCACACACCTCAGTTATGCTAAGCAACATTTGTAAGCTATTGCAGACATGGGATCTCCTTATGATCAACCAACCAGCAGTGTAACAGCATCAAACACATTTCATAAGATTATCTTTATCAGTAGTGTGCATATGTTGTATGAAAATGTGTTGTGTTCACTAGGATACAGAACATGCATGTACCGTAGTGATATGCTGTTCACAATTTAACGAAAGTCCTGTGCAGACAAAAACACAGATCTGAAAGTCAAAGAATGGACATAGCAAGAGTTTGTCAATCAACCTTGCAGAGTAGCACACTGAGCATAGAATGACGGAAAACAGAATCACGCCTGGTGGCATCGAGTCTATTTCGGCAGACCGTGCAGTGCTCAAACACTGGGGCAGGCTCAACGTCAGCCACCTCTGAAGACTCTGGCACATCTGCACATACAATAACTAACAATATGTGACATACAAATACAAATATTGACAGACACAAAACAAACACATACAGAAGAAACTGATTAGCAATATACCCCACTGCTACTTCACTCAAACAACCAATATCTGGCTGCAAAATTTCCATACTTCTATTTTGCAAATTTTGCTTTTGGCAAGTTATCCAGTAACACAGGTTGAAAAGAAAAACACAAACCCGCATCGAGCTGTCAGTAATTACAGGAAAGTAAAACAATGACAAAGATCACCTAAAACGTACAAAAATCTTGGACAAGGTATTAGAACAAGTGCTTGCTATTGCTAATAACAGAAATTGTCAATACAGGGCATAAGTACCATCAAAATGCAAACAGAATGCAATCAACTAACCAAAATTAGAGCTCTCGGTGGGGTAAAATTCTGGTCCTTGAAATGGACTATCGGTTGCATCCTCTGGCTGTACAACAATTGTTCCTTCACAGCACACAAACAGAATTCATACCAGAATCAACAGATACCAATGTATTCTCCGAAAATGGTGCAAACTGCACTACCAGTTAATTGCCTGTTTGCAGGCGACTTATGGCTCTTCTTAGAACCAGGTGCCCACTCTTTTTTTAAAACCAAACTCAAGGACTTCTCAAAAGCTAAAAAGGACCACATTCATGATTTTCAAGTATACTATCAATGTAACACAAGACTGCACTATGACAAAACATACACGCATTGCACAAGTACACTTTAGTTGTAGTTATGAAGCAAAGTTTAACTGCTTCAGTGTGAATGTTAGCAAAACCAATACACATGCTCCTACAGAATAAGATATATAAAATACAAAATGTTTATACCTTCTGGAAGTCCAAGAGGCTCCGAAGACAATTTGCTTGGTGTCACACTGGGTCTTGATGGCTGAGTGACGTCATCTGAGTGCGACTCTTTGATGTTTGATGTCACGTCAATGTCAGTTTCCGCAAATGCAACTTGATTGGAAGTGTTGCTGGAATCCGTCACTATTTTGTGCGTTTTGTGAGGCTTTCTAAAACAATATTTCCAGCCAACAGTTTCACTAATAACAAATACTAATATCAACAGCAAATACTGAACAACTATTTTACAAGTCACGAATGGGCAACTATCACATCAGGATTGGATCAGTAGAGATCTTATGTATCTGAATCAAACAGAACTCATGGAAAAAGGTTAACTATAAACATTAGCGCATGTAGCATTGCAGTCGGACATTTCCCATAAGGCAAACAGAACCTGCACCAACAGCTGTGCATGAGGCAGTACGAACTTAAAACTGAGTAATGTGCCATGATGCTCCCGGGGTGTCTCCTAAAACCTGCTGACAGGTGTGTTTGGTAACAAACTGGTGTGTGGCTGGCATGTTGTACACGCTCCATTGTCGTTAATGAGCTGAGCAAAAAATACAATTATTTCTTATCATCTAATTTCTAATGTAAACCACAATGGCTTGGAGTATACCCAATATGCAGTATTTACCCAATCAATCCATGCCTAATGTGGAGCAACTACACTGACTGAGATAAAAACTTTATTTTTCAGTCACTGTTATTACACCAACTTTTGCTTAATTAAATAATCTTACCTCCTGGATGGACGGTTTTGTTCCACAGTTTCCTAAAATACAGTCCATATACGAAAATTATATAAGTTATCAAAAAAGCACAGAAAAACTTCCATCCATGCAAGCTCACGGTTCAGAGCATATTTAGCATCACTATATGTTTACTAAATAACTGAGTATGAGGTCAAAACTTTCTTTTTATGATAGCAAAAACACATAGTCTGCAGTTACGAAAACTACCAAAATCAATAACTGACATATCAAAAAGTGACAAAAACATATGCGAAAATGTAATATTTGGTACACAAAGAGTGTGATGCTCATTTTACAAGTGATGAAATTATTTATAATGACCAAAACAACGTACCCACCCAAGACATTCAAGTGACTAACTAATAAATTACAACTAGAATGCCTTTACATCAAAGACAGGCCACCTGTACACACGTGTGTAGGTATGTTGCCATTTCTTCCACCCGACCTTCACTGACTTTTCTCACAGTCACTTATTTCTGTTGGATTTGCAATTTTATTGTCCCTGCTGACCCTGACTTTCTCTATGTTATACATGTACAAAATCAATATAACTATATGGTACAATATGACTACACGAAATTGCTATCTTTATAATCAGTGACAACAACAAACCATATTGTTTAAATGTGACGAGAAAACCAGATCTGCAAACATCACACGTAATAATTCACTGACTGTATCATAATAATAACCCATTAGGAAACCTAAACTCTGGGTGCAAGCCCGTGAGCAAAGCTCATTAGAAGCGCCTCACTGCAGCTCGTATACGATGCGGCTATCTCTAAAGTACTTTGGCGTCTTGTTTCTCATTGCTTCTATATGTCAATTTGTTTTTTTCTACGATAAGGTTGAAGTGACTCATACAATTCGAATGTGTTGTAATGTGTCAAAACGTTTATCGACAGTCGCCAGATGGCGGCAGGGAAATTTTTTATATATTATGTTGGCTGTTTGTAGAATATTAGATAAGTTACACATCTTTAGTAATATATTATGTACCTGTAGCATTTTTATTAAAATGTGAGCACAGATGTAATCTTTAGGCACATGTTACAGCTTATTTGTTATTTATCTATCCAAAACACCCGAGTAAAGTATTTTTTCCATTATAACTCGGTACTTTCGTAACAAGATTTCGTCTCGGTACATTTCGTTACGGGTCACTCAGTACTTCGTTACGGTCAAATCTGCAGACTAGTCAGCACGGCAAGCGTCGGCAACCACATACAATACAAATAGTACGCGCGCGCACGCGCGATATTACTATTGGCGCAGCCCGTAGTAGGCCTTCGGTCTACTACTGGGCTTGCGCCCGGTATAAACTTCATCCGGGATGGTGTAAGGTGTTGACCATCCATTCCGTTAGTAGTGGCATTTTTATTATTGTATTATTATTGTATTCTATCGCACTTCTGCTACTACTAACAAACGAGATTCTGTTCGTCTGTCTGTCTGTACTTTCCCACTAACCGCACGCACCTGGACATCAGTATACTGTACGAATGACGACCAGTGTGCGACAGGTTACAGTCATCAGCCAGGTACAAACAGGTGCCTGCCGCACACGGCGACTGCTGGTGAACTAAGCACGCGACCTTAATCTTTAACTCCGCCTCGCATTCTGATCGCATGCCAGTGCAGTTGACGACTTGACTTGTTGCTAGACGACAGGGAACTAACAAAAGCAGAGGCTAGTGGCTACGGCGCGTTAGTATTTTTTGGTTTTTATGTTTCGTATATAAATGTAGTCCTACATGACATCAAAGTATTGACGTTCTTACTTACTTGACTCAACCACCATAAACGATTACTTTACGTCAATTGTCTCCATGTTCTCCTCTGATACTCAGCAGTATGTGATTGCATACGATGTGGCTGTATTCTGCAGATCGACGTGGTAGAGAATGGGCCGGACAAGCGCCAGCCGCCGCGCGTTGTCGACCCGGAGGGTAAGCAGAAGGCACGCCGAGTGGACAGGGTGTCGCGCCGAGTCTTCCCCGCAGCGTATATACTGTTCAACATCGTCTACTGGATTGTCTATACCGTACCGTTCACGCGCAGCTTCTGACGATCTACGGCGTCACCCTGCGCGTTGCCGTACTGTGTGACTCAGCTCCTCGCACTCACCGCAAGTTGGAAAATAGAGAAATTAGAAGCCTGTTGATATCTGATAAGAACGTTCGTCCATGCGTCGGTCGCCGCGAATCATTTAGCTATACATTATTACTTGGCATGGGTGATATCTTGGTCTATAAATTTTTCATATAATTACAGCCTCGGGAACCTTCATTATAGCATCGGCAGCGGCTAAGCTACATCACCATGCGTATGTAGTAGGCCATATAGCCAGCCAGAATTCTACATAAACAATAACAACTGTGGTACCATGGAGACTTGATATGGGCTTATGAAGACGTGCATAATAATAACTGAAGGAAAAGATGCGGATTTTGATATAGCGCCTCGTACCGGGAAACTCACCTGGCACGCGTTGTCAAGGGGGTTTACAGTTTTACCTGCACACCAGTGTTTATCCGAAAACGAAATGAACCACACCTGCCTTTGCTTTCCCAGACGAAGCTAATCCTCATTTGCCGACTCGGGAGGCCTAGTTGATTGATTGATTACATAAGCTTACCTTGTCTGCAGATCGACGGTCACTCACTAAGTACTAACGGGGCCGGACATAAAATGTCTCATACACACTTGTTGTAAGCAACAGACAAGACCGACGGTCACCGATACGATTTCAGATCGTTCTGGTAGTCTTCCGCAATGTCACAATGCGTTATAAGCTAACATTGACGGTGGCTGCGCCAAAGGAACCACCACGCACTCTATCCCGCGTCTCGAGCGTGTTCCTATCGTCATGTCGTACAATGCCATTTGTAACAGCTAAACTGGTACGACTTTGATAACGAATAGAACCTAGGCACAATTCTAGGTCTTCGTTGAAGTGCTGACTGTTTCATCGTTGCTTGTGCGTTTCAGTGGCTTAATTAACTATTGTGCTATTAATGATATGTGTTTCACGTTTGGATTGGATTATTTGCAAGTTGCAACTCATACAGGCCTACCATCACACCTACTCTCTCCAGTTCCTTGCCAAACATTTACAAGGCAACAAAGTAATTCAGCGAAGGCTACATCGAAAGTTCCCCTCTCCCTGCAGGGGGATCAGGACCCCATCTAACACTGAGCCTTGCGTCCCCAACTAGTTACTCCAAGTGTCTCCATTCCAAAGAGAACCTCAATTCGTTCTGTCGTTTTTGCACAGCACAGTCGCATGATAGACATGACTGACACAGTACACTACGGGATGGATCATCGGTCTCAGTAACCTGCATTATGCTCGTTTGATGTGGCCTAAAATTATTGTTTCTCGTAGATCAAAAAACACAAAAGTGAATCTACTTTGATTTATTTCGAAAAAATAACAAATGCTGACATTTAATTCAACGCCCATTTGAACGGGAAAACCCAGAGGTGCAATGTCCAGTTTGGAAAGTCAAAAGTCCAGGTCATGCCATCACATGAACATGTAATTCTCATTATGCAATACATTTACAGAAAGTATATACACAAAGACACTGCATTAACAGTTTACAGTTAACACATATAATGTAATATAACCTCAATTCAAGTAGGTTAACAGAGTTTCAAATCAAGTAACATTTCATTATCTTACACAGACTTCGATCACAATCATGATATACAACTGTACATAAACTTAACGCGTATAATCTATTAAAAAAAGTTGTTTTCCAATACATGGTTTGAGTAGTCATTAGTCAACATCATCAAATGCAGTTTCATTGCCCACACAATGAGGTGTTTAATGTACAGTGCATGCGACATGCAGCACACAAGTACAAACTCAGAAACTCAATCTATACATGCTTGTATTTCACAACATAACAGATACGCAGGTTAAATATTATACAAGTCCTGCAACTGCAAGTATTACTTTCCGTCACAGTCTATAGGATTGGCATTGAGACTTACTTGCAGCCAAAATGCAGTTATTTGAGACAAACATATATAAAGTTGTATTTTCCGACATTTCATGATTTTTCATGTTGCTTCCACTTTCTACAAACTCGTCACCTTGTAATCTATCAGTCTATTCACTAATTTACAATGATCCTCACACTTCCCAGTCAGACACTTGCACTTCACATCTGCAAAATATAAATTCATGCAAACCACTTTCTGCTGTCAATGTAAATGAA
>Ga0126335_1001842_pt1 | contig 12279 bp, 6 predicted proteins | sample OlaspJWI45metaG_FD_108409 | JGI IMG/M metagenome (GOLD analysis project Ga0126335, IMG submission 108409) | Marine gutless worms symbiont microbial communities from Oahu, Hawaii - Olavius sp. 1 OAHU.JWI-45 metaG | ecosystem: Host-associated > Annelida > Digestive system > Unclassified | place...
GCCTTGCATCCCTTCGGGGTCGCTAAATCGAGTACCAGCTTCGGCTGGGGTAAAGGCGGGAAAGTCACCTCTGCCGGGTGTGATCCCATATGGTAAGTGATTTCCCGTAGCGGTGTAGGTATTTATACAAACTGCTATACACTTACCTTTACCTTTACCTTTTAGTGGTAGATTGCTAGATGCGGCACGCGTGATGTGATGCAATATATTAGTGAACATAAAATATAGGCCTACCTGGTTTAAAGGATGCTTAAAAGCTGATTTTTAGTTTGCTGATTTTCGTCATATTTCGCACTTTCACTGTAATTATTTGATACTATCAAACACAAGCTTTCAATCGACCGAGATGCATTGTAATCACAGAAAAACAACTACGTGCAAAAATGAATAAACGTGTGATATACTAACAGAAAGTTTAATACGTACATTTCTCAAGAAGACAGGCAATTTATAAAAATGGAATTAAGATGCGACTATAATTACGGAATCCATCGCGCACATGTCCGTTAATGGAAAACTGCTATATTCTAAAGCAAAAAAGTTTGCCGACTTATAAATAAGTACAGTTAGTAGAGACGCAGCACCACTGTGATGGCCGTGGGCAAAGAGGACAGCCACGGCTTTGTTCGTGGACTACCGATTCGCTGTAGCTTACACTAATGGTATCTTATAGTTTTCTATACTGATGGCTCTCCATCCGTCATCGCTCCTGCATTTTCCACTCCTGCATTTTCAGCGCCCCCGTCGCGTCGTCGGGTGACTGGAATTTGCAGGACTGGAAAGTGACAGACTGGAGTGCAGATGATGAAATGAACGACAGGTGATATGTGCGAAATGTAATTATTTCAAGTACAAATATAATAACAACAGGTTTGGTAAATACATGACATTCACGTATGTGCTACAAAGGTATGATAATTACGAGCAAAAAGACACCATACACAGAACATGTGTACTAATGTTCATCACAGTTTCAACGTTTACTCGTCATTCTTACAATGCATTAAGATAATCGAATTCTTTAGAACAAAACATAAAATAAACACAGCACGTAGTAATCTTCAGCTGAAACTTTAAAAAATGTCAACCTCAGTAATGTAGGCCTAATCAGTTCAAATGCGCGAATACTTCACGAGAAACCGCGCATGACAGCTCTGCACAGTGGGCAGTTAGCACCCGTGTCTGCTACGACGAGCAAGGTTTTTGCGAAATCTTGCGTTACGTATGTCGCTGCCAATGTGTCGTCCCTCACTGTCTGGTCTGTTATTGTCCAGTCCTGCAAATTCAGCTATCCCGCGCCGTCATCGAAATGTGGTGCCATTTGTACAAGCAAATCGCACACAACAAATGTTAGTGCCCAACATTAGCCTACAGTACGTGTAAAGCTTCTGTCACGTCCGAGATTTTGCAGCAAATATATATGCCAGCCTTGCCAGGGGAGTTCTTTAAGTTATCTGTAACATACAAGTGTGTATTACTACAGCAGCTGTTCCATCGGTCTTTATTTCTCCGTCAGCCATACGGTGTGCTGTAGGTGAAGTGAAGTGGGTGCGTGCCGACCACAGTCACAGTGCATCGTGCATTGACGAAGTCGTTTCTTTCATGTTCGATTGTCTGTTGCGTGGATCGGAGAAAAAGATAGTTTTGTTCTATGCATGGTGCGATATCTGGCAGCGCGGAATTCGTTCCTCATCAGCGAACGGCGTTCACCGTAGCACTTTATGCGGATGAACAAATGCTGCTTATTTTTGCCGTGCATTTCAACCATTGACATCCTGCTGAAGTTGTTGCATTTGGTACAGTAAAGGCCAACCGATGCAAGACAACTTGCCGACTTGATCAAAGTTCCATTGTTGCCCTGGCCATCATCTACAAGGATTCACTGCAAGAACACTACAGAAATTGTACGTGTTTTCCTATCAAGGTCTGCAAGGGCAAGAACATTCTTCGTCGCCGCTGATTCTCCGCCATAGGCAACTGTGTACTGTGTTACCCTAACGGTAAAACAATGTTCTGTAAAGCCTGGACATAGAAGAATCAGCGTGTCACTGTCACGTTATTGCTAAATGTGACGTGTTGTATGCAGGGCGCGTCGTCGAGCCTAGTTGTCAAGTTCGCCGACACAGAGCGTGAGCGGCAGTTGCGTCGAATGCAGCAGATGACGGCGCCGCTCGGCATCCTCAACCCGCTCGGAGCCGCAGCCGCTGCAGCCGGCTCCGCCGCCGTGTCGCCCACATCGCCGTACGCTGCTGGTGGCGCTTCGTTTGCTCCTGCCGTCGCCTACGCACCGGTAGGCTCATCGCTCGTCGTAACGAAATTTGTCGTGCACAGTGCGTTGAGTCTGTTTCATTACATCAGTGCCACACTGATGACAGCGCAGTGCATACAATAGTGTGCCATTCATTTGGTATGCCTGTTACACCAATCAGTATGTTACCATTGAGCCTGTGATCGCTAAGCATATAGCTTTTTAATACGTTTGTGTGGCATTTTTTCGTGCCCAATAATTTCTGAACGCGGTTGTCTACCATCGGCGACCAAGCTTTCCCGGTCGCTGCAGTCCATGTCTGGAACGGTCTACCGCAGCACCTTTACTTCCCATCTTTCGCAGTCATCTCAACACTTACCTCTTCAGACGCTGCTTCTCTTCACCCCATTCTTCTGCTGTATCGCGATTTGACTTATTTTTGACACGTCAATCGTGTTGTAGCTTACTTCTGTAATAGTATGAACTGTTTGCGTGTGTAGTCGTCGACGTTGATGGCAGCTGCGCTACAAGGCGGATACATTAACGGTTTGCCGACGTTGACAAGCGCAGGTGGCGGCGGAGGTCAGCTGACGTCACTTAGCCCACCCAATGGCGTCACGTTGTCAACCGTCGCACCTTCTTCGGGTAAACGCTTTCACCTCACTGCCCCCCCCCCGCTGTTGCATGTCTAAAGTAATTAACTTAAAGTTTGAACGGCTCTGAAGCTGTAAGCTGTTTTATAAGGTAAGTAAGGGGACTTCTAAAGCGCTACACATCGAACTATCACAGAGCGCTGTGTTCTCACTGGCCAAATAAAAATGTCTTCAACTGTCACACTGTTCATAACTGAGTTTACGTCTCAGAGAAGTGTAGTGCACAGCTGCTTTGGCTTCAAGAGATTTAAGTTGTCTTTAGTTACGTGGGGACTCAGCAGACCACTAGTGAATGCACTGAGACTGTCTACAAACAAGACGACGAACAAAACATGTCTGATGTGTGACGTTGCAGGTAGCAGCGTTGTTAACGGCGGCAGCACGCATCAGGTCCTGTCCCCGATGGCCGTCACGACATTTCAAGTCAACCCCAACAACGGTCAGCCGGCCATCATCGATCCAGCACTTATATCTCAGTATTCCGGTCAGTCGACGCGTCCACTTCTAGATTTTGTCCGTATTTCATGATGTGCCTTTTGTTGAAAAAGTCAAAGTGTTTTGGACGAAATATCATGGCTTATGTAAGTTATTTCTTCGTTATTGGTATGAGTTTACTGTATAAGTATGACACCTAATTTGTACATGACGATAATGATGATGATGTTGATTCTGTATTCAGGTCAAGCATTGATCAGTGGCGACCCTTTACAGCCTCCTGCATACACCGGGGTGCCGCAGTATCCAGGTCTTGGAGGCTTTGGTACGTTATGATTTCAACTTACTTTCTGTCTTTTGTTCTTTAGTATAATGCCCGTATTTTATGCTAGTCGATTCTCCGAGGAATAGCAGTTTTGTTTTTGCTACACTTCTGAAGATTTTTTGCTGTAGCTGTAATAAAGTGCGACAGCTTGATGTTGAATTTGTTGCTTAAGGCAGTTTTGGTTAGTGTGCGTCGAAGGAGAATGTTTAAGGTGTGAGACGTGTGTACTGTGTAGTTCCAGTAATGCCCGAAGGCGTCTGTCCATATGAAGTGTCGGCGAACTGGGCTTGTTTAGATGGCGACTTTGCTTCAACGACCGTTTTAGCTAAAGACGGAAAACCTCTCGGTATAGCAGGATTTTTTCCATTAAAGAATTTGAATGTGCATTATTTGTCAACTTTATTGGTTGTTCATTGAATTCAGTGAATACTGTAACAATATACTGTAGTCTGTATAAACATTGTTCACAATAACGCAAGCACTTTTATATACTATAGATATTAGAACTTCCTTTGTATTGTACGTTTGTACTTCCAAGTTCTAGGATGCTCATTCTCTCCTCGGCTGACTAGACTTTGGTGCAATATTTCAGCATGTTGATAATTTGTGGCCAAAAAAAGAACTTTTGTGGGCCTTTGGTGTAGACTTTGTCTGTTAAATGCATAAAATTTAAATAATCAAGTCGAGTGCAAAATGTGACTAGCCATAACTTTACATTCCCGTCAACGGATAACATGACATTAGCACAAAATGCATAGCATGCTTTTTCTGCCATTAGTGATTCACTGTATTTAATTATGTTTACACTACATTTCAGATTCATGCTGTCTACACGTATGTGTGTCTGTACAGCAACTGTTCCTGTTGCCTATAACACCGTTCAACCTGTACTTGCAACAGTTCTTCCATCCAGCTCCTCCACTGCTCAGAAAGAAGGTATTCACATAGTCTTATGGTACTTCCATTAAGGTGAACACTGGACAACTATGCTATTTACTTTCAGAAGCAATAATAGAAATTTGTATTTCACGTGTATTAAAAGCAATCGGGCATGACAGCTGTTAGCAAACTAGCAGTATTTACATACCTGTACTAATATGCATGTAGCAGCGATGGAGTTGCTACAAGCAGTGGGTGATAATGCATCGACTAAGCAGTAAAGTGTATAAGAAGAACACTAACACTAACAGTGCCCGACGATCGTGTATAGAGCTACAGTGAATCCTGATCACGAATGTGTACAGGTCCGGAGGGCTGCAATTTGTTCATCTATCATCTTCCACAGGAATTCGGCGACATGGAGCTAGCACAGATGTTTATGCCGTTTGGCACTGTTATTAGCGCTAAAGTCTACATTGACCGCGCCACCAACCAGAGCAAGTGCTTCGGTGAGCTGTTTCCTCTGAAACAGAACAGCAAAATTAAGTTCTACACATAACTAGCTGTTGAAGTAGTATCGGCTGATAAGGCTGATGTTCAACATCGCTATAATATTGGTGGAATCGTTCCTGTTCAACCAGAATTCTGCTAATGATTGCTGAATCTGAATAATTAAATAGAATGAAGATTAGACAGTTATGGTTATTTTTCTCTGGTTACGTTGAGATCTGAATATTTGACTTTTAGAACAGTATTACTGTTATAGTTCCAACCGTATAGAAAATAATGAGAAAATTTTAGTAACAGTCAAAATAGGTCATTATCGTTGATACGGTGTTTCAGTACCATAATCAATCAGTTATCACCGAGTTTTGGTTGAAAAGTTGAAAAATGTCACTGTCAGTTAGGCCTGCGAGGTTGTCATTGCATTGTGATGTATTTATTACTCTGACGAGTGGCGCTGTGCTACTTTGCAGGATTCGTGAGTTTTGACAATCAGACGAGCGCGCAGTCAGCGATTCACGCAATGAACGGTTTCCAGATCGGCATGAAGCGGCTGAAAGTGCAGCTGAAAAGACCGAAGGACGCCAATCGACCTTACTGACGTCGCCGCCGATGACGATGGTCAGTACACTACATAACATTCTCGGTAATAATTACTGGTAGTGCCTGGCGTATAACGAACAGAAACCGTCAGACATTACAGTGTATAGCCGGTCATCATGATATAGTTTCGTGCAGTGGCGGATCCAGACGGGGCAGAGAGGGCGTTTTTGCTTTAGCGTGCTAAAAATATATTATAGGCCTATTTTGCTATTATATTTTGTTACAGAACGATGTATGGTATTCATAATACATATTTATGAACGCCAACAAATTCTTTGGTACAAGTCTGGATTCACCACATGTCTCATGTATGCCATCTTACTTTAAGTTTACGTGAATTCATATAAGTTGACCACACGAACGCCAGTCTGACAAACGAAAGTTTCTGCAGCTGAGACAAGAAAAGCGCTAACTATTCGTGCCGCCCATCAAATGCATTTGTAATTTTCTCTGGCCATGTAACGCAGATCAAGCATTCGAGTTTGATGGTCGCTATCTAATATAATAATTCTGTTCGTGTGCATGTCTGAATATATGTATGTATGTATGTTCGCTCATAACTCGGGAACTGGAAGGGCGATTGTCTCCAATTTTTTAGGATAGCTCCAGGGCGCCCCAAGAATGGCTCGAAGCGGGGTCATGGGTAGAGGTTGCCAGAAAATGGGCATTTTTCGTTTCTTGTTGCCCTCGTTGCGGGTAGGCAGGCAGCGTGCATTCTTTGCCCGGGCAGCAGGATAGCATGGGGTTGGCGAGATATGGAGTGGGCCTGTATTATTTCTTGGTATTTTGTGTATTTTTCTGTTTTTTTTTAAATTTCATTGTACTGTCTGCCTTCGCAGTGAATAAATGTTATATAGGTAATGCCCAGCTGTATGGGCAGAATGGCTAGTATACACATATTTTTTTGTCTTACGTCTATAATTCGACGATTTCTTTGACTTGCAAAACATTATTACTTGGATCAGTAGAACTAATATGAACCTAAAGTATTTTGGCGAGTAGAAAAAGCCTAAAAATTAAATTAAAAAGAAATTGTTTTCAGAACAAAAATGTCTGCAGACAACACTGTTACCAATGATCCTAAATATGCCTAGGCTACATGGTTAGCAGCGTGTTTTCGAAATTGCAAACTCAGTAGATAAAGAGAGATGGTCATATATTTTTGCACATGTAGACATACTGGTGCGTGCGGGCGTCTGTGATGCTGACTGCTGAGACAGGATAACAGATGATGATTGATGATAATGTGACGTAAGTGTCTTTAGTCGGCGTGGTGATGGCTGGCTGGCTGGCTGGTGAAGATGTTGTCAACCTGTTGTCTTATCTATCGTATATACGGCGAGTGTTGTCGATAGACTCAGCACCGTAACTGCAACCTCTCTATACATGTAGCTCTGTCACTTCAGCTTTTTCTTAATGCTTAAAATGTTCCAAAATCTCCGCGCGAGTACATTTATATATCGCTTGATTATACGATCACTGTCACAAATTTTCAGCACTCTATGAACTACAAGTAATTACTTCTACACCTTTCCGACTTTGTACTGCCGTCTTGGATATCGCGCTCACGTTTTTTTCTTCGTTTGTCAAAGCCTGTTTTTGTTTTTCCCGTTTTCAGTTACTCGTGACTACAGCTTCTCCAGAAATAGCCCTGAAGCTTAATTGACGTTACATTGTCGACCGTGTCGTATTGCGGCAGAGCAGAGCAGGCTGTATGGAACAGTTTTACGACTTTGCCGTATTACTGGGCTGCTGTTGTCAGTCCAAGTTTGTTGTATTTCGTGTTGACAATATGAACTGTAAATACACTTCGATGCTTTTTCCTGCATAACGACCGCCCCTGCCAGCCCTTGCTGTACTTCCCTGTTCTCGTGTCGTATCCTGCTAATCCTTGTCTTGCATCCTGTTGCGGGTCCGTGACGCTGATGGCTGATGAAATAAACTCAGCATTGAAACGAAAAACATTTTCGGGAGATAAATCCGGATAACAGCGTGAACATATTCTTGGATCATTTAGTCTCCAAAGATCTGTCACGTCCCACGCGTTCCACTGCCATGCGTGTGTCAATGGTATTAATGTCGTCTTAGCGATTAACGCCTGTCACTACATAAGCGCGTCCATTTGTGTCAGTTTGTCTGCCTCATATTTTTGTAAAGAATTTCCAGGATAAATTTCTTCGCCATATTTGCCGCGTTGAAGTCTACTTCTGTTAACTTCGTTTTTTACTTTGAACAGTAAATTTAAGCGCAGTCACGATGGATAGCTGTCTGACACTCATTTCAGCAAACAAACACAAGAATCAGACGATATAGGCTGAAATAGGGCCTACGTTAGGCGCCTATGTACCGCTGATCGCTAGTTTGATATGTCTAACATGTGTAAATGTGTATTTTGGCACGTTGTATTTTACTAGTACGATGTATTCAGATGTAATCTTATGCACAATTTCGACTGTATGTTGTGCGCGATTCGGTAGGTGTTTGCTGTTGTATTGCACTTCGTGATACTAACACTTCTACTGTCATATCGAGCAAGTGTGATCCGCATCCAGCTTTTGCTTAGTACTGATTTATGTAACAATTTTCAAACTGCTTTTACTTAGTAAGTCGATGGAGCTCGGAAAGTTTTGGGGACGACGGCGTTAATACGAATATCACTGCAGTAGGCCTATGTACAGTGGGCTATTAATCGGCTTCAGAAGTGTCATTACAAACTGTTCAAATCATTGTTTGGTACAAGAATATACGAATAATCTAGCCCTGGTGGCCCACTGTTGTGTTGTCCGTTTAAACTAGTCTACTGCTATATCCAAAGGTACAGACTTGGCTTGCTAAATGGCTAGCTTTTGAATAAGTATGATGACTTACAGTTTTTTTATGATTACGAGCGCTCCGCACGATTGTGGCTCAACATTCGCAGCGGGTGCCTGTCTAGAGTTGGTCGCCTTCCGCCCGTCGGCCCTGTGCTGACGCAGCCGACGGCACGGTGCCGACGGCATGGCGGTCAAACAAGCAACTTTTATAATATAGATGACATTGTTATACCGTACCGTACAGTTGAGGATGCTGTTTTGATGTTTCTAGAACAAGTGACGTCACGCGCACGACGCTCTGCTACGTTACGTTACGACATACGACACGTGACGAAGTTCAGTTTCCAATTATTGATCTTTGCCCGTTGATCCTTCAGTCGATCGATCGATCAGCTGATTGATTTATTGATTGGCATCAGCGGGGCGTTGCTAGCGATTTGATTAAGATAGTGGGAATGCTCTGAGACTGTTCCGACGATGATTATGCACGTGACGCTGATGGTGATGTCTAAAAGCTCAGTACGGATAGTCTTTAGATGAATACGCGCTGTAGTCTAGCACGATGGCTTACTATCTGAGACATTTGTACATAAATCTAGAAAATATCTATAATTTATTGAGCACGTTATTTATTACAGCGTTATTATCTATATATTTATTATAATTTCGAAGGTTAAATGCAGACTAGTGATGCAACTGGTTGTGGTATACCGTTATTTCAATCGATTTTATTGGTGATTGCGCGAGTTTAACTGACATTTTGTGTACATAGTGACGCTGCATTGCTTCGACTTCCTCATGCATGGTCGCTTTTAATATCATTTGTAAAAATAGCCGCGTTATTTCATGCTAGTAATTATTACAGCACTGCTTACAATTTTTATCGTATGTATAACGGTAGGAGCAACGTACGGTATAGCACCGTTCATAAAGCTCGGGCAACGCAGTGTTATCAACGTCAGAAAAAAACATCACGTAAACTTTTTAAAGACAGGTAGCCTTTTGCACATTTACAGCTTGATATAATGGTGTAGTGGAAATGGCAGTTTATGCATAGAAATAATGTTATTGGTTTTTAAAAGTATTTGTTGAAAATAATGAGCTTATTGGTCGCTTTGTACAGTGTAAATTCGAGCAGCTGTGAAAGACCTATACGTGAAGTGTGCTGTCACAGTAAGGAAATGCTTAAGCTTGTAGACTTGCATATTTCACTATGTTAATGCTGTGTGTGCCGTTGATTGTGATCCGCTTATGAGTTAGTCCACTATTTTCTGATGTTGCTGCTGAATTGCGGTTTGTTTATTTCAAATGGTTTGTAATTTCGCAGTTTTTTACTGCATAAGCGATCACCCCCATTCCCCACATATGAGTAACTGACGTGCAATGTTTCGTGTTTTTAGTTCATTATAGGCCTGTCGATAAAAATAATGGCGATGGGATAATCCCTGTTTACTTTGTGACGTGAATTCTTGTTCGTCAGCAGAGCTAACGCCCTTGGCAACCAGTTGAAGTACTACAGTAATAGTATGTAATAACTAATGGCAAAATGCTCTCACAATGGTGATTTTTCTCCACGTAATTACTCGACAACTACGAAACGAAGATCGATGCATTTTGATAAAAAGACGAACTGAATGAAAATAACCGACTTCTGGCAGCCTGTCTGTGTTTGCTCATTGATATTGTTGAAGCGTTACTGCCAGGCTGTGCGACGGCTCCAGACTGCACGGCTGCATCTCGCTCAGTGACAGCGACACCTCTGCTGACGACCCTAGTGCTCTGCACGTTGCTTGTATGTTAGTTGTAGGAAATTATTACATTTATATTATGTGTATATAATATGCTGTTAAATAATTAAGATTGTTATTATGGATTGGTTTATTTTAGTTTTTTTTTCATAAAATGATGACGATTTAGTATTTGCACACGCGCAGTTATCTCGATTTTGTATACAGAGTAGATCTATGCCTAGTTTTGCCTACTATCATTTGCACGTCGAATTGTAAAATTTTTACACTTCTGTCGAAGATAGGCCTAATGGGGCTGCTATCGAAGCTGCATTTTGTGTAGTCAGTTGCCAAGATGCATATTTAATGGTTGTTTTGTAAAAGTCGCGGTAATAAATAGGACAAGTCAGAGCTGTGTAAGCCGCGTGACCCAAAACAGCTCTAATAGGCATTCGTGACGCCGCTCGCTGCAAGGGGCAGAATCGTACGTCAAAACTCGGTCACTGTTGCATCGAGTACTTCGATTGGGACGATGTCTTATTACATTGTTGTAAATGTAATCCATTCATCATTGCCACGTTTCATCTTCTCATAGAAAGTTTAACTATTTTTAGATTTTTTTATTTTCCCATCCTTTAGTGCGGCCATTTTCTTCGATAGCCCAAATGTTCATCAAATGCAATTCTTTGCTCTCAGTGTGACTTTCCTTTCTGCTAATTTAATGAACCGCTGACCCCATTTTCCTAAAACAATAAAGTAACCGTTTCTGTCGCGATTCTAGGTTCAATTAACTTTTTCTTATTGATCTCACAGCATGCGTCCGGCAGTGACACCAAACGTAGTTTTGTAGGGCCTATTATTTTAACGGTTTACTAAACCGTAATTGTTATATTGAAAGTAGTTGTATAAACGGCCGGCAACACTGGCGTTAGTTATTGTATAAACGGTTTTGCGATAAACAGTTGCTTTATTAGCTAGATACCGATTCCTATCCGTAGAATGGCTAGCAGCCTTTGCAGATGCTGCAACTGCAGAGCGTTCACGCTTGCGGTAAAAGAGTGGAAATAACTTTGCGCATAGCCTACATTATGCAGCGCTAACTGCTTATGCATATGACGCTGTATTATACAAAACAGCGGCGAGTTTTGTTTTTATCTAACGGAGAATGCAGTTTATGGTGTTTTATTTTTAATAAAGATTGACTGCAGAAAAGTTCTGTGTCGAAGCTTGTGTGTTGTTATCATCTCAGCGGACAGTCACAATGTGCAAACACTGCACCAGCTTAGCTTATCGGTTAGCTTTCATGTCATAAGTTGTCCAGTCTCGGTAGCCAGACTACACAGCACTGTGAACAGCTGCTATTATTAGCACGCCTCGAACGCACATCGGGCGTGCATAATGCAGAATACTGCGGCCGATAATCCCGTTGCGTGCAGCGTCAGTTGGTCCGTTACACGAACTGTGCTGTGCACATACGACTGACTGGATCGAGGTTCTGTTCGGGTGGAAACTCGGGTACACAAGGCACAGTGTATAAGATGGGGTCCGGAGGCCCCTACGGTGAGGTGGATGTTGCCGAATGAAACGTACATTGATTTTCCGACTTCGCCGTATGGCGCCATTGTATTCGATGCGGCCTTCTAACTGATTTTACTACGACTGTTACAAATGCCACAACAAAGTCGTTAAATGTTATTGACACTGGTGGAAACAAGTCCAGTCAACCATACACTGGCTACTCTCAGCGGTCTCTACTCCTCAGTTCTGGTACAGTTTTGGTTCATTCGAATCAAAGGACACAAAATTATTACTATCTGCGCATACAGGATGGTAATGTTTTCAGTCACCTGACTGCTTGGGTTAGCAGAAGCTTAACGTCCCACTCGACACTTTATAAGTCATTTCGGGGACGATTTTTACAGGTCAGATGACCCAACAAACAGTGTCAAATCACTGAAGAAAGCCAGTCAGCCACTGAGATAGGCTTCAGTCCCACCAGAACCACTCCACTGTGTTACAATATGAACTAGGCTAACTGTAGGCAACCGCCTCTAGGCTAATCACAGCGTAAGGGTCCCAGTGTGACAAAAAC
>Ga0126335_1001843_pt1 | contig 12271 bp, 10 predicted proteins | sample OlaspJWI45metaG_FD_108409 | JGI IMG/M metagenome (GOLD analysis project Ga0126335, IMG submission 108409) | Marine gutless worms symbiont microbial communities from Oahu, Hawaii - Olavius sp. 1 OAHU.JWI-45 metaG | ecosystem: Host-associated > Annelida > Digestive system > Unclassified | place...
GATTTATCTTCATGACCGCACTCTGAATAGGTGATAAGAAGAAATCTTGGTTATGACAGTGATTTGGCAAGAGTGCGTGGTTTAGATTCGAGGTCTAACAGCATTATCATGACGGCAAAAATTATGGGGAGGCACGCTCCATAGCGTGCCTCCGGGCCCTAAATTCTGAGGAGGCACGAGCCTCCGTGCCTCATAGGCTCCGCCGCCTATCGACCACGACCACCCCAAGGACTGTAAACTGAGGAGTTTTGCACAATTCGTAAAGTTCCAAATAACACTATAAAAGCTTCAACAAAATTTGGTAACATATCGGTATTAAGTTAGACATGTTGGACACCGTAATATGGCTGCATTTAGTCGACAGTCATCTTGAGAATTAACAAACGCTATCTATGCTGGTTTTAGCGGAGGCAGTCGACCGTGCCGCCTCAGTAATTCAGCTCGCCGTGCATACATGTCCCGTACCGTCTCCCCTGATACCATCGAAGGCCCCAAGGCTCTCAACTCGATCACATCGCGATTGGTCGGTCGGCGAAGAGGTCGTCGTGCGGGAGCGTCGTCTGACACGACGCGGTGGACCGAAGGAAGCTTGACGGCTTCAAACTTAGTCTTCGTGTCTTTCGGTGCAAACTGGGCACGTGGTGGCGCGACCGGCGGCAGTGGCAGATTCCTTGCCGCATTTTCACTGCAATTTGATGCAGTTTTGGCAGTGTGTCCTCGCGTCAGAACTTCAACTGGAAGCAGACCCACAGCTGCAGAATTACTTGTGCTGCCGTGCACTGGACGCAGTTGTCTGCGGTTGACCGCAATGACTGGCCTGTGCGTATAAGCGTTTGGGCCATTTTGTGACAGCCTAACTACTGAAGGCACCTCGCCGCGAATTACCCTCTTAGGAGATTGTCGCATCGATGGTTGAGAACGTTTGAACGTGTCTTGCGGCCTAACAACAGTAGGCGCCTGTCGCCGGACGGGCCTTGGGATACGTGACGGTCGACGATTAATCCTGCCTTTGATGGTCTCAGCAGGTTCGCATTGTCGTACCGCAACTGGCGTCAATCTTTTACCTGACAGATTACAGTTAGAATCACATATCTAACGTATATAACGCCATCGAATGCATGAGATGCGAACTACAGCGATGTGCCTGTAGCGATAACCACTGCGCGTGCGCTGTCAGTCAGTCTGTTTGTCACGCGGCTTCAGTCCGCTTCACAAACACGTCGACTGAATGGAGACTGGTTCTCTTATGGTTGAAGACTCTTGGAGACCCAAGGAACATGATTTCTCCACAGATACGATGCGACCTTCTCCAAACTACTTTGGCTACTTGTTAGAAACGATGCTAATATTAGGAACGGAACCCAACATAATCCGAATTCTAACCCTAATTTGAGAGATAGTGTGGAGTGTAGATATTTGATTATATTTCATCTAGGATATTCTAGGATAGGCCATTGACAAAATGCAAGAAAAAGCTGAAACTGTCTAAGTTAGTGGAGTACTGTTAATACAGCCTAACATTCAGATCCACATGTAGTCTCAAAGATCACTTTCAAATTCCAACAGAAATTAACAAGGCGCTTTAATAACAAAAGAAACTAGTATTTAGAATATAGTGTAACGCGTGAGGTGATGCCAAAAACTACATGTAGATGTAGGCCTAAGACACCAACCTGTCTGCTGTGTCGTGTTGTTGTGATCATTGTCGTCAATAACCTCCCTCGACTTAGAGCTACAATGCAACGCCAGTAGCTCTGCTTTTTCTACGTTGGTACTCGACGAAGAATACCAAGTTGCATCTACTGTTGTAGAGTTAATCTTCTCGCCATTGTCGCACAGCTCGCTCGATCTCAGGCTGCGGCTCAACGTCAGTTCTTCGTCGATTCTCAGCGAGGAATTTGCACTGAATGTCGTATAGCGACTGTTCTGATCACTGTCGTCAAAAGCATCACTCGATCTCAACAAGTTGCAGCTCAAAGTCAGCAGTTCTGCTTCCACTACGTCGGTGCACAACGACGAACACGAATCTCCGTTGAACGTCGCTGACCAACTGTGGCCATAGTCGCCAGAAGTCTTTCTCGACCTCGAACTGTCGAGCAGCGCCAATAGGTCTGCTTCATCTTGATCGGTCCCCACCCAGGACCACGACGTTGCATCAAATATCATCGCAATATTAATAATATTATTACGAGGTCTGTAATCCCGTATGACTTGACAACGAAAATACGTACCAGATTCCCTAGCAACAAATGACGTCAGTCACCACGTCCACATTACAGTATAATATAATTACCTCGAACTTTAGACGCCATCGCAATAAAATACATTTTTCTAGTTTTCTATGAAAAAATTGTTTGCATTCACGATTTCTCATCGTACTGTTGATTGTAGTCATGTATTCTCTGACTTACTAAAATGGTTTTCTGTTTACGCAGACTTTAAATATTCTTTGAGTAGAGTAAAATAAACACATTTAAAAAGTGAAGTTTTCGAATTTTTTCACATTTCTTTTTTGTTAATGGCAAGAAATGAAGAGAAGCAGTTAGGACGGCTTAACCGATTGTACCTTCAAAAGCAAAAAGATGGTAGGATGATCTCTTCAGCTGTTGTCCTCTTGACTGCGTCACGCTGTCTGGTGACCGGCCAGTTTCTTTACATAGTTCCATTATGCACTTGTTCACAAATAATGCTTATGTCTCTTAAGTTCCTTATCGACACACTGCCGGAAGTGCATAATTTGCTGTATACGGGTGTCATCTAATGTCCCAGGTCCTCTACCTCAAGATGTCGATTGTCGATTGAACATGAAAGTCACCTGTAGTGTGAGTGAAAGAGAAGTGCGGAACGGATCCTTACCTTTTTAGTCCACAGTTTCTTCTTCAGCACAATTCCGCGACTGCTGAGTTGTCGTTGATAGATGGTGATCCTTGTTCACAGACCACTTAAAAATTATTACACTGTATGGAATGCATCCTATGCAGACTCTTGCTACTGACATTCATAACGGTTAGTTTGTCAGTCTGGCTGTCACACGACTTCACTTGTCTAACGTGCATGTGCAATATAGGCCTATATTTGTCAGATTACAGTCACAGTAAGCTTTAGGATTAAGATCAGGCTTATACGGTTTACATTTATGGTTAGGGTTAGAATCGGACTTAGGATTATGGTCATGCTTATACTGTTAGGGTTTCGGGTTACGGTTAGGGCCAGCTTTAGGGTTAACATTATGCTTATTCAGTTACAGTGTAGAGTCAGCATTAGCAAAGGCGTCAATTCAGGTAAAAGTCTGGGGGAGTCCTTCTGCCTTTCCTTCCTTCCCCTTTCCTTCCCTTTCCTTTCCTTTCATTTTCCTCCCTTTTCTTTCTATATCCCTTCTCTCCCCGCCCTCTTTCCTTTTCTGGGGGCTAAAGTTGGAGGTTTTATAGAACACACCATCTGTGTTGTGTGATAGACTGTTGTGTTCCTTGTGTTTCACGTGTAATGAGTAATGAATAATCACTCCCACAGTCATTGCTGTAGTACGTTATGTTGCTGCAGAGGTCGATTCACTGCACTTTGCAGCTCTTCCTGGCATTTGATAGGGTATACTGTTAAATTCGGTCTGTTTCAATTACAAATGACTATTTGCTGGTGCTATTGTACAATGTTGACATTTCTAATGCAGAAAGGAATAGCCCCTGCCGGGGGGGGGGCTGTTTCTGCATATGGCCACGCCAGCCACTCTGGCTGCCTAAATCACGCACGAGCCTTTACGTCAGAATCATTTTTCTCTTATAATTGCAGTAGTCTTTTTATAGATTTATTTTTTAATCAGAAGCAGATGCAGACAATACAGGTAAGGGAATTGGGCCTAGACAGGCGACAGCAGTGATCAAAACACACTGGCAGGGAGGTGAGGCATGTCAAGCTCACCACTTCAGGGTCAACCATTAGCTGCATCACCCATCTCTACCATGCCACTACAGGATGTACGCCATTGCAGACGTTGACAATGCAGGCAACATGGGTTCGGTGATGCTAGGATAATGCCTAATGTTGACATGTCAGCACTCAGCACATGTTGTTGGGCTGATTCTAAGCATTCTGAGCTATTAGGCCTATAACGTTATACAGCAGGAGCAGTTACAAGGAAGTCAACAGCTGAGATGGCAATAGCTATATACAATATCAGTCAGAAGTGAGTGGAGTTGAAAGTCTTTGACATGTGTGGCTGGATGTGATACAGGGTCTACATTATGTTAAGTATGTTAAGTTACAATAGTTACGTTGTAGTGGCTGATGGTGGTACTGGCTGATTTGAGGTCGAGGTATGATGAATATAGTGATGTTCATGAATACGAGAGCAGCAAGATTTACTGGTTAATGTGTAATTGCTGTTTCCAATCTCCAGATTAAATTTTTTGATATTAAAGTGATGCTTTCTACATATATTGTTTTAACTATTTCATACTGATAGCAGTGTATGTCTTTTTTGCAGAGGAACTAAAAAAGCATCCACCAAGGCCAAAGTTGGTAAGGGTTTTTTTTTATTTTTGAAAGGTTTTATTGTCAAAAAAATTGATCTTCCAGTATATCACATACAAGGCCATTTTTTGACTGATGAACCAGTAACTGGTTTGAGAACAGGTTTTCGTGAAACATTGGTGTTATATTTTCTCACTAATGGTGTTATATCCGCTGTCCAGCAAGTTTGGCAACAGTGAAGACTCTGGACGATTAATGTATCACTTACCATGTGTGTAATGAACAATAGACGGCAAATGCAATAAGCGACGATGTAATCTAATCATCAGAAGCTATCCCAGACAGGTGGTGTGGGGGGGGGCTAAATGACTAGGCCCTACTTTTGAATTAGCTGTCTATTACTATACTAGGTGAGTCAAAAAAATTAATCCCCTAAGAAATATTGCCTTTAGCTTTGTCAAATTTTAACAGATTTTCAATATTTTTTCACTGCTGGAAAGAATACTTCATTTGCAACAAAGGCCATTAATGATTCCCAGCACACCTTAAATATGTTGCTGCACTACCTTGGGAAGTGAAAAGGATTCAAATTTGCTGCAAATCTGGAAGACAGTGCCAACGAAGTGCATTGATTTTACATGCACCCATTTCATTTGATCTTACTAACTTAGTACTTACTTATTATGTCAGTTTATGGTTCCTGTTAAATATTTTTAAAAATAACAAACTGTTTTATGTAAACAGGTCTAAGTGTTGACAGCGACCCTGCTCATTGGGCAAGCGACGCTGTATGAGTTCTCGAGCAGGCAACACATCTTTAATTAGACCAGATCTGAATAGCTCCAACCTCATCCTGGTCTACTAGAAGATATGGGGTGCCATCTAGCAGGAAGTTTATTGGTTGCAGGTGAATAAAATTAATGAAGTAAAGCAATACTGAACATTTGGCTTGGCATGGACCAGTACATTACGACAGTCCAGTTGGTGATGGATGTAGGCATTTTAGAGCATGTGTGCGGGCAGATGTGGACACCGTGTGCAATTGTTGTGACAGTATTAATATCCATTTAACTATTGACATGAAACGTTTAATTTCTTGTCACACATGAGTACGATTTTTAAGTTGTGTCTTGTGTAATTTGTTACGAGTTTTAACTTTTTACTTTCCAAGGTAGTGCAGCAACATAATTAAGGTGCAGTGGGATTGTTCCATGGTGTTTGTTGTATATACCTTTTCAGTGATGAAAGAATTTTGATAATCGGTTACTGTTGACAAAGTTAAGGCCTATTTCTTAGGGTTGATTACTTCAGAAGATTACTTTTTTTAACTCACCTGATTTACTGTGAAGTTGTTAGTGCCCTCTGCCTAGCCCTAAGAACTATACATGGGCAAAGAAGTCTGTGTGATGTAACAGAAAGTTTCGTCTGTTGTGTTTTTCTTTTTGTAGCACATGCTTGACAGTGCTGAAATGATAAGAAAATGGCTTCCATCAATTAGTCGTGATCTGGATCTGCGGTGTAAGGTCTGTCAGTGTCAGTTGTATGTATGAATTTTTCATAATGTTATAAATTCTTTCACGCAGATTTCAGTTTGTCAAACTCACTAGTTATTAAATTTTTTGTTCAGTGCTCTGACTGTTTATTTATTTGACAACAGGAACTATATTAATTCATACTGTCTTGCTCTAGCTTTGTACCATCTTTCCTAACCTGTAGTCAGCATAACTTCAGAATAGTAGATGACATAAACTGAAACTGCGAGTTGTACTTGCATTTGGGGCTAGAGTGGGGGGCACTCTGAACATTTCACTGTTGCATTCTTGGTACATGCTTTTCAAGTTTTCATTATAAGTTAAATGTTTGTGATGATAATGTTGACGTTTAAGATTACACGACATAATTAACTCATATATTGGTTATGACACATATGCATGCTGCATGCCACCAGCCATTACAAAATACCATTTATGAGAGACTGATGTTGTTATGTTCCAAATTTATTTAAGTATATGTGTGTCAAGAATCATTTCAACACAGAAAGTTGTGACAAATTTATTGCAAAAACAGTGCAGTTTTGGGCTCACATGGTAGTTAGCGGTATGTGTTACTGTTAGCAACTGGCAGTTCCTTGTTATCCCAAGCAAGTCATTGAGGACATTAACAGACAGATTTCAGCACTGAAAGCAGAATATCATGCATTTGTCAACAAACTTCGGTCACTCCAACCAGATCAGGCTGTAACAGACCACAGATATCGAAGTCAGCTGAAGAGAACCAGTGATGGCAAGTTCTATTTTGCATGACTCAGTACTCACAGTACTTGCATATTTTTATTTTTGTCGTTTATTTTTTTAAATTTTATGTTGTGTGTATACCTGTGCTATCAAACAGCTGTCTCATTTCCTTCAGTTGCCTTCAAAGCAGATAGATCGTCACAAAATATATACCACACTGCTATTTGGGTGGTAAATTATGCTGATGATGATGATGACAACGTTGCTTTACAATAGCCAAAATGTTCACTACTTGCAAATGAGTACCAGTAGTTAAAAGTTGGCATCAAACAGAAATGTTCATAGCCTATTCTTGAAAGCACTGAGGTCAATAGGTGAAATGATACTTTTGTTCCTTGTGTATAAAGGTAAAGGACACTTAATATAACTCCTTTTTATGAGGCAACTTATAGAAGTGCTCAAGTATGGCATATGCTGTCAAGGGATCACCTGCCACCCATGCATTTATTTCTGCCCAGGACTGTTATCTGATTAGTGATGACAGTCTGGAGTAAAGAGGGAACATTAACACAGCTGCTGTAGTTACTATATGGTGCAATACTCTTGTTGCGTGATGTTCTAGGCAGCTTATAGGTCCAGCAGATTTGGTTTTTGTCATACCGGGACCCCTACACTGTGCTTAGCCTAGAGGCGGTTGCCTACAGTTCATATTGTAGCATGGTGGAGTGGTTCTGGTGGGATTGAAGCCTATCTCAGTGGCCAACTGGCTTTATTCATTGCTCTGGCACTGTTGGTGGGGTCATCTGACCTGTAAATGTCGACCCCGAAATGACCTATAAAGTGTCGAGTTGGACGTTAAGCCTCTACACTCACTCACCCAGGACTGTTACATGATGGATATCACAGTTGTTACCTGTTCAAACCATCACATGTCTGTGTGTATGTGCTTGTACAGCAGTGCAATCAGAATGTCCGAGTGACGCTAAGCGAGCATTGACTGAGTCTGTGAAGGATTCTGATGATGTTTGTCCATCTTCTGAACACACATTACACAACGCAACATCGGCATCATCTGCTGAGTCCCGCATTCCGCTGCCGTTGCTTGATAGTTCATCCGAAGCACAGTACAGAGCACAGAGGACTGAAGAAGCTACTACACTAGTGTGGAACTGTGACAGATTGAAGTGTGATGAACCACTGCAGCTGCAGCTAAGATCACCAGCATTGAACAAGCAAAGGATGTTCACTGAGCAGTGTAAACAATCATCATCAGTTCTTCATGCCGATGGCTCTAAACAGACGTGTAGAAGTAATAAGAATAATGCTTTCACTGCACTTGTTGAAGCCTATCAGTCATCGGATACAGAAGAACCGTGAAATTATGTACTATACAGACTACATTGAAGTGTTAAATGTGCACATCACTCATCTCAGAGGAGTCAGATATAAGCATGTGCAAAGAGATGGGTTTTTAATGCATCCCTGAACTGTGTCCGTGACTGACGGAAGCCAAGTACATGCCACTCGTGCATGTTTCTTGCTTTCACATCTCTGGCAACATTGCACTGTCCTGAAGCATATAAAGAGGCCACTTTAATTATGATAACTAGTTTTCTCCCTTAATGAAGTTGCATCACTAAAACTGCCATTGCTGTTGTGAATTTAAGACTTGAATATAGTGATAATATCAACACATTCAAAGTCCAAGTGAGTTTAACTGTCAAGTTAAATTACTGGCATTCACGAACATGACTAGAGAGCCTAATAGAGGATTTTTTGTTAAATGATGCTTTTCGTCTTTGCATGTAATGATTTTCTGATTGTTTGATGCTTTCGTATTTGCTATATTGCCAGCATTGGTGGTGCCTAATGCATGTCACCCCTTATAGTACCACTTGAATGGTAGGATCCTAACCTGTTGGCCTGCTGCAGTGCTATTCCCGGTTGACATTCACTTTTCAGTATGTGTTTGCATTTTCTCAAAGGCATCAGAATTTCTCCCTTGTTTGCACTTCCCTTTTAAGTAGGCCTACTAAAGCAGCTTGGGGTTTTGCTCCAGTAGAGTGTAGACTGGTGAATATTGACAGCAGCCTGGTATGGTCACGATTGGCGATTGGTGACATTTGACGCATATTGCAAAACTCGTATCTTGTTGCAGACCTGGGTACAATTTGTGATAGTTGTTGAGTGTTGCTTCCCATATGTTGGTATAGTTTGAATGCTATGGGGGTTGTGCATTAAAAATCGAGTGTTCGACTAATGCGAATATTTTTATTTTGTTGGGTGATTTTACATTTTCTTGCCGACATTTGCTGTTGCAAGTTTTAAATCTGCAGTGTTAGTTTCACCTATGAAAGTGACAGGCCTAATGTTGATTGGGTAATTTCAACTAATTTGGGTTTTGTGTATCAATCGGTGGTGGCTCATTTGCTAAAGCACCGGATCTGACCAGTAGGTCACGGGTTAGACTCTTGGCGGGTCGGGCAAGTTATTTACATCTGTGTGCCTCTGTCACCAAGCGGTACCGGTATAATTTGGCACTGGTCCAATAGCTGGGAAGTAAGCAGACACATCATGCGACGCAATTTCCCCGTATCCGTACTATCCGTGGTCCGTGCGGTGTAAGCTGGTACTACTGAAATGGAGCCGTGGCGCGATAAGGACTATTTCACTGGTTCACCAAATTTGTGCGAAATGCCGGAAGTCGCTGGGTAACCGCAATTGTTCTGTAAGCTGGCGATTTGCTGAATCCTGTGCAAAAGACTAAATTGCATCATTGTGCGTCATTCATTTTGAAACTTTTCCGAGGAGATATAAGCGACTAACAACAGGAAACATACGCCATCCCGCATTCTAACTCCGACGCAATGGCGCATGGCTGAGTGTAAAGGCCCCTGATGAAACCTTGCGTCGCTCAATATTCGTTGGAATTTGGAAAAATTCCTCGGCTGTCATGGACACCTGTGACAGCGACCTGTGATGCACGCCGTTGATCAACTGCACACTCTGCATGGTTCTAAAGTGCGCTGTCGGGCCAGCCAGAGTTGGCCTATACGCCGCCTCTAACCTACGCCAAGTACTAGTAGGCGTATGCATGCTTGATGGTTTTGTACTGCGCCCCTGACTCGAACTATAAATACCACAGTAGCGCAGTAGGCCCACAAGCGTGAACAGCGTGCGGAAAGGCGTGCTGTAGATTGACGGGAAATGTGATAAAGAGCAAACTGCAATTTACCAACTTGCGCGTTTCCTTTAAGCTTACCATACCGGTACGGTAGTTAATGAACAAAACTCGAGATCGGATAGTTAGAGCTGGATTACCTGTAGATCATGTTCCATTATAGGCAGATCGGTCAAGTGCGAATAGCGACTAGTTTTATAAAATGGAACTGCAGTCGCTCAGTTGAGAAACGGAAAATCTGCAGTGTATGCGGAAGTTCAGTGTCGTCACTGATAGCATCGGAAAAATATCGTTCATTACGCCCAGCATCCAGTTCGATATTCGGAGCTCATTTTGCACACAACCGGAAATATACCTCTGTGCGATGGGCGTCGTCTGAAAGTGCTGGAAATGGCGACGAATATGACTATATTATTGTCGGTGCTGGTTCTGCTGGATGTGTTTTGGCGAACCGACTCACTGGCAGCGACCAGACGACCCGAGTCTTGCTGGTGGAAGCCGGACCACCTGCTGACAGGAACTGGAAAGTGCGTATGCCAGCAGCACTCATGTACTGTCTGAAAGACCCTCGATACAGCTGGTGTTATGAAAGTACTCCACAGGTAACATTTCAGTTTCTTTCTCAGTTTTAGGTTTTCACTTACCAGCTTCCAGTGAGAATGTCTCCTAAGGGTGCGCGCACACATACATGAATGAATTCGCACAAATTCATCTGTGTCATTCGTGTTCTATTCATTCGAATAAATCATTTGTCACAGCACGCTTTGGTGAATGATTCCATTCGTACGAATTAGCATAGAGTTTGGACCGATTTTATTTTATATCTACCCTATCTATGTTTGTCACAGAATATCTATCTCTGTTTTGGCTAAAATTATGGCAGACGACGAGCATGTAGATAAGGTAAAATTGGCCGCACTTGTGTCACAATACGAATACATGTACAATAAGGATCATAGACAAAAACAAAATAAGAAACACCACTGCATGCAAGATCTCGCAGAGAATTGGAATTACTGGTATATAGATATATTTGTTATGTGTATTCGGCGTATTGTCATGTGTGTTATTGCAAATCGGCCCATCGTTGAACGATGGGGTGAAAGAGGTCACATAGCAACTCCACGCAGGTCACAGATAAGTGGGGGGTGTCAGCGGCCATATGGGTATGGCAGCTGTCGTGAAATGCCCGCATTTACCGCTGTGCATGGGTTATTCATGCTGATATTCATTTGCAGCAGTGCAAAAAGTGTGCACAAATGCACACGAATTAATTCGTGCAAATTCATTCGTGTATGTGTGATTCTGCTGTACTGTCTTTTGTAGCTTTGTTACATCATATTGATTTGAAATATGTGTAAGGTAACACTGTAATGTTACTGCATGAATTGGTAGCATAGCTATTAAAAACTTTGACTTGAGTTTCTGATGCCATGCTAAGTTAAGATATTTTAAAACATTCTGTGTAGTTAGTTTCTTTTAATTGCTGTCTAGCTGCCATAGTTAAGTGTCTATGACTATGACTTATCTGTATCATATCTTGATGTGTTGTACAATGATAGAGCCAGCTCTCAGGCTTTGAGATTATTTATATTGTGGCCTTATTGTGAAGAAGACATTTTGTTGTCATAGAGGAGGGTGGTTTTGGTGCTTGTTTATGATAGGTTACAAAATTATTCATACTGAACCAAGAAGTCTTACCAGGTAGAATTATATTACTCTTTATTGTTTGCCTGTACTTTTAGAAATCAAGTTTTGCGTATGTTTGTCAATAGAAAAACATGGATGGTCGTCGACTGTTCCATCCCCGTGGTAAACTTCTTGGCGGCTCTTCATCAGTGAATGCAATGGTGTATGTGCGTGGACATGCGGAAGACTACAATCGTTGGGCATTTAAAGAGGGAGCCACTGGATGGTCATATGAAGAGTGCCTTCCATACTTTGTGAAGTCCGAGGTTGTGTTGTTGGAATTTGTATTGTCAGTTTTTATTATTTTCTTCAAATTGTGTTTAACTGCGTATATAGATAAATTAAGAATTTTAATAATATTTTCCATCTGTAGAGTATTATAGTATTTTTTCTTTTTTATGCTAGAGATTTTTTTGCTAATGGTTTTGCCCACATAATCCTGCAGATTGATTGTTGGGGTTGAAAGGCAAAAATATAGTGACTTTCTACTCGGTGGTCTGGTCAAATGTGTGTGACTTTACACTTCACAGAGACATTCATGTTATATAGTTGATTACTTCTGTCTGATGTATCCCAATTGTAAAGATGTAACGATGCCGCTCATATTTTCACTTTATATATGTTAAAACTTAACCGTAGTATTGCTAACACCAGTAGACAGTCCTACATGCACATGATAGTTTGCGGAATTAGACGTCAC
>Ga0126335_1001844_pt1 | contig 12268 bp, 7 predicted proteins | sample OlaspJWI45metaG_FD_108409 | JGI IMG/M metagenome (GOLD analysis project Ga0126335, IMG submission 108409) | Marine gutless worms symbiont microbial communities from Oahu, Hawaii - Olavius sp. 1 OAHU.JWI-45 metaG | ecosystem: Host-associated > Annelida > Digestive system > Unclassified | place...
GAAGGGAAACAAGGCTGAGTTGACTTTGGTGGTGGTTACATCCAAGATAGTTTACCCAAAAGAAACGGTCACCTACCTCAGAAAAAACCGGCAATGCCGTGACCAGGATTCGAACCCACGACCACAAGTTGCAAGTCCGACATCCTAGCCACTACACCACTGAGCCACCCGTACTGTGTTATGTAATGTCAACTAATTCAAGCTGTAAATTTCATGTTGCAGGGAACAAGATCTTGAATGTTGTTGGTGGAATAACAAGCATCAAATAACACAAAGCCAAACTGGACCCAATGAACGACCCTTCATTTTTGGTATGTTATTTTGTATCTTGGAAATACGGCTGCTACAGGTAAAATGCAGACGTTGATGCAGAAGCCTCAAGTCTAATGATAATCTTAGCCCGAACCACAATCTTTAGTTTATGGTTTTCTAACCTTAATACTAACCCTAATCCAGCCCTAGGTTTGAACATCCGCACATCCACATATTTGCATTTAACTGGTGTCCTGGAAATGCTGCTTTTATGCACTTAAATTATGTAGATGTTTGCTTTTTTGATTGTTCTGGCCAAGGTGTGGTCTCAGTCTCGATGTCTCGGGTCTTGAGATGGTTTGAGGTGTACTGACGTCTCGGGTTTCGTCTCAACAAAAATTGTCGACGTGTTGTTCTCGGCCATTTCATCCCATGTCCATCCTTCGTTATGACTCTTTCAGCAAACTATAAACGATTTTGTTCAGACTGTTTGACTGAACATGGCCGCAAGTACCGAAGAAAATTATCAGACTGTAACTGTGACTTGCAAATGATTGCAGACAGAGTGTTTGGTGAAAATGCGACGACACTGGAAATGTACAACGAGCTAATTTCAGAAATTATCTGTTCAGCCATGAAAGGTGTTCATGGTCAGTGTAGTACATTTTGCTGTATTAGTGTTATTATTAGGCTGGATGACTATATGCATTGCAATAAATTCAGATTTAATTGAATGCTACATGTGATTTTCTTTACACGCTGTTAGATGCCTGAGATGTCAAAAGTGATGTTTTGTGCTGTAAATTAAAGCAGAGACGTTAACCCTCCCAATTTCATCTTTAGGCTCCACATTAAATACTACTTCCTGATTGCTTAACCGATTGTCTGGACTGACGGATTCACACCTCGCGCAGTGAGATCTCACTGCAATGGGTAGACAGGGTGGACCGTATTGTCTGTTGCCTGCTGATTCCATCATTGCCACGGTCCCCTTAATACATAGCTGATCCATCAGCTGCCCTAGGGTCTGTCCTGATGGATGGCTGGCCCAACATATTTTGCTCATTGTTACACTTCTTTGTAATTTGTCAGTGGCACCTGTTTTAGCCACTTTCAACAAAGTTTCCAGAGTCTGCCTGTTTTGCCTCTGAATGTTTATTTTTTAGTCACCCACCGTTAATGTGACTAAACCGCCGATTGTCGCTGGTTAAAAATTATACCAATGTTTAGAACTGATGTGTGGCATGAATAATTTTTATGGACATCTTCACCAGCCCTCCCCACAGGGGTCAAAACGTGCAAAATTTTGCCTCGTTTTTCACTCGCATTATGAGCGCTCTGATTTTAAAATGGGGCAAAAAATCGAAATACCAAAAACATATAGCACAGATGCCTGGGCTCTCATCTGCCGCAGACCCTGTGCAGTTATGACCCCCCAACTCTGAGATACATTTTCCCAATTGGGGCCCCTAATGTGCCACAGTTGGAAAAAAGGTTACATCGCTCTATTTCAGCTGCACGTGGACAGATTGCGTTCAGATTTCACAAGATGGTACTCTGTGAGTCCATGAAAGCTGCGAAATTGTGAAAACCCACTAAGGGTCGAATCCAAGATGGCGGACGACACCCACATTTTGAATATACGGACCCCAATAGCTCTGAAACAGCTAAAGCCAGAGACTTCAAATTTGGTGTGTGCATTGACTACGAGGAGTACATTTGATGGCGTGCAAAAACTAGGTCAAAGGGGATGTGACCTAGATTTCAATTTGCAGACCCCTGTGAATATCTCGAATGGCTAAAGCTATAGGGTTCAAATTTATCATGCAGGTGGGCTGTAAGGAAAGGAAAATAAGCAACACAAAACTAGGCCAAAAGGAGACAATCTGGGTCACAATGACCTACTTTTAGATTTTGGCATTTCTTCTGTATATCTGTACTGATTATAGCTGCGGACTTCAAATTTGCTGCACACATTGCCTACAGGTAGTACTATCAACAGATGTAAAACTAGGTCTTAGGGCTGTGAATAACTCTGAAACGACTATATCTACAGGCCTTTTATTTAGCATGTAGACATATTGTAAGGAGTAGAAAATAAGCAAAAGAAAAATAGGTCAAATGGGACATAATCAAGGTTATATGACCTACTTTTAAATTGTGCAGATTTTTTTTTCTTTGCAATGTTAGAAGCTAGAAACTTCAAATTTGGTGCGCATACTCTCTACGATGAGTACTAGAAAACTACACAACTACAAAACTAGGTCAAAGCGGAGTAACTTAAGTCACGTGACCCATGTTTAAATTTTGGTATGGCAATTATGAACAAAAGGAAGTTTTAGGGGGCTAGCGACGTGTGCATGGTTTGGTCACGTGACAGCCAATATGCTACAAACGTTGAAAGTCATGAGGTCAGAGGTCAAGGTCATGACATAAAAACGAGATCCATCATAAGTTAAGTAAGTAATATTGTGGGGATATCAGTGAGTCACAGTTTACCGCACTTCATAGCGCCATCTGCAGTCAGGCAGTAGTTGTTGATGCTTGTTGATAAGAATTCAATCACAATGAACGATTGTCATCAATTAGAAGCATTGTGTTGCTTCCGTGCTGGTGTACTGCGATTTAACGTGTATTTTGGGGCACCCGGAGCCGGCGGCTATTAGTGGCAATACATCTTAATTGCCACATTTTTTAGTTTTTTGTGTATTGACTCATCACTTTCCAATTCTGTTAAGTGATGTATCACTTCACTTGAGTACTGTGTTCATATTTAATTCTGTTCAGTAAGCTGACTGAAACATTAGTAAACAACTGCAAATATACTTCTCACTTTGGCTATTTGTACCTTCGTAGTCATTTGTATTTTCTAGTAGTTCACTTATGTGTGCTGCAGTTGAAATGTGTCATTAAAAATTATTAAATTGTCATGATTTTTGTAAAGTTCTTTATAATGGAATATCAAATCTGATATAGATAGAATAGTGAAAAAGTGACAATAAATCTGTTGCTGCTGTTGTCGTTTGTTTTTATGGTAAAGTTGAAACGACTTTTTACAAGTAGTTTTAGTTTGGTTGCTGTGTCATTTCTTCTGTTTGTAACCCCACGTGGGTTCCGGGGCTTAGAATGGACCCATTCCGTCTCCTGGCCGGATGCCATGAAAGGCGACTAAACCAGGCACCCTTCAACCTCCGCGGCCTCATCTGATTACTGATGATGGCCTGGAGTAAAAGAGGGAACATTAACACAGCTGCTCTAGTTACTATAGCACAGTGCAGTACTCTTGTTGCACGATGTTCTAGGCAGCTTATAGGTCCAGCAGATTGGGTTTTTGTCACACTGTGACTCTTACGCCATGATTAGCCTAGAGGCGGTTGCCTACAGTTAGCCTAGTTCATATTGTAACACAGTGGAGTGGTTCTGGTGGGACTGAAGCCTATCTCAGTGGCCAACTGTCTTCCTTCTGTGCTTTGACGCTGTTGGTTGGGTCATTTGGCCTGTAAAAATCATCCCCGAAATGACCTATAAAGTGTCGAGTGGGAAGTTAAACTTCTGCTCACTTACTCACTCTTGTGTTTGTAGGAACTGTGTTTGCATATGGGCAGACATCTTCCGGCAAGACTTACACGATGCGGGGTATGGATAGCAGTGAAGCGATGGGAGTCATTCCTCTTTGCATTGACCAGATATATCATGAAATTGAGAAGGTACATAACCCGTGCAGTTCTCTAATTACTGTACAATAATTGTTTCTGGTATCTGACAGTTTTTTGTATCTGCTAAGATGAACTGCAGAGCAGTAGGTGCACTGTTGTTTTATGACTGTTACTGCACCCACTTGCATTGAAAGACTATGTTGGTGCGGCAAAGGTGTAAAAGATGATGTCTCTCTGTAGACTGATTTATTGAACTGTTTGAGTGCGAGTTCTTTTATCATTTGCATTTATATATGTGTTATATTACTGTATGTGGCTGAATTAGCACATGAATCCATGTCTCGCTTTCGAACTCTTCGTATGGCTAGCAGCATTCAAGGCTCAGTAATGAAGGCTCTGTAATATTTGCCACTGGTAGCATCTGAGATCGTTTCATTGCTTTGTAAATTGTTCCACATTATAGATGGCAATATGTGAGTCCAGTGGTAGTTGTTAAAAACACATGCATGTCATCTGATGTCAGTTGCAAGATTGTTAAGTGCCAAAATTAAATATAGGTTTATAGTTAACTCTCATTAGCTTTGGTAGCAGGAAAAGGTAAAAAGATGGGATAGGATAGGACAAGATGAGAAAGGACATTTATTGAAATGTAACAGTTGAAGTCATAGTCATTCTGATATCACTGACATATTGACGAGGCATGTCTTCATTGCTAAATGTCTGAAGGAACAAGTTGTAGTCCATGCCTGCTAGCATTCAGGTTTATCAGGCTCTGGTCTTATCTGTTCTGTTGTATGCTGCCAGAAACTGGACTATACTTGCCTCGACACCAAAGCCCTTGAGATTTTGCACGTGTAATGCCAGAGGTACATACTTCAGAGGTGTCAGGAGGCAATGGCTTATTTGCAGTGAGAAGACAGTATCGGTCGAAAATGGCGTACTCGGTTTAACACTGTTAATTAATTATTATTAATTGATTATTGATTGTTGTTAAACGATCTGTGATTGGTCCACGAGAGTTCAAAGGTTGTGGTAGCTGACTGGCCCGAAGCCGATGCCATCTTGCCGCTGAGTGTTTTTGCGGTTCACTGATCTCTATGGAGAAATCGGCCAGTCTGGAATCTAGATAATTAAATATTCTTTTGTTTATGGTAATGACTGTTCAAATGACACAAAGTGAGCACTGAGCACTGATTTACACAGGGAACCTTACATGACTTGTCGTTAACAATTTGTATCTTCGAAAATTTAAGCTCGAAGAATTTTTGTGCAGAGTTTTTGTCCCCACATTCATGACACAGGCACTGTTCTGTATCATTTGCAACAAAGATGTAATGTGTAGTATTGCGTGGAAGGACGTGTAAATAGCGGATAGTTTGTACATAATTCACATAAGTCGGTTAATTTAATGCGGTGTACGAACTGTGAACTTACCCAATAAAAACAAAAAATCTATCACATGTAAAACTGATGGAGTTTGGTAACATTTTTGGAACGGAGAATTAAGTTGTCAGAACTGCTGCTCTGTGTGAAATGCTGTCATGTCACTGTCACCCGTGGTCACTGAGGAGATATGCTATGGCTCACACTGTTGAATTCGAATATCACTATATTTGCGAATATTGTGAATATGATACGTAAACCATTTTGTGTTGTGTGTTACAGACCCCAGAGCGTGCGTTTGTTCTGCGTGTCTCCTACATGGAGATATATAACGAGTCGTTAACAGATTTGCTGTCTGCATCGCCCACAAGCATTGAAATTCGTCAAGACAAGGTTTTTTATTTTTATTCTTCGTTAGCTTTGAAATAAAAGCCATAATGACACTTCAGTGTTTGGCGTTTTTAAATGTAACTGGAGTAAAGTCAGTTTGCATGCTATTGATTTTTTCTTTAATATAAAGGCTGCAATAATTAGGCTGAGAATAGTCATAAAAATTATCATATGGATAATTGGAAGTTGGGACGCACAGAGTGAGGTTATTTCATGCATTAAGGGCCGATTGCACCTTCAAAGTTTACATTTGTGATCAACAGAACTCGTTCAACTGCGAGAGTGAGTTCAGTTTCGAGTTCAATGAATTTGGTTTGCATCACGAATTTATGAACGAGTTTTACTGAACTTGAGTTTAACCCATGACCTATTTGCTGAACTAACACGTCCGTTGATTATGCCTACACTTATCGAAGTAAATAAACAAGGAAGCAAGCCGATGAATTCATATGTGACGCTACCTGCTTCCAAACAGATTTCATTTCTCGTGTGTTTTAGCTACAGCCTACGTCATACGGTTATGCGCCACATCATCGTGTGTGTAATAAGTGCGAAATAACTGCACCTTAATGTCATTTCACTATATACTGGTAACACATTCGGTAAAAATATAGATTTAGTATTTTATTTATAACCTACAATAATCGCAGTATTCGGATTTGATCATCAAATTGTAAAAATCAGACGTCACAGATCCATGGTCATACGTACGACAGACTTTAGTGAATATCCACCCAGGGTCGCGGGCTGTGGCTGGTAAAGACTTCGGCATAGGCTGAAAGGCCAGGCTGGCCTGGCAGGCGCTGGCCTGCAGGCTGCAGGGCGTGGTGCCTGAAGGACGCCATTGAAGTGTCATTCATAATTGTAGCAATTTCCCGTGACTTGCGCTGTATACGGATCATATAATGTTGCAAAAGGATGGCAAATGAGCTGTCTGACATACGTCCACAGTAGATGGTGAACAGTCAGCTGTGAGATGCAGAATCATGCGTGAAACTCACTGTCGTTGTATTTCATGAGTGGATCTACTCGTTCTTTTACTTCACATCGTTGGCTTATGTTTGTTAAGCTCAAAAATTCAACAAATATCGTCATTGTCTGCACGAACTGCCATTGTTTTTTTTTGTAAGCATAGCTAAGCACTTGATCGCTCAAAATCGGCAGTTCAGGTTTAAACTCGTTCAAGGCTGAATGAGTTTATTTTAAAATGGTGCAATGCGCAATTGCCGTAAACCAGTTCACGGCGGCCTACTCGATCAAGTTCACCGCTGAACCGCAGTGATGCAGTCATCCCTAAAAGAACCCATTTTGTTTGCAAAGCATGGTAACATCTGGAAAATCTAGAATTCACAATGGGTCAGTGCAGTGTCAGGGAGTTAGAGGATGGTTTAAGGGAAATCAAGAAAGATGCTTGTGTACGAAAATTTGTGTGTTTGAAGTTCAGTCGTTAGATGAACAAATATTGGGCCACTGAGGGTACAGATTGCTAACTGTGACAGAAATGATCACACAATTTTGTAGCATTGTCACCTTATTTTACTAAGAATTATGGTTTCCTTTGAATAGCAGCATGCAGTATTTTTGACATATTGCATAGTATTCTACTGCCAGCAGTTGTGTAACTGCTAAATTGTTGTGTATTTGGTTTATTTCAGGATGGAGATATCATTGTGCCATGCACGCAAGAAATTGTGACTTCTGCTTCAACAGCAATGCACTTTTTGAAGCAGGGTGAAGGTGGGTGTTTCTGGTCTCATTCATTGGTTTGTTATCAGTTATGCTGCCAGATTTTATTTGTAAAAAACAGTAAAACATTGAGTGAAGGATTGTAAATAGTTGTCTAGTATAGTTGTGGTGAAAACTAATACGTGAATGTTAGAGCCAGTCATGGTTAATAAGCTCTATTCATGTTGATCATGCTACGTCATCGTTAGCACCATGCAGTAGTAGGTGGACCATTGTGTTACTCTAGGTGTGGACAGCACTGTGCTTTCATCTCATTGTCATCTTGAAGTCAGCCTTTACTCAGTCAGATTTGTATCAGTGTGCTAGTGGATGACACGCTGGCAAGCTGGTTAGCATCGTGCGATCATGGGTTCAACACTTATACTCTGCATTCCGGGTAGCAGCTGTGCTGGCTGCTCACACCCACTTGCCTAGTGAGGAATGATGGTTTGAACAGCTAACAACTGCAATATTGGTCATTTATTTTGGTCATGTAGAAGTCCTTGGCTCACCGTTGTGGTGCTTAGGCCAACTCAGCCTACCACCCCTCCAGGGTCAGTAAACGAAGATAAGCTTCAGTTGGGAATGGGTTGTAGGTAAAACTGTGATTACTGGCCAACACATGCCGTATCTGAACACTTATGTAATTGAGGTTGCCTCATAAAAATGCACTGTACCAAGTGTCCCTTATTTTTTATGTTTTAACTTCACAGTGTGCCGATTGATGTAGAAATAATGAGAATTACAGTCTAGGTGTGTCTGCATGTCGTATCTTACAAAAGAGCACGTCACTACTGTGGTGTTTGTGCAGCTGCTCGTCACTATGCAGCTACAGCACTGAACGAACACAGCAGTCGTTCCCACACCATCTTTCGCATCGTGAGTTATTCAGATGTACTTTTTAGTTTTACGGTGACCAGGAGTCAGTGGCACTGATAGGTTAGGGGATCTATGTTGTTATTCGTCAACTTTTATACCATACTTCAAAATCGTTACCAAGTCTTTGAATCTTCTGATCTTGACCAAAATTGATGGTACAGTTATAAAAATATTTGGTCACTTTGCATAAATTATGCCAGGTAGGGCAGTTTTAGATTTGTTACTGAAAATTCTTGCAGTTTTTATGGTATCTCGACTTAGCTTAGTACCAATAATTTTTGGGCCAAGTCGCAGAGATGATATAGACTATAAAGCCATATTTGGAATTTACATAAATTTTGGTTAACCAAGTATGTTAAACTCGAATGCTTTCCATAGTCTATGTTCGTTTTCGTTTTGATATTTGAATAATAATCGATGTTCGAATTTAATGGCGTTTGACTGTAACGCTCACGTTGAGATATACATGCGGCAATTGTTGGCCTACAATTTCTATGTATTCAAAAACATGCATAAAAACCTCTAAATGTGAGGTAATAAACATTCTTCTGTATGAGTATGAACACAACTTACAGCAAGTAAAGTTCTTATTTGAGCGTTTTGTAAAAGTTTGCACTATCGCACATCGAAACAAACCGTCCATAGGGCCATTATGAAGTGGGGCATACAGGGGAGATGTTGCAAATGTAATATTGAAACAAACAGAACTGGAAAACCGTTTAAAAAAAGAAAACTTTTTTTGGTTTTAACGTTTTTAATAAAATTTAAAGCTTTTAGGTTACTGTGTTTTAAGGTATGAAGGCCAGGGTTTCCTGAGTGCAAGAAAAAATGCCTGCAACAATCCTCCCCACCTGGGTTAGACCGTATGCTATTACCGGCTGACAGTTTAGGTAAACAGATGCTGCCATTGTTGTGTACACAATACGGTCTGTTGGCAGCATGCTCTTAACAACCAACGTTAGGAGGAGCCTGGTGAGCAGAGTGTTTGAACGACCCACGCCCGCAGCAGCTGATCAAAGGCTTAATGTGTCGACACATCACACTGTGAACAATAGGAGGCTTGTAGTGGTGCAGTTTACAGCTGTGACCAGATCGAGAGCTGCTGCTTGCAATCTATCGATTATATGCTGCCGAAATCGATCCTCGGTTATAACTTCGAACATCAAATGTTTGAAGTTCATTTTACATCCCTAGTTTTATCGAATTTTTGTTGACTTTTGTTGAGTAATGCACAATTTGCACTATTTAATGTAACATCATCAGGACTTTTGCCAATTTTATTTCATTTTTTATTAGTGAAAATTTTGAAAATAAAAATGTAAGTAAAGTGTTTAAAAAATGCTGTTCTGCATTGAACATTTCTTACACCTGTGTGATGATTAAAACTCAGATCATCGAAAGTACAGACGTAATCGACAGTACGGAGCCAGGAAACGAGATGCGTCAGGGATCTTTTCTTGTCTCTCATTTGGTACGTATATTTCATTATCAGTTTTTTCTTGCATATGTGTCAGGAGCCACAACTGGTCAGCCAAGCAACAGTTTCATTGTCAGCTAGAGCTGGGAATAATCGTTTCGAATCGATTTGCCAGGCGAATCGATTCAATAGGGCGAATCGAATTCACGTTGAGTTCGATTCTTCTGTATAGTTTCAGCTGCAAAAGCCTCGACACAACGTATAACAACTTTGAAAAGAATCACATACCAGCAAACAAAGTCAAAAAATAAATGTTTTCTTTGCACCCATGTCACAATTTAATTAAAAGTTAGGCTAATTGCAGTTAAATAAGTACTGGTAATTCTGCAAGTACACTTCAAAAAAAACCTTCTAATTAATAAATGACCTACTGACGTAACAACAGTGAATCGAATCAAATTGAAACTGGCGAATCGAATCAACGTTGGTGTCTTACGAATCGCTTAGCACTTTTGTCAGCAGTGTGTAGTTGAGAGAAGCCGCCTTTTAACTTCCTCATAGGACAGTAGTTGACAATGTTGGGACATCTTTTGGAGCTTACCACAGGGACAGACATCAGTGGCTGCCAGATTCCATTTCTTCTTGCAGCCATAAATGGTTAAGCAGTGACCATCGTTGTTGTGGGAGATTGAAACCTGGTTGTTGGATTATGACGTCATCGACTAGGGAAGAGTTACTACCTGAGTTGACTTCCAGTTTTTCCATTGATTTCTTATGTCCAAAGTTATTGTGTCTTGCCACAGAGGTTTCCTGGATGGGTGATAGTTGTGCGGCAGGTTGGTGATATCAAAATAAACTGGCCACTTGTCATGTACTATAATCTTTATGAACTTATCTATAGCAGCCTTTCTTCGGAAAGCAGGTGGTTCACTATTAGCAGGGACTGGTAACCTTGCAAGAAGAGTGGGAAGTAGAGTACTGAGATGAGTCGCAAGGTGGAGTTCAACTGTACATCAACCAACTCGGTGTGGGAAGACTGACCAAACTGTGGCACAATAGTCTGTCACAGAGTAGCAAAGAGCCAGAGCAGATGTCCAGAGGGTCTCAGCATTGGCACCTCAGCTAGAACCAGCTAGCTTCATCAGCAGGTTGTTTCTGTTCATCAGCTTTCCTGCAGTTTTTGTCAGGTGTTCTCTGAGGTACAGTGCGGTCTACGTTACACCCAAATAAATAGGATAGTGATCGTGTCTAAGGCAATGTCCATCTAGGGACACAGACAGATCATGACAGCACTGGTGTTGTGTAGGTGAAACACACTTGAAACTGTCTTGGCAGGACTTGGCTTGAGTCGCCACTGTCGACAGTTGTGAGATATCCTTGTCACATCTGAGGACAACCTGCACTCCCAGTTTGCTGAATAACCGGCCCTGAGTGGCGAGACAAATATCATCTGTGTAGATGAATTTTTTATCATGAGTGACTGGGAGATCATTCGTGTACAAGTTCAAAAGGGTTGGAGCTAGTACAGAACCTTATTATGTTGGGATTTTCAGGAGCTGGTGTCACTGCCCATGTGTACCCTGAAGCATCGATCTCGTAGCAGTAATTGAACGACTCAAGTGAGATGGAAAATATCATATGAAAGTTGTAGCAAATTTCACTCTTTCCAGCGGTGAAAAAATGAGAAAATTGGTCAAGATTTGACAAAGTTATAGAGAATTAAACGTATGAGGTTTTTTTGGACACAGTGTATAGATAGTTGTAGGCAAAGATTTTGCATGACTGAAAAAAACTGTAGAATTATGCGTAACAGTGCAACGATTGTGAGGCCAAACATGCAGTATTCCTGGGTCAGAAATTACTGTAGTGTATGTGCATGCTGGTTACAGTTATTTCTATAAAGCAGCATTAAATGGCCGTGCAGTAGTTGTTGAACTGTTCCATACGGTCTTAAGTAGATGGTCTCAACTGGCTGAAATAAGTGCTGTTTGGCAAGGAGGTCAGCAGTCGACACATGACATAACTTAAAGTCAGTTTGTGTTAAGGTTGTTTTCTTTGTTTTTGGTGTGTTTGTTTTCTTTCAGTTGTCGTGAGTTCGGTTGTCCATACACTGGATTGCCTGTAATGATTTGTGAGATGTTATAACCCATTAGGAAACCTTAACTCCGGTCGCATACCGTGAGCAAAGCTCATTAGAAGTGCCTCATTGCAGCGCGTATTCGATGCGGCTATCGCTAAATTACTTTGGCGTCTTGTTTTTCGTTGCTTCTATAAGTCAATTTGTGTTTGTTTCTACGACAACGTTGAACTGACGCTAATGCGTTGTATTTCGACAAAACGTTTATCGACAGTCGCCAGATGGCGACACGGTCGCCAGATGGCAACACGGTTTTTAACTGTTATGTATGCTGTTTGTACACTATTAGATAAGTTACACATCTTTAATAATATATTATGTGCCTGTAGCATTTTTATTAAAATGTGAGCACAGATCTAATCTTTAGGCACATGTTACAGCGTATTTGTTATTTATCTACCTAAAACACCGGAGTAAAGTACTTTTTAC
>Ga0126335_1001845_pt1 | contig 12266 bp, 10 predicted proteins | sample OlaspJWI45metaG_FD_108409 | JGI IMG/M metagenome (GOLD analysis project Ga0126335, IMG submission 108409) | Marine gutless worms symbiont microbial communities from Oahu, Hawaii - Olavius sp. 1 OAHU.JWI-45 metaG | ecosystem: Host-associated > Annelida > Digestive system > Unclassified | place...
ATTCCTGTTGTTGCAGGTTTTTTTAGTACTTGCTTCAGGTGAGTGTTGCTGGTGTTTTCTCTTTTCTCTTCCTCTAGCACTCTGAGACCTTGGCGGTCTAGGAGGTTGGTTGGATGTGTTTGAAGGGGGATCTGAGACAGTATGGACAGTTTTAGAAGGTGATTCAGTTTGTGAGGGTTCTGCCCAGAAGTCAGTTTGAACACAAACTGATTGGTAGGTTTTTGGTTTGTTTGTGACAATGGAGGCGAGTGTTTCTTGACCAGTGTGGCCAGGAGCTGCGAGTCTTCTAGCCTCAGCAGCCGAGATGCCTTCCTGACGGGCGATTGTCTCCGCATTTTCAGGGTAGCTCCAGGGTGCCCAGGGATGGTTTCAGGCGCAAAAAATGAAAGGGGGTTATGGATATGGGCCGGAAAATTGGCATTTTTCGTTTCTCGCAGGACCGGCCGGCAATGCGACACTACATGCAGATTGGGCACTGGGCACCCGACAGGATGTAGGCGCACATACAGGCGCAGGCGGAGAATGCGCAGACGCAATAGAGGCAGACGATGGTGCTGACGGGCTGGCACAACCCCCTCTTCAGCACACGCGTTCGCTTCGCACGGCTTCACGTGGCAATCCAGATTTAATTCCACATTTCTAGTTAATGCTAAACAAGGTATCTCCGTTAAATGCGACGCGAGATAGGTGGCCCGTGACGGTGCCTAATGTGGTGCCGACTGGTGACTGTGCCCACTGATCTATTCACTACATTCACTAGCTCAACAAGCCCATTTCTGTCTGAATGGGCGCAGTGCCAACCCGGAAACATCCAAAATGGCGGAACCGTACTTTCGATCGCGAATCTGATTTTGAATCGGGAAGCCCGGTTTCCTCTTCGAGTTTCCTAGTAACTATATGTCCATCTCGCTTAGTTTCGGAGATATTCGTGTGTGACAGACAGACGGACAACGCGAACCATTACTATAGCTGGCCCCCAGATTGTGGCGATCCAGCTAAAAAATAGGCTAATACGCATGTCATTCTGTCGAAATCACCACCCGCGTTTGGCTGTTCTCCTACCTCTATTGACTTTCCCAAGGCCATTTTTTTCATCCCAACCTTGCATTTTTTCTCTGGGATTTTAGACTTCATTTTCCCTGCACGCCCCGGAACTCATGACCTACTAACCTTGATATACAAAACTGAACTAGATTTTACGATGATGCACCTTACCAAAGACGAAATTTCTAGGTCAAGGCACTCAAAATTTCAATCAATCAAAAACATACATGTAGGCAGCCAGAAACCAGGAACACACAGACGCAACTGAAAACATTACCGTACCATTCACAGAAAGACGCAAATGATGGATACACAGTCACAGCGTAGAGATGAAACAGGCAGGCAAAAACATGACCCCACAGCAACCCCAAATTGCTCCCATAAAACCAACGACAGACAGACTAAGAAGCACAGTTACACATATCTCTGACGACTGACTGATGTGAGCCATGAATGACGTAAATCAGCGGACAGTGACACCAGAGACAAGACGATGAAGCCAAGCACTTACTACGACGACTCGAGACGACAGACGACGACTCACGACTATCGTAAGTCACATCGCCACACGCCAACCTTACTTCAGTTACCGTACCGCAATGCACGTAGCTGCCTTGACCCAACCGACCTGTCGTCTGTCTACAACTGCTGGCTGCAATTCGACCCACTGCTGCCTGCCACGTGCGTATCGTCTGGTCGTCAGCAGCAGCAGCAGCCGAGCAGCTTCGACGATAACCAATAATACGGCTACTTAACTAAACGCGTATGTCATACGACAACTTTCGAAGGCCTTGAGCTAATAAGTTCATTTTTAGGCTGCATCGACTGCATGAGATGCAGACGACTGTTATCGATGTTCGCGGTGTCTGTCAGTCCGTCCGTCTGTCACGCGGCTCAACTCGGCTTCCTATGCAAAAACGGCTGAACAGATCAAGATCCTGTCTTGGATAAACACTCTTGGGGGCCCAAAGAATATTGTGTTAGACGGGGGTCCTGATCCCCCACAGCGAGGGGGGGAAGATTCGATGCAGCCTTCGCCAAATTACTTTGGCTTTTTATTTTCTGCCTGACGTATACTGCGTTAGGGTGGCTGCTGCTACTGTACATGTAACGTGGCTGTCTGTCATCTGTGTGCCTGTCTGTCTGTCACGTTGATGTATTCTGACCAAACGACTGAATCGATCATCATGCGACCTTCACCAGATTGTAGGCCAGCCATTCTAGTTTTCCCGTACGAAATATGAACCTATCTCGAGGGGATTCCCCTCATTGAGGGCGTCATGACTATAAGCATAACCGCAATGGTGGTTCTGTGAGCTGAAAATCACAACTGCGAATGTACGTCTCGCCAGGTGGCAGCATGATACGCGGGCTTCCGGCCAATCCAGCATCAGAAATGGCGACACAACATGTGTCGGTGGTGCCGTCTGGCAAACGTGTCTGAAAATTACTATAGGCCGCAAAATCCGGCCGATGAAGCGTCGGGCGGTTTGTCAGCACAGCTGAGCTTCTTGTGGTACGCAGGCATATCTTCAGGAAGTACAGGTCTGTCTTGTATCAAACTATAGGACAGTGGACTGTCCGATAAAATACCAACCTTGAAGTACAACTGAAACAACTAAATAACTATCAAAGGAAGACATAGTTCATAGCTTAATACTTGAGCAGATATGATACTTGGTTTCTTCATCTTTTGATTGTTAACTACCAATGCATGAGCAGAGGGAAGTTGCTTGTTCAAATTTTAGACGTCCTGAAGCATTATACTACATTTCCGTTATTCATAATATTTCTTTAATCTTTCTAAAAATGTGTGCTTGTCAATTACAATACAAGGTAATCAAACACATAAAAGAGACCTACATTCTGTAATGAAAAATTTACACCCAGACTCACAGCTTTCAGAAATTGGCAGACCACAACTTACTCAAACCACAGCTGCAAGTGAAAAGATGCTTTGGGTGTCTCAAGAATGCAAATAGACTGAAATAGGCCTTTGGCACCTTTACACACTGAGTGGCGCATGACTGGTCAGTGCCATGGGACACAAAAAATGCCATTTTTCTGGCCCCATACCCATGATGCCCAAAATCTTTTTGTGCCTGAAACTATCCCTCGGGGGTGCCTGGAGCAAGACTGAAAATCTGGAGGCAATCGACCTTCCCGTTCCTATAAGCGAACAGACATACAGACAAACAAACATACAAAGACGTAATCAGAATTAGATTCAGCATTAATGTAGGTAGCTGAGACATACACTATTCAGCACACACAATATTCAAATTAAATCTATTCTCAGTGTAAACTTAAGTAGTGAAGTACAGCTTTTCACTGTAGTTGTGTGCATATCCAAAATATATATATACAACAGAGGACTTTCCGCCCGCAAAAATTTGTGACTGGTTGATGCACATGTCCGGAGGTGTGGTCGCAGAGCAGCCACCGGACCACACAGTGTGACGAATAAATAGACTGGCCATTCTTTTGTCTACAAGCAACTGTTCAATATCAAAAAAAACTAAACTGCAGTGTGAACACTGCCAATTCACTTTTAGCTCTATCATAAAATGATCAGTATCATCACAACCATCATGATTCACTCCAAACTTCACTACTAAAACTCGCTTCACAAAAATCTGCAAAGTCCTCAGACTCTCTTGCTTGTACTGTTGTCAAATTCTCTCACATCACTCCTAATGGATGTGTTCATTGACTGTCAATGAACACATCCATTATCCAATTTATAAAATACTATCTGTCATGTATCAGGTTCTTAACAACCTAGCTAACTCTATGTAAACTGATAGCTGTTTAAAACAATCAAACAGTTGTTCTTTAGTCTTTGCCTAAAAAGTGTCACTGCTGCTTGACTGTCAACTGAATCCAAAATTCCTAATATGAAAATCATAAATTGCTCATACCAATGTGCATCACCTCGTGTCTATAATCAACTTCCTGATTCATTTCACTCAACCTCGTGTGAGTTATAACTCGAGTCTTCTTCACTTTCGCTTGCAATGTTGTATGGTACTGCAGTGTACTCTAAAAGAAAGGTATGTGTAATGTGTGTCACACATACAATGCTGGGTAAACTGTTGTTACTTGTGTTTTATGCTAATATATTATCAGCAAAGTTATTTTATAGACAAGTCTATTTTTTTTGCTAAGAACCAGAGATGTGTCGATCCTTAAATTCTGAGTCCATGCCAGTCTAGTCTGTGGATTTTCATCAAAGATCTGCATACCGTATGCAATACCAATCCGTGACTGTTGCTACAAAAATTCTGCAGATCTGACATATGTTCAGGACAACACGGCAGCATGGTTCTGGCAAGCATCCGCACTCACGGCAGGCAGTGCCACTGAATGCATCAGCCTGCCAAAAGCCGGTAAAATGGCAGCAGTGAATGTAAACACCTCTCCTAAAACTGCAAATATATAGCTCCCATAGTGAAAAAATAATGAATTATTACCGCAGTGACGGATATTTTCACCATGTAGTATTTTCCCACTCACCAAAAAAAAACACAATTATGCATGTTTATAATATATTAATTCACTGCACCACCTTGCATGGGTCAGCAAATGGGAGTACTCTTCCCCCTTTCGTGCGTTCTTATGTTTTGGTTTACGTAAAAATTGTACTTAAATAAGTAATTCACCCATTCATCATCATTATCAGCTGTCGTCTTCTGGATCAGAAGGTTGACATGCCGCAGTGCAAACTCTCAACTGACATTGATCTTGAGCCAGTCTTTTAATGTCTTCATAAGTATTCAGCTGTGTCCACTGCTTGATGTCATCCAGTCACATCGGCCATGTTTGTTTACGTCTGGGGTCGTCTGCCAGACAAGTCAACTCAAGTCAACTAGTGAAACGGCCTGCAGTGCCTTGCAGGCAGGCAACCTACTGAACGCATGGCAGTCAGGCGGCCGCAGGCTGCCTGCGCGGCGCCTTGCTATTGAACGGGCTACTGACTCCCGTGTGAAATTTTCGTTACCATGGCAACATTCATTACCTAGTAAAATTCATTGCTTAGCAACGAACACAGAAAAAATTTCAGAGGTGCATATGGCAACTGGCGCTTTCTACACAAGCGAAAGTTCAAGTGCATTCTGTACAAAGCATTGGCAGATGTTGTCTTTTGTCCATGTCCTCAAAATCCCAGGGTGCGACTGTATATCACTAGTGTCAACATTGCGGCACAGACCGCGACATGAAATATGTGAACTTACTGGTTCTATTTCTTTTAATCCAGTTATCGGCGATCGTGACTTCTGTGAGACAGCTCCTTCCATTTCTGCACTCGAATTATAGTTGCAGTCAAATTGTACAATTAAACGTAAAAGTTTTTCTACAAAACTTAATCATACCTCTCTTGACTGAGCCTACTAACAATCAATGACGTCATATAATAGAGAAGGTACATATACAAAATGTGCAGTTTCTGCGAGTGAAAAGATGGATTAGTTTTGATAAATTTCAATGATGTAATTGATGTAATTAAAGACTCAAAATAGCAATATAACTCAGACAATATTATTGCACCAAGTGCAGTAACAAAGAATTTATAATTTTTTTCTACGGCTGAATAAAAATCACATTAGGCCTATCTAGTCAACCGGAGCACGTGAGCGGAGCGGGAGCAGCATATTTTCCGCTCCCCCTCAAACCTATTTTTGTGACTCCCGCTCTCCGCTCCGTTCCCCGCTCCGCGACCTCCCGCTCTCGCTCCAGTGATTATTTTTACATCCGCTCATCGCTCCGTTCCCGCTCACCAAGTTTTCAGACCGCTGCACTCCGGTTCCTGCTTCGCTCCCGCTCCAATGTTTCAAGAAGCAAACCAGGGTGTGTCTCAAACAGTAAACTGATATTTGGCCGAAAAAGGCCAATGCCATATTTAATCCATCCATGCGTGCGTCCGTGTGTCTTAACAAGCGTGATCTGTGGCGAAACGGCTGAACGGATCGAGCTGACTTTTGGTATAGTAGTTACCCTGTGAAAAGCTGGCGTCATATGAATTGTATTTTTTACCCTATCTGGAAATAGGTTTGTTCATCTGTTTTCGTCCGCCTGCCAGTGCACACCTGCCCGTCAAACACTGATGCTGTGTGGCAATATAATTACAAAAGTTATAAGTTAGTCCTCACTTTTCAGTGCAAACTTAAATTGTATTCTTAAGTTTTTGAGTAAACATAATTAAACGGCAACGAAACACTCGAATTAGAACACGGAATTTCGGATTAGTAATCGTATAATCACTGGATCTGGATCAAATAGACTGGTAACGTCAAGAAATTTGAGAACTATTACATTGGAACGGAATGTGAGCGGCCAATTTAGCCCGCTCACCGCTACGTTGCCGCTCCACAGCCTCCTGCTCCACTCTCCGCTCACGCTCCGGCAAATTTTTCCACACCCGCTCACCGCTCCGCTCACCGCTCCATGGGTTTTTGACCCGCTCCGCTAATGTTCCGCTCACATGCTCTGGTTATGATTCTGTTCTGATTTTTTTCATCGCACCATTCCTGTTTATTACAAGCTTTGATTTCTGTATACATACAGTTTTTCATTAAATTGTGATATGTCTGTGTGCACATATCTCATTATACGGACTTATCTTCGTACAGTAATTAATTATACCTAGCAAGCATTTAGGCACAGCTGTAAAAGTTGAGAAAAACTTTGAAAACCTAAAAAAAAATCCCAATTTGAGGTTTTTCAATGTCTTTTAAGTTTTTGTTATTTTTGTGTAAATTAATAAAATTAATAGTCACCATTGCGCATTACCCCTCCCCACCCCAACCTCCACAAATTCGACTTTTTAGGTTCTTTACTTTTAAAAAATCTGAAAGAAAACCCGGGTTTTTAAACCCACTTTTACAGCTAGCTAGCGATCGACTGACTACCTGACGGCCTCTGTACCTGACACCGAAACTGATACGTATGGTGCCGTACAAGTGCCACCCTTCATCCAATATCCTGTGGATTTGCTCACACCACAACTTTTTAAAAGAGTGTGGTTGTGGTATGTTAGGATATTAGATGAAAGATTGCACCAATACAGCACAATAGATACGTATTGGCAAAATGCCAATTGTTATAGTTAATTGACGACGCGTCAAATTGACGCGTTTATATAATAAAATATAATAAAAAATCTGCAAAATTCCAATGCTTCATAACGGATGCAGAATCATTTTATCGCATTAAACATTACAGTTTATTATTAACTAGCTTAGCAATATAATTATTGTCTATTTCTTTGTCTATGAGTTATTCTTAGTTACCAAAATTCTGTCCAATCGCATAGTACAAGTTTGTGTGACGTCACAAAAAATAGGAGATTCCATCATTGTCGACCAATGGGGAGCGCCTTGAAATGACGTCAGGGTATCCCGAAATCTACATTTGGCTACTTGCTTACGAACCGTGAAGAACTTTAGAGGGGTCGGCGTTGATTGATCGTCTGGGAATAAAATTTTAGTGCTAAATTGTAGACAGAAGTTGGAAAAAATATGTTCGTACTTTATTAGACATTATGACACAGTAGTTGTAAACAAAATTTAAACCACAATTTTCATTTATTTTGTTTGTCAACTCGTCGATATATCGGCAACTGTCATGGAGGCGGCCAACGAATCGGGAGCGGATCGTGCATTTGGCGTCAAAAGTCTGGATGCAGAAACAACAGCGTTACCGTCGTCTACTGACACATCTGCTGTTGATAAACCAAGTCAGCTGTTTGACCACAAACCGCACGGTTATGTGTCAAATATATTAGTTGACCTGCATCGCGTGAACAAAGGCGGCGCCGTCAGAGGCAAGGCACTTCTTTTACAGGGAATGTTATATATAATAAACGTATCTCCATGTTTCAGAGAGAAGGCTGAACAGTTGACTTCAGTGAGATTGTTGCTGTGATTATTACTGTTATCATCTGGAATGATAATTTATTACTCGTAGCGGTCTGAGCATTTTTGGTAACGCCACACCTTTCATGTAACACCACATGTTCAAAGCTGGCCATCTGCAGGCTGTTCATTTTGCCAACACTCTTGTACGTCTGAGAAACATGGTGCATTACACAGTTGCTAATTTCTGTGTGATCGAATTGATGCCGTCGCATGCTGGTGCCATTCATGCCAGATACTTGGGCTTTCCTACCTCCATGCATTATCAATGAGAAAGTCAGGAGGACAGCTCTCATTCTACCAGCTACAGAAATAGTTTGTGATGATCAGACAAGCAAAAGACCACTGCCACTGCCGCACAATCTCTGCAGCTGTTAACATTCATCTGAATCACTGAACTAGGAGGGTGATTAGAAAATGCGAACTTGCGAAATTGTAACACCGGCAACATATAAAACGCCAAAAAACGGTGTAAAAATTTTCGCATTTATACGTACCAATTTCGCAGTTTCACATTTTTGATTGCGCAAGCATTCAGCGTTTTATTCTTTTAATAATGAAAATTTCATTTCTTTCTTTCTTACTAATGTAGTCATGCACTTGGCTACTTGGTATATACAAATGCATGCTTGTCACTTGTATGTATTTTTAATGTAGGCTGAAGATTTGTGTTGTATTTTTATTAGCTCAGCAGCTGTCTTAAGTTCAACTGAGCTTATTGTACAGAGTGGATCGCTGGCCGTCTGAGTGTACTGCATGTGTGTCTGTCTGTCACTCTGGGTGCTGGAAATTGTCGCAGCTAGACATTAGACCTTGAAATCGATTGAGTCGATCGATCGAGTCGATCGATAAGCGCTGAAGTCGAGTCAGTCGATAATATCGACTTGAAATCGACTTTTGGCAGTGGTGCACTGCAGGTTCTGCTGAGCACGGTGAACAATGATCATCGCAGTATTTGCCGCTATGCCGTCGTCATGAATACTAAAGAACACTCGTTTATTCTTATTCATGTTCTTCATTTGACGTTTAATGGCATATGAGTTATGACGTAATGATTAATTTTAATTGTAAAGTTTAGCTGCATCATGGCAGAATTTGTAGAAAGTGAATCCGATTTTCGGAAAGTTAAGAACGCATTAGTTAGCAGAAGCATACATATAGGGTCACCAGCTGATTTGAAAATAATAGCCAAGTTGTTTGTAAGGACTGATAGCACTCGCTTGGCAACATCTTCGGATGTATAGCAGTGACAAAGTGAGTCGATCGATCGAGTCGATCGATTTTCAGCAGAGTCGAGTCGATCGACAGAATCGATTGAAGTCAAGTCGATCGATTTTCAGTCGAGTTGAGTCGAATCGTTCGACTTGATCGATTTCAAGGTCTACTAGACATAGAGAGGGACTTGTAATCTGGCAACATACTGCCCAATCCTGATCACGAACCAAAACACCCTGACCATGACCAACGCTAGCTGAACATCACTGCCAATGTTGTGCTTGTTTGACGTCGTTTATTGTAGAATTTTATTTAAACATGAAATTCATACTGTAGTCCATGTAAAATGCAATATTATAAAAATAATAGAATAGAAAATAACATTATCCTAAGTAGTACACAGAAACTCAATCACAGCATCAACCTCGTCAGCACGGAACAAATCTAAATTAAGGTAATTGTGCATAATGCACAGTAGTTCATCAATTAATTTTAGTTTCTCACATGCACTATCTGTTAACCAAACATTATTGTGAATAGACCAAGCCTTTGGAAGCTTTCTACCACTAACATCGATATCAGAAAAAGAAACATCGAATATGGAAACACAAGTGTCGTGCATTCCAACCCATAGAAGAATACAGTGTGTGAAAATATATACCCTGTCTAGCAACAAACTCAACTATATGATTAGAACTACTAATTCAGTTAGCCAGTCTCTCATGAGTAGATGATAGATGACTACAGTGTAGTTAATAAAACGGCTACAGTTACGCTATCATACATTGCAATTCACATTGTATTATAAGGTTTTCATAAAGGCTGTTAGCCAGTTTATGGGAGATTATGAATACAGTGAATGTAAGTCTAGGTTGACTTGCCATGCAGAAAGATAGTCACACAACAAACAATGTAGAGTAATAAGTGCTTGTCTTTTATTTGTACAAGACATCAGAAATGCATGCTTTTATGGCTATTCTAGCAGCATACAATTCATTAAAAATGCTTTGAAACATAGGATTTGCTGGTAGGATTATCTGCCAGTGAGGCTGCACAGGGTATATGATGAGGTAAAGTATAAACAAGTAGTGAAAGGCTTAGCTAAGGCCCTAAATACTAAAAAAACTTATGAATAAGCTTCTTCCAATTGGCGACGCTGTAGACAACCTTGTTTATTTACCGATCTGTAAGTCGCTACTTTTGTCATTTTCAATTTTTTGAGTTTAGCGTTTTACGCATGTTTTCGCAGTGCTGTTGGCTTTTTTATATTTCGCTATTTATACATTGCCGTTTTCGCAAGTTCGTGTTTTATACTTTCCTGAACTGGGAATGGAAATGTTCACTCTGCAGCAGTGGTGTCAACAGCTAAAAAAGATCGGGGGATAAGGCAGAGATGATTGAGGGGCCAGAAGCCCCGACTGATCTGCAGGAGGCATGCAGTGCCAAAGTGCCAAGGTGGTGGGGTCTGGGCATGAGTCCCATAGCCCCTCAGCACAGTGGGGATTCGGAGGCATAGTCCCAGAAAAATTTTGAATTTTAACATGTAAATCTGTGAATTTTGATTCATCTTTGCATCAGTCATTACGCCAAATTATATGCACAGTTAATGTGCATGCTAATTTAACCAATTTATTGTTCTGGACACTACGTTACAGCTTGTCGGCTATATTCATTTAATGAAAACAGGTCGCCAGTCCATCAGTTATTTGGGAGGCATGCATCCCCCATCAGAGAACGTTATTAGGAGGGGAGTGGAGTGTTTAGGTACATGCCACCAGCCCCTGGGCCCATGGCGTCTGCTGAATGGGCTGTTTAAGAATTTTAGCAATGAAAATACGAAAGTGTTGTGCATGTTCACAGTGAAAAAGAAGAATAACGCAAATAGCAAATTGTGTTGAATGCTTATTTTTGTGGAATGGTTCATGTTAATGAAGTTCACATGATTTAACTTGATATGTAGGCTTTTGTCATGTAACAGTTTTATAGATCGATTGTTAGACATCAACTATTGACAGAATTTGCATTTTAATCATTCATGTTGATCTGGTTGATAGAGCGTTTTTATGCTATGCCATCTCTGCGCTGTTCTGTTATTGTTTACTGTTTCTTTAGTATACTGTATTTCTGGTTGCTACTTGTCTATTTGTGTGTAGTTGTGTGCTGCTGAGCTGTTTTTGCTGTATTTTAGCTTTTTTTCTGTATTTGTTTGCGTGTGTGTTCTATGGGCCTGCTAGTCACCTGTTTGATTGATTGATAACTCGAGTATATATACAGAACATAGGCCTGTGCTGCGCTATTCTTAGTTTTCGTGAAAATTGTACAAAGCAAGACAAGGTCTACGCCAAGGCAAATATAGATGGTGTCCCGGAAAAACTGGAATATTTTAACAACTTGTTAGAAAATAACTAAATCTTTGACTAGTTAGAGATTTTTATACGTGAGTGTTGAGTGATATATAGGAATAATACTGACATATTTATTTTTGGGGGGATGTGGTATGGGACATCCCCCTGTTGAAATATTGTGGGAATGCATCCTCTTGTTCCCCACCATTGACGCCTCTGCTGCACAGATGAAGAGCTGCCTTGTGCCACAGCATTTTGGCCTTCACACAGCCTGTCAGGATTGCACCACCTCGAGCTGCATCGTGAATGCAGCCACACTTCACCTGGAGGCTCGCCACTGAAGAAGAAGAAGATAGTAGCAGAGGATAGTACTGAGATATTGACTACTATTTTGACGACTCTGAATTTGTATTTTGTGTATACGAGCCACAATTGCACCGAAATTCACAGCATTTGGCTTGTTCGCCGTTAGCCCTGTACCTATCTGCCCGTTGGCCATAGCAGTCAAACAAACAGTCAAGATGGTCAAGATAAGAACTTTTATAATATAGATATGCTACTATATTCAGTTGAGTTCACATTTTAGTAGAAATTAGTTACAGCCTTTTAGAGTCGCTGTACGACGTGTATGAACATCGTTTAGGCTTATATTGTATTTTACTTCGTGTACTTTTATATCCATAATTTGATATAGCTTTGCAGTTGACAAAGTTTTTATTAAAGAAAGTTACTACTACTACTACTACTA
>Ga0126335_1001846_pt1 | contig 12265 bp, 7 predicted proteins | sample OlaspJWI45metaG_FD_108409 | JGI IMG/M metagenome (GOLD analysis project Ga0126335, IMG submission 108409) | Marine gutless worms symbiont microbial communities from Oahu, Hawaii - Olavius sp. 1 OAHU.JWI-45 metaG | ecosystem: Host-associated > Annelida > Digestive system > Unclassified | place...
CAGTCGCACTGTGATGACGCCGATATCGTCATCTCCTGCAGGGTCAACAATGCTCGGCCAGATATATCTCATCCATACACACGTGGCCACTATTCTCACTGCTATATTATACGTGCATGCGTCTTTCAAGGAAAGACTGATGCGACGGCGACTTCGTGAGAGTTTATCTAGAGTCTCTGTCGGTTCATCGTTCACATTTCATCATAGCTGCACAGCACTGCTCGAACAACAATTTAACGCCAACAGTTCGAAAACCTAACATGTACACCACTGTGTTCCACGTGCTGTCGGCTATAACTTTATTGCACCTAAACTGATTTTCCGATTTCTTTAAGCGCTGGAAAGGCTATGAAATTTGCTATAAGAAACATATAACATGTTTTGTATGTCTTAGTCTTTGTAAGCTGCTTCGGCGTAATCAATAAATAAATAACACTTTGCACCATACCTTGAGTATGTTGCTGCACTACCTTAGGAAGTCAAAAGTCGAAATTTGTTGACTATTATACAAAAGATACAACTTAAAAGTGGTATTGTATATAATAAAAATAAGATATTACATGCCATATGGTTAAATGGATATTAATACTGTGTTACTGTCACACCAGTTGCTCCAGTGTCCAAAATGTGAGTGTACACATGATTAAAGATGACCTGGCCACTTGTCAACTGCATTGTCAATAATGCTGTAGTTAATGCCACCTTTAGCAGTCAGCAACCACTGATTCATTTCGTTAACGTTAAACGACAAACTCGCTGCTGGATGATACCCCATGTCTTGCAGTAGACCAGAATGAGGTCGGGGCTGCTGGTGGTGCTCGATGACCACAGATCTGGTCCAGTGGAAGAGGTGTTGCCTGGTCGAGAAGTCATACAATGTGGCATACATGGTGTGTAGGGCTGATGATAACATTTAGGTATGCTTGCATGATACTGTATGCTGTTTCAAGAAATATTTAATAGGAACCAAAAACTGAAGTAATAAGTAAGTAAGTAATAGGTAAGTAAGCGAGTTGCAATGAATGGCTGCATGTAAAAATCAATGCATTTTGTTTGCATTTTTCCAGAGTTGCAGCAAATTTGAACGTTTAAATTTTAACTTTCTAAGGTAGTGCAGCTAGCTACTGCAGCAACATGCGTAAAATGTGGTGTAAGCAAATTTCCTACTCTTTCTAGCAGTAAAAGAATTGTGAAAATCGCTTAAGGTTTGACAAAGTTATAGCCGACAACACACGGGACGTTTTTTTGAAACACAGTGTAGTAATGCTAGTAATCGCGCAACGTGCAACGAACGCGCAACGAAAGACTTACTTAGAGACTACGTATTGAAACTTCGCCGTTCATTAGTTAAACGTGTACGACTGTTTGTTTTTTTCAGTGAAGTATCCACTTAGAAAATAGCACCACCTTTCTGTTCATTCACTGTATTTTCGCTGTGTTCGGAACTCAAGTGAGCTGCTTGAAATACATCACAAGTCAGAACAATATTGTCATTGATAGTGTTGATGTCGCGACGGACAAAATTGGAAACTGCTTTTTTGCTTTCCAGGCCGAAGCGGACGTCATGTTTTACTCGAGCTGGTTGTCTGAGTGGCATTCTTGGTCCGAGTTGAACCACAATGGATTTGATAGAACGAGAACAAATGGCGCTTTCTCATTATCATGCATATTGGGTTTCGCGTCTGATGAACGGCAAAACTATGTACTGTCTCACTGCATATGATACTAGGTCTGCTGACGCCAAGTTACTGGTGATCCGACGCCGACTGAACGTTGGGGGAGAATTTGCATATTTAATCTTAAATACTCCAACAATATTGCCTTTTAATTAAAGAATAACCACCAGTGTGCTCGCTTTGTGGCTTTGACCTTGACGCGATGACCTTGATATACGATGTCGGAAGCCCCGCCCGGAGTCTTCATTTTATTGAAGTTGTGGGCATTACTGCAAAGAAAAAGATGTACCCACTTGCCAAAAATAAACTTGTTGCATACTTACAGGCATACACACAAACCAACGCCTGCAAAAATACCGGGTGGCCCAAAATAACGTCCCGAACTTTGCGTGCAATACTATTTCGCTTGTATCACGGCTAGTATGGAAGCGTTTTAGGTGAATATTCATAGACATATTCGAAGATGTTTGCTCATTACACACATGCTTTTCTGCTGATTCATTTCACCTATTCTGTTGCATAACGCCATGCGAAAGTTCGGGACGTTTTTTCGGGCCACCCTGTATATATACCACACGCTACGCAGGTGGTCAACAATCTTTGTTATAACTTGCGTTGACGATTACTTAACCGCAAGTGTAAGTCATCGAATGTACAACACTCGACAGAAGGAAGCCGCGTTAATAATGCGCGTTTGTCCTCGTTATATTAACCCGTGTTGTATTGACACAAGCCTTCTTTCGAGTGACTCAGTATAATTTTGTTAAATTAAACGAAATTTGTTGCTAGATAGTTAATACGTAGTTGTTGGCGGCATGCAGGCAACAACTTTAGTCACTATCGATACATTCAATATCTTACGCGTGAGTATACTCTATCCTAGTCTCTGGCGCACCGTAGAAAGGCAGATTTTTGCGTTTCGTTTCTCTTATTTTATGCAATGCACGTAGCTGTTTAAGCATTTATATAAACTGATAAAGTTATTGTTGCTAGTATTCTTATCATTATTGCTATCATCATCATCATAATGTTTTGTTGGCTGGTTTAACAAAACGCAACCGAGCACAAAGTATAGTGAAAATGAAAATTTTGCAAAATCTACTAGCAAGAGCTTAGGTAATGGTAATGACAAAAGGTAAAAAATAATGATAAAAGGTAAGGGACAGTTGATATGGCGCCTCTTTATGAAACAACCTCATCACAGAAGTGCTGAGGTATAGCACGCGTTGTAAAAGATCTCACAGTGTTACCGGCACACTCATGCGTTTATCCGCGAGCGGCATGAACCATGGTTTGCCTTTCCAGCCGAAGCTAATCTTCATTTTACCGACACCAGAAGGATGGAAAGCTGAGTCGACTAGTTGGCTCGTTGCATATCCAGATGATTTACCCGCCCGAAGACGGTCACCCATCCATATACTAACCAGACCAAATGTTGATTAACTTCGTTGATCGGACTAACGCCGTTGACCATTACACCACGTCTCCAATACTCAGCTGTCTCACAGAAACCGTACTTTACTGCACTTCACACGAATCGACGTTCGCAGCTAAATATAAACATGAAAGTTGTTTTCTATTGCAAACAGATTCTCTCCGATGCTCTAAATTTGTTAAACACAGAAGACACGACACTCATCAAATCGAATGATGATTGTAGCCGCCATATTTCAAGAGCATAAAATTCCATTCTTTGTTTTTTTTTGACTTCTTAAAAGAAGCAAAATTATTACAATAGTTTTGTCTGGGGTTGTGGTTAACTCATATGTTTCAGTGTGTGTCCGCTCTGCCTATGTGCAATACACTGTGTTTTCTTCCATGCACCGTAAACGCTGAATATTGCATGATTTGAGTTGTAGTAAATCGTAGCATAATTTATTTGTGCGACGTAAATATTAGTTGCATACTTGCGTAAAGAGTACAGCTTGTAGTGTAGCTACGGTAGTATGTAGAACGCATGCTGTGTTAACTATACGTATGTTATATTCACAACTTGAATTTAAATTTGTTGTTACTGTCGGTATAAACTATACACAAATAAGTGGCCAAAGTAATTTGGCTAAGGCCGCATCGAACCCCCTCCCACTCGCCGTGGGGGATGGGGACCCTATCTAATGCAATGTTTCTTGGGTCCCTGAGAGTTTCTGCCATAAACAAAATGGTGATCCGTTCAGTTGTTTCTGCACAACCCGCCCGCATGACAGACTGACCTACGCCGGGATCATCAATTGCAATAGTTCGCATCTCGTGTATTCGATGCTGCCACAAAGCTCTTGCCACATATACAGGGTAGCCCAAAAACCTGCACATTTTCATTTGCTTGATGTTATGTTGATATAGCTTTGTGAAATTTTAACCGAATTTTATAATTTTTGGCAGACTTACACCTGAATAGGTTCCCAACAAAACAATGCATGTACTGTCCACAGCACCTATTGTGCGTTTCTACACTACCTTGAAGAAATAATATTGTCCATTTTCTGTGCTGTCTCAAGATGCAATTTGCTCATGATGTATGTTGGCAAACGACTAAATAGTGTCAGTCACACAAAATTGTACTGATTAGTTTACAAGCAGTGTTCAATATGTCCTACCCTCAGCCAAAAAATTATAAAATTTGGTTGAGATTTTACTAAGCTATATCAATTTAACATCAAACATATAGAAATGTGCAGTTTATTTTGGGCCACCCTGTATACCGTTTTATCCGGTATGACGCGTACCTTATGGCAGACTCATTGTTGCTTTATCGGAATAATGAGTGCTGATGAGTGGTGGTTATACATAGGAGGCGCATTAGTGGTTTTTAAATGATATGCGCTATATAAATTCACGTTTTACTTACTTACTTACTGAGGCGTTATAATGCAGTGTAACTGTGAAATGTCGGGGTTCAGAAATAAATCAAACTTGGCGAGAAAAAGAAAATAATCTCTTGATATGAAACAAATCAACAATCTCTTCGAAGCATAATGCGTAATTGTCCACGAATGTAGTCATACTTACCGCTGCGAAATAGAGATAAATTTCTGACTTAAATTACCACGTGGTATGGGACAATTGAGTTGCATGCAGTTGTTGATTTAAATGTAATTAGATTCGACATATTTTACTGTCACTAGGTGAAGTAGACGTAATTTAGACCAGAGACCGTGGGCCCATTTTCTGTGACCCAACTCCACTCAACCCAACCAGTGAGTTGATGCAACTTCTGGGAAACTTTGATTTATTGACAGAGGTGCAAGTGTTTCATGGATTACGTACTTAGTAAAGTAAAGTAAACGGGATCTAACAGTTCGTGAACTCACCTCACCGGTGCGGGAAATCACATACCATATGGGATTACACAATGTTACCTGCCACCCGGCAGAGGTGACTTTCCCGCCTTTACCCAGCCGAAGCTGCTACTCGACTTAGCGACCCCGAAGGGATGCAAGGCTGAGTTGACTTAGGTGGTGGTAACATCCCAATATAGTTTACCCGAAAGAAACGGTCACCTGCCTCAGAAAAAAACGGGTGTTATGACCGGAATTCGAACCCACGACCGCGAGTCGCAAGTCCAACATCCTAACCACTACACCACCGAGCCATCTTCATACTTAGATCTAATGGATGATTGCTATTGCGTTACAGATGCTCCGCGACTCACTGTGCTACCTAGAGATCAACGTGTCATTGACGGCGGCATTGCCAGTTTCCTGTGTCGTGCCAGCGGTAACCCTGTCCCTGAGGTCTACTGGCGTCGTGCAGGACGTCGAGTCGCCGTCGGCCGACAGCGTTACACGGTCGTTGTGGTGCCCCTGGGCGGGTCCCTGCTACGTATTGAGCCGGTAAAGGCGGCACGGGATGATGACAGCGCAGTGGAATGTGTAGCGGAGAATGGCATCGGAGACCCCATCTCTGCGACAGCCAGACTTCACGTCTACCTCGACGGACAAGGTTTACCACTACATGTACATCTTTGTTGTCTAAATCATACATGAGTATGGCCATGCGCGTATCTCAAGTATTGAGTTATCTGACGTTGATTTTCCTGCTTATACTTTCATTCGTTTGAAGGGAGTTTGGTATCCTAAAAAGTACTTTGCCGTAACCATACCCCAAACTTTAGGCCGTCGTGTTAGGCTTTTTGTTACACAATTACACTATGCACTTGTAATACGACCGTTAGAAAGTGACGATGACTTTGCGCTTCAGACTTCAATTGCAACTTTTGACCGTCGCTGTCGCGTATACGTCCATAGCATGGATGACAGTTATGGCAGTTGCATAGAATGCCGTCACAGAGAATTAACACAAGAATATCTTCACATGTCACGCAGCGACGCACGGTTTCTCTGCACCAGCTGTGAATGTGATCACAGGTAAACAACGTGTGTGGGCGGCGTCACTTGCAGCTGCAGCAGGATGTGTCATAGTGGTGTCACTAGACGAAGTTCTCCCATCATCTCGGTTTCACATTTCTCGTAGAGTTAGACCGCATGGGTGACTGGCATGGACTGTCCATACAGCGTCACGGCGGATGCCGATGACTGACGAACCATATCGATCTCAGATAGGACGAGGCGGCGCTTACGTGGACTCGCAGGCATCTAATGGTGATCTGCATGAACGAGTGATCGTGACGGCATCGCGGCCGGCAGACGAGGTCAGAGGTCAGTGCCGGCGACGAATGGGAATGCTCAAGAAGGATGAGTTGCGTATTTCACGAAGACAGCGAAGATGGAGCAATTCTACACATTGTGCATGAGATATTTTAGAGGTTGCCAACAGAATACCGGTAATATGTTTTCTGTTTCCCATAGTCTTGTCGTCTGTACCTGCGCATACTGTTCGAATAGCAGATGCTAACCAAATCATTTTTCAGCTTCTGTCGCATACCGCGTGGGTGATGAACATCCAAGGCGATCTAACTTCGATGGGCTTATGGCTGCGTCTGGCTACAGATGATGCTTTGGGTATCTTGTAGTGGTGCGTGCATGGATTGGATTGGAACACTGTGGAAGTTCACTGCTCTATTGTTATGACGCACACTGAGATGTTTCGACGTCAAGTTTTTGTGTTCGCGAATCGCGGCGCATCTGCATGTGCAGCTGCCGCGGCGAAGGCGAGCAGCATCAGCAGCTAGTACGTATCGCAGCTGCGGTCGGTCACTTGTCTGCGTCCCCGAAGTGTAAGAACTGACGAATTAAAGTACTGTGTCCTAAAGTGTCGCTCTACAAGTCAACGAGAATTGGCGTGACCTGGCGCTCGCTGTTCAACGGTGCGACGCGTGTCAGCTCGGGTTTAATCGGCCGAGTGAGCGATGCGCCACCATGCAACGACGCCTGATCGAGTTATCTCGACCGCGTCGTGCCACAACTGTACGATAAAGGTTAAGAATGATTATATCTCGATTTATGATAGTACAATTTGACGGCGCATTCATGTACTACGCAACAACGGAACTAGGATTTAGCAACTGTCGAGCGTTTCTGAACTTGTGGTTCTGGCAATTCGCGAAATTTAAAAAAATTCAAAAGTTTCGTAACCACATGCCAGCGTTCACTCCATTGCAACGCCAACATTCATGTCTATCCGTGGAACCAATTTCACACCACGTTATTATTTGCTTAGTGCAAGTGTTTTAGCATATATCTAGCGATTATTTGGCGTTATTATACTTCACTGTACCGCAACAACAGTTCTTTAGCTACGCTATTGAATTACATTATCGCTAACCTCGGGCTGAACGCTGGCTATAGAGTCTGAAGCCTTTCTAATTATGTGTTTTACTTGGTTTTCTTGATCAGAGTAGCTCATTTCTTGCACCAGTCCCTGTTAATAACCCTTTCTCAGTCCTGAGATAATTGGTTTTAACAATTTATTAGCCTGTATAGGCCTACTGCCTACTTTAGATAAGCTTTAGATAGGCGTTGCGTTGACAGTTGCTTAACTTAGTGCATAATTCTCAACCCTGTCAGCGTTTATCGTGGATTTTCACCGCAACTGTCATTTGCTTCTGCGATCGAACTGACTTCGGTTGAGTTGACTTGGTGTTAGCCGTCGTGGTGTGAAATTTTATATGCCGAGTACTTATAGCGCAGCGTAACATAGAACGTACGTTTTTGTATGAATTTCATCAATTTCTATCGATTTATTTAAAAGTTACATGACAATAACATAGGAGTCAGGTAACTATGACTCGCCGTGACGCCGTCGTCATGACGATGTTATGAACTTATGATGTCACATTGACGCACACATTAGGCTCTACACGGTAAAGGCAGTATATTTTGGTGACGTTTCTGGTATCACTTCACACCGCATGATCTTCCGCTTTAGCGTGGCACTTTTTGTATTAATAAATTATTAAATGACGAAGTTACGACGCTAGAAGCTAAGGGACTGGGTTATTTTGTAACATGGTGTAGCAGCAGCACTAAAATGAAGAAACTACGTAAACACACGTGAACAATCTTACTGATTTTATAGTACATGTAAGCACTGTTATGTCATGTTATGGCGTCAAACAAATTGCGGTTTTATAACATATTAATTACTAATAGCGACAGTACGGCTGGCCGACTGTAGTCGGTCCGTTTATTATTACTCAGTTATTACGTGCATATTGTTGCTCGTAAGTTATCTGAAAGCGCATCGTCGGCGTGCAGCTTTGCGGCGGCGTCGTAGGCCTATATACGAAAGTACCGTGAATATATCATTTCATGCAATATCATGTACGATAGATCTACGATCTACAGTGGGATGATTCGACGATCAGCTCTCTGCGAGACCACGACTTTGTACTTTCGTTTAACTACAGCTACATGAATTATTCATTTCATCTCTGACGCTTAACTGATGAGCTTGTTGTGACAATAAGCGATCGAGACGGTGTGACGTACGTGGTTATGTCGAGATACTGTAGATCGAAGAGCGGCTTAAGCAAAACGTTTGACTCTATCATTGACGCAGTGATGTTGTCAGTTGCTGCAGCCGTGATGTGGCGGTGTTATGAAACCGCTGATGCCAGCCAGCCAGTCAGTCAGTGAATGGTATGCGATTTCACACAGCTCGTACGCGCGCAACGATTAGCCGCGTACAATACGCTCCATGAATGACAATTATTAGCTAGCTTTTACCCTGCTGTGTGCTGTCTGCTGAGATCCACGCTTCCCTCACTGTCGTCTCTTTTTATATTTAATCAGAACTATTTGTCATTTTTCTTTCACTTGCACCCGGTAGAGGTGCAGTTGTACTTGAGCCCACCTGCTAGTATATAGTCCTACCAGTTACATCTGCAGCACTCGGGGTGAAACGGTCTGCCAGTGCACGTTCAAAGTTGTTACAGTGAAACTTGAGAATTGCCAGCTGTAAAGCTAAAGTGAACTGAAGCGTGACTGTGTATCTGTTGTTGTTGCTGCTGTAGTTCCGAGCGGTTATCCACGCATCATCGAGAATCCGACACTCAAGTCCGTCGAGAAGGACCGCAACACGGTGATGATCTGCAATGCGGTCGGTGATCCGGAGCCTTCCATTGTCTGGTACAAGGACTACGTACCAGTCGACATAAGTCACCCAAGACTGAAACTTCTACCTACAGGTGCCACAGCTGGCTTCTCCTCCACACACTGTGGGCGAGCGTATTGTTCATCGACCTCAAAGCCGCCGCAAATCTTAGGAAATCTTAGGCAGTATTTGGTCAGACGGAAACGAAATGTGTCAACAATGTTGCCATTTGTACAGTTAATATTTACTTTTAAAAATTAACCGTTTTGCTCTATAACTGAAAAAACTATACGAGCATGCGTTTCTACGGCTTAAATATGCATGTCATCACAATTAAATTTGTCTGAAAATACGAAGTTTTATGTATCGTATTATCCAGCGTATTTGACATTTGGCGTTCTTGGTTTGCTAGTAAACATAGGTTTCTACAGTCTGCACAACTACTGCTGAAAAACTGTTTTAGTGACAAAACGGATAAACGATTCTGAATCTTTTGCTATTTATGATGATGACGATGCTGCTGCTGTTGCTGCTGCTGCTGCAGGTTCTCTGCAGATAAGGCGAAGCCAGGAGTCGGACGAAGGCAAGTACGAGTGTCTGGCTGAGAACAGTGTCGGTGTCGCCTACTCGTACGGCGCCAACCTTTATGTCCGAGGTACAGTGTATGACTGCTGCTGTTTCTGAAACACGATATGCGTCGCCTGCCGAGTGGATGACGTAAAGTGAACGCTGACTGAAGAGAGTTTAACGTCCCACTCCACACGCACGCTGTAGGTCATTCTGGGACACGTCAATATCGCCATGATTCAAAGTTCCTGAATACAGTCTTGTACACTGTGAGCAAGAGCAAAGTCAAAGTTGCTTTGGTCTTGCAGTTATATCTTCCACCAACGACAGCTCAGTAGCTTCTTAGCGCGCATCGTAGACGTCTGTCCGTCACTCTCGCACTAGTGATCCACGCCTAAACAGTTCAAGATACTGTTTGCACCATATGATACGGCGATGTTTGAGGATTTTTTACACCAAATTTTATGGCATAAAGCTACTAGTATTACAATACAACTATTACTCATTCACAACTTTGAGTAACTGATAGCGCCAGAAATGTCAGCAAACCGAAGACATTCGACATCTCAAACGTGCGAATGAAGTGTACTACTTGAAAAAGGCGTCATCTTTCGCCTCATCATTTGCTCTGCAATATTATATAGCGCGCACCTGCTGATGCACCCGCCGCGCTCGCTCGCCTGGTGTTCTACGACATTACGGCTAATCGCATTATTTCTACGATTTACACGAAATGTTTCCGAAATGCTAATCGACGCAACACCATCAGTATAGTTGTCGTTCGTTACTCTTGCTCGATGCTGCATGTAGCCTATATACTATGTATTGTTTTGACGTCGCTATAGTTTTTCTGAGATTCAGCGGCTGGCTGTACGCTATATACAACTCCGGGGTACCGTAAAACGAGGTTTGCGAGCTGACACTAATTTCACACATGACCCATCCAGTCCAGATGTTCATATGTACTGTATGCTGCGTTTCTTGCCCTCTCTGAAGTTATGACCTTATGACGGGATAGAAATGTATTGTCGTTACTCGTTATTGCTGTTGTTATTTTACGTTGTAAGCAGAATGCTGAACGTAGCCGTTGCGTTAGGGCAGGCCAACTTAGCCTCATATAGCTTACAAATAGGTAAACGAAGAGTTGCGACATGGACGGTAAACGAGTATGAAATTTTTGCATTATAGAGTGTCGGGCTGTTTGTCTGCCGGACCACTTTGATGTAAGTCATGGAAGCTTAGCGTCGAGTTTTAACCGCGGGATCACCCCACCGCTGGTATCGTGTAGCCCAATGGAGTAACCTCTTTGACGATGTGTAATGATCAGAGTCTCTCAAGGACGGCTGCTGCATAGGCTGGTAGCACGTTTTAACTGCGCTTACTGGGTGGCGCCACTCTGCAGCTCGGTATAGCGGCGTCTGGAGTCTGGCCAGAAAGTGCTGACAGACGGACTGTCGACGGACGGACAAACGAATTAATGTCATGCATTACTGTATTTACTAATGTACTACCAGTAGTTTAACTATCTATGAGTTTGAGGCCGAGTTCTACCAAGTGGGCCAAAAAAGCCGACCCCCTATAATTAAGCCAATTATCATATTTTAGTGTTAAGTTAGAAGTAAAAATCACAGTGCATTCTGAAGCTTACATCATTTCTGAGAAATCGACATGACTTTTGAGCAGAACTTAAAAAGATTTATGCGACTAGTATCGAATAAATAAAAACGACCCAATTCTACAGAAGAGTTTTAGCATTGTTATGTCACCATGATGTTTATTCGGCTCGGTGTTACCTTTCGTGAAAATTTCATGGAAGATAAGTTGACGGTGTTGTGTTGTGATCTTCCATGCAACTTTCACGACACCAGCTTTGTCTGTTGGCGTTATTTTTCGCGAAAATTGAACAGAACAGAATTATAGGCATGTGACTGAGCTAATATGCAGTCAAGAAGGCAACACAGGATCTAGCAGAAGTCCAAGAGAAATGATAAACCTGACAGTGATATCTCTCAGCTCTGGCTGCTGCGAGAAGCTGCCATGGACACAAACACGTCATCGCTAATGTATTTTCCCATTGTGTCAAAATGCTTCTGGGGTCTTTCGATTATATCGTAATATTTCTGTGTAAAATGTTAACACCGCTAATAGGGTTTGGTTTCATCTTGTGTAGAAAGAAACGACGATTAAAATGTGATATTGTTTGTACAGATAAAGGCGTGCAAATACAGCATAAACAGCCGGTTTATGGGTCGGTTTTTATGGCCAACAAGGCCGTAACTAGGGGGGTGTTTTGGGTGTTTGAACACCCCCGAAATTTCAGGGAAAAATTAGACACACAAAAACAGATCTAGTCTATTAGTCACTACATTAAGCTTGGAAATGCACCGAAATCGGTTTCGGCCGGGGCTTCGCCCCGGACCCCATTGGGGAAGCTTACAGCGCTCCCTCAGACCCCTGGCTGGTGGGGAGGGGCTCGCCGCGTCCTCCCCAAGAACCCCACCCCCTCCTCGGCCCTTCGGGCTTCGGCCATA
>Ga0126335_1001847_pt1 | contig 12261 bp, 11 predicted proteins | sample OlaspJWI45metaG_FD_108409 | JGI IMG/M metagenome (GOLD analysis project Ga0126335, IMG submission 108409) | Marine gutless worms symbiont microbial communities from Oahu, Hawaii - Olavius sp. 1 OAHU.JWI-45 metaG | ecosystem: Host-associated > Annelida > Digestive system > Unclassified | place...
AAACACTCTGCCTTCTGCCTTAGCATAGGGCTGTGCTGCATTCAGGCTGGGTTTCCCCACCTCCTGTCTTCTGGATTTTTATGGAGCAGGGGAAGATAATGGAGGCAGAGGCACCGACAGTCCAGGTGGGCACCACCCCAACCGGACTAATGGCGCCCCCACAACCCCCAAGGTTTTTTACAGGTCGGATGCCCTTTTTGCCACCCAACCAACAGCATCAAAGCACTGAAGGCAGTTCAGCACATGATAAAAAGTGAATAATCTAACTAAATTTAAAATAAGACTTATTTGCATATCTAGTTTTCTGCGGGTTGCAGATTGTGTGTGCACACTCAGTCAGTATCTGTTTGTGGCCAGCAGCTTTGCCGCTGTGAGAATTTGTATTTTGAACTGATTTTTTATGCCATTGATGTATTGTAGGGCTGTTGAGGAATTAAATTTTTTAGTTGCATTAATGCATGCATTAATTTTTTAAATCCTGCATTAACACACTTAATGCACGCTGTATATATGGAGACTTGTGTCGTTCCTGTTGCAGTGAAAAAATGAACTATATGATTGTTATGTAAGCTGCTATTGTATGGCAGTCTTACTTCTCTCATTAGCACGTGTGGCCGGCGAAGGATGGCCTTCATGATGGTCTCACTTAGCACAGCCCGCAGCCCGGTTTACTGAATACAGCAATTAACTGCCCGGCGTCCACCCCTGTGTCCTGGAGTCCCGACATACTTTAGTCAGAGTGGTGTACTTCGATTTCATGATGTGTGCAGTAATATTTTTTTGTAGTCTTTTGTCAATGCGTTAAAATTTTTTCATCATGATTAATTAGTTAACGCGTTCGTTAACAGGTTAAGTTGACAGCCATAATTCATTGTAAACTACAGTGTTTTGTGTGGTTAAGTGAGTGCTGTTTGAGATAATGAATGGAACAGACTGGAAATCCATGTATAAGATAGATGGACGGTGTAATGGAATGGTGCAACAATGATGTGCAGACAGTGAGTAGTGAGACAAATGGTGTCACGTGGTGCAAAATGCACTCGATAACCATAGCAGTGAGCCCAGGGAAGTGGTGATGATGATGATGACGATGATGACATTTTTTGTTTTATGTAGTGATGGCTTTTTAGACCATTCATAGACCACATCGAATTCATGAGATGCAGACGTTGCAATTGAGGTGCCTGTAGCACGACTTTCTATCTCTCTGTCTGTCTGTCTGTCTGTCTGTCTGTGATGCAGGATACTGTTCCGATGCATTTGCCAGGTGGCGCCACATTTGATGTTGCCACTTTCTAAATCACTTTACACAATTGTTTTGTTTTTGTTTAGTGGAGAAGCTGAATGCTGTTCACATGTTGCTGGACACGTTCGGTGGAAGCAGGACAATCTCCAACACAAGCACAACCAATTTCACACAGATCTCCATGTTCCACTTTGATCACTCAGGACAAATTGTCTCCGCTTCTTTCCAGGTTTTTTCTGTAGTTTTTTATATATTCTTTGAACAGATTTATTTTGTTTGTTATATGCTACACTGATATGTAATGTGAATTCTAAAACTGCGTGGGCAGTGAGCTTGGTTTACCCCATCGTGTCAAAAATAAACAAAATTAAAATAATAACACAAAAAATTGAAAGTGAAAGTGAGAAAAGCCGCCTGAAAGTAAGCTAAGTTACTCTCGTGATTAAAATAATTTCTGGATCAGGCAAGTGCTAAGCCTGAAGTGGAACTGCAAATAAGTGGTGAATGGCGATAAATCTTTTTTTGTAAAGTTCTTTTTTCGTTTTTTTCCAGCTGAATTATTTTCAGTTTTGTCCAAGGAAGCCATTGCATTACTGATTAAGCTTGTCAATGGAGCAGTGATGGATGGAATTTGATTGTCGTTAGGCTACGATGCTGGAGAAGAGTCGTTTGGTGCGTCGTCCCGAGGGAGAACCATCATTTCATATTTTCTACCACATGTTGGCTGGCATAGATGCAGCTCTGAGGTCAGTTTTCTGTTCTTCCGCTATTTACCACACGTGCTAGATTGGCACGTTGATGGCAATATTGGATGAATGCTATTGTGAAGAAATAGGCGTCACTTTGCATGAGTGCTGCATTCACTATGGTTTATGGCCAGTGATTGCATTATCTTCTGTTGTAGGCACTGAATAACCTAATATGCTGTTAAGAAACCACCCACTCACTACTGTATGTAATCTTTAGCAGACACATGTGGACTATGTGACCGAAGCTACCATTAGTCAGTATTGTAAGGTCGACAGAGCAGGTAGGTTTTTAGATGGTTTTGAAAGACGCTAAACGTCGGTGCTGTCACCTGGCAGGCTATTCCATAGACAGCTGTCTGCCAGTGGAAATGTGTGACCACCGCTGATTTAGCAAGGCCCTGTTTGTGAAGATTTGCAGGGTGTTTGCTATTATTATTGTTATTATTATTATTTGATATTACAGATCCTGAGTGTTAAAATCAAAAGTTAAAATCACTGAAATCAGTAAGCAAAGCTGGAGTGGTCACTCCTCATCTCTAGGGAAACTGTTGTGAAGCAGAATAGAATTGAATCGCTGGATGATGACAGATGTATGCTGAAAAAGGAAGCTGGGCTTTTGTCACCTGAAACAGCCACGATCTTATGGCCCAGCTCAGCAAAAAGTAAGATGCAGATTCATTCAAAGGACCGAATGTCTCTTCCGCGATCGGTTGGAAGGAGCGACCTGACTGTACCAACTGTCATATTTGGCTGACTTTCGATCGGCTGCCTGTTCAGTTGCTGCACTACCTAAGTGAGTCACCGCACTCACATAGAAGTTTGCCTGTGTGTGTGTGTGCCTCTGTGACATCCCAAATCAGAGGCTTTCTGCGTTGCCATTGAATTAGCGTCAGATTGTCGGGTCGCTTGCCATCCTGCCTTGCCAACCCAGTGGGCTCCTTGGTAACTGGGAGACTGGCGGCAACAAACGCCCTTGCGATGACGTCTTTCGGAGGCTGATGTCTGGTGATTTGACCAGGAGCTTTCTTGCAGATGAAAGCATGCGAGCTGCTAGCATTGACCTCAGTGCCACATTATTATTATTACGACGTAAAAATTAACGTGGCATAAGCAAAAGCATTTCTAGGATACGGTACACAATTAAAGTATAGTTTTGGGAAAGATTTGTGAACACTAATGTTTTTAATTGTCTTTTGAAGGAGTCTAGGGAAATAGCTGTGGTCTGGATATGGTTTATCCAAATGCAGTGTATGGTTTATTCTTGCATTATAGCTTCTGGTACTGATTGATTTGATCTGCTGCATCATCTGTGACCCAGAGAAAAACGTAACTCAGCTCATTTACAAGTGAGTTAGTTTTTTGTGACTGTCGTTGTCACTGCAGGAAAGAACTGTATCTGGAGAATCCGGATCCGAATCCATTCATGACTCCGCTACAGAGACTGGAAGACCGCCAGCGTGCAACACAGATGTGGGTCAAGATCTGTAATGCAATGAACGTGTTGAGAATTAGCAGTGATGAATTGAGGGCAATCTGCTGTGTACTTGCAGCTATCTATCACATCGGCCTAGCTGGAGCTGTCAAAGGTATTGGATCATTTACTATTGTCTGCATTTGTCTAAGCTAGTGGAAACTATCTCGTCGGTGATTGGCCTCCTGCAGTTGCATCCTGTCATGCTCAGCATTTGTTACATTTGCATAACGGCTTGTGACATGTTACTTTGTTTTTGTTTATTCTGTTAGCATTGGGGTTAGAACTGCAGTAGAGTTTTGGGTTATGAGTAGATGTAGACTATACTGTAGAGTTAAGGTCAGGCTTAGGGTTAGGGTTAGTTTTAGGTTTCAGTTTGGGATCATGGCAACAAACTGCCAGGATTTTTATTTCACCATTTTCTACTACCGGCTGCCAGATGACATAAACAGTGTTTTCCGTAATGTTCAGAAAGTATTGTTTCAAACCCATTTCTTTCAGAAATCACAGTGGTTGTCGGCTGTAGCATTTTTTGTTTTATGCATTTGACTAGAGAGACAGTTATCTTTTAATGTTTTTACTTTTTGGTGCATGGTTTATTTTGTTACCCAGTTTCAGTCGACAGTCACTTTTGCTTGTCAGTACCAGTTTAGTTGTGTGGAAAGTTTCCTCTCCAGAGTGACCTGTGCTGTTAGATTAGTTCAGAACCATCACAGCAGATTTCTTGAACGTTATGTTAAGGCGTTAAAATAGATTATTTTACCGTAGGTGTGTTGTGGGTGATGCAGTGCGGCTGTGTAATGCTAATAGTGATATTTTCACAGGAGCTAACAACAGGTATCACTTTGCAAGGCCTGCGTCGGCCCAGCATGCTGCCGACGTACTCGGCACCACAACAGAAGAACTTTTGCGAGCCATCTTCAATCATGGGCAGTCCAGTCAGACGTTGAGCCCTGCGTACAGGTTGTTTCTTTGTATTTTCCTGTCACTTATAGCATAGTATAGATTACGTACCATACTGCTTATACACACCCAGCTCTGTTTTGTGCTACTCTCTCCATATTTTTCCAGTTTTGTTGAAATCCGTTTTAAAAGTAAGTATTGAAGTAAAACTAGATCTTATGTTGCCAGTTATAAACAAAAAATTCTATAACATGCTTTTGTGCCATATCCAGTCTATATTATAAGCAAGCACTTCACGTTTTCCGTAATTCTTTCTCCGGATCTTGTCTAGATTTTCTGAGTGTTTTTAATCGTTATCTTTCTTTGTGGGCTTTCAATTTGTTTGGCACTGCTGTCGACGTGTTTCCAAGCCAAGCTGGTAACGATTTCTTTTGTAGCTGTTTTGGCTCAGATGTCTGGTCATATCCTTCACAACTGGCTTTTGCACCGTCAGTGTATCAGTATTTTGTTGTTTGTTGAAGTGCTGTGTTTGTGTTTTCTCAGTGCATTTTAGCCTATGCCTGTTCAGTGGCTGATAGTTCAGTTGTCGTGATGTGCAGGTTGACGCCTGACAAAGAGACAGGTTCTGCAGCTGAGGCAGTGTCTGGCTCTGAAGCTGTTGAAGGATTTGTCACCGGATTATATTCCGAAGTGTTCCAGACTGTCATTTCCCTTATTAACCGGTATTTCTGCAATTGATCTGAAGATGTCGTTGCTTTGTATGTGTAAATTAAATGTGATTTGTTTCTTAGATTTTTTAAAACAAACTTTGTCAAGTTTTGTATTTTTAAACTCTTGAATCTCGTTGCATAAAGTTTTAGGACAACTGATATTGCACCTAAGTTACAGGCTTTAGTTTTTTACTTTGTAAGTAAAGATGTAAAGGTACAGATGGGTCATTGATGTATTTAAAAATGTGTCAGTTTAAATTGAAGTGATTTGTGTGGCAAATTAATCAGAAAACATTATCATTAACTGTCTCTTTGCAGTGCACTGTCATCAAACTATCGTGTTATGGCTTCAATTATGATTGTTGATGCTCCTGGATTCCGCAATCCCGTGCACTGCGGCCGATCTTCAGGAGCAACGTTTGAGGATCTGTGTCACAACTATGTACAAGAAAGACTTCAGTTGCTGTTCCATGATACGGTCTTTACGTCAAAGCAGGATCTTTACGCTCAGGTCTGTGGTATTTTACTTTTGCTCAGCATACATGAGGTTCAGGCTGATTAAATTATGATGACAATATTTTGTTGACACGATTGTGTGGAAATTTACAAAGTATCTGAAGTGAAACTTGGCTTGCAACTGTAGTTCGATACAAGAATGATGCCCATATGTTTTTAGCTGGCCCACCACAATGTGGGGGTCAGCTATAGCAGTGATTCGCGTTGTCCATGTGTCTGTCTGTCTGTCACACTCGAATATCTCCAAAACTAAGCGAGATAGACATATGGTTACTAGGAAACTCGAATAAGATACCAGGCTTCCCGATTCAGAATCTACTGTTAGATTCGTGGTTGGAAGTACATTTCTGCCATTTTGGGTGTTTGCGGGTTGGCAATTTGCCCATTCAGACAGAACTGAGCCGGTTGGCCTTGTAAATGTAGTGAATGGATCAGTGGGAACAGTCACCAGTCGGCACCACTCTGGCCACCGTGGTGGGCCAGCTATCGCCACGTCCTGTAATGGACGATACCTTATCCATGTTATATACTGATACATTTGGACTTGTAGCAAGGATACTGCTAATAGCAGATGAATAATTCAGTAGCATGTGAGGAACTCTAGAGGGTAGATGCCAATAGTGGCATGCGACAGATTCAGCAGTGCACTAATTATATGCATAGCCAAAGCTGATGCTAGCAGCCCAGTGATAACCTGTCACATTGTGTACTCATGTATGGAGATCCAAAGGCAGTTGTAATCGTACTACCACTAGTTGCTTGAAGACACATCTGTTATGCATGTTTTGCTTGATGAGAATCACGATGCTTAGTGACTGTTGCTTTCAGAGTATCTCTAAATGTACTTTACAAAATGAATCTGTCTAATATCGTCAGATTATTATTGATATTTGGTTGTGTGACAAAAATGATTGCATTCACTTGTTTATTTGTAGGAGAATGTTGAGTGTGAGTTTGATGCGGTGACATCTAGCCCAGCACAGTTGGTTCTGATGATAGATGCTCCACCGGCTACCACTGTAAGTAGTGTCAGCTGATTCTCAAGACTCTTGTGTGTTGAGGAATGTTCTGCATTCAATGTTTTGTGAGAGTCTGTTGTTTAGTTACAACCAGTGGTGTATTGGGGGGTATACGCGGTTATACGCTGTACACCAACCTCCGGGTTTTTTGACAGCGTATACTCACCTCAGTGATCATAAATAAGCAGGGTATACCATATACACGTATGCCACGCCCTTTTGCATATACCCACCTCCATGTTTAGCAATACACCACTGGTTACAACCACTGGCCGCCGCCGACTTTAATCGTCCAGTGTTGCTACGTGCGACGTCGCTAGAACCCGCTCAAGTCTGGATGATCAATTCTTCATCGTTGCTCGTCCGTGTCTGTGGAACACTCTACCTCAGTCTACTATGTACATCTGTGTGATTCTGAACTAACACATCTCGAGTTTTGCCGGTTACTGAAAACGCATTTGTTTGGCTGAAGATTGCAGTGCCTAGTGACTGATTTTTCAGATTTTTAGTGTGCTTTGCAAATGCACTTACTTACTTAGTTATTTCTCGTCAAGAGGCCATTCAGCTGTGACAAGTGATTGTGCTGCCGTCAGCATAACTATACAGTTACATGCAAGTCAGCAAATCAAAGTGGATAGCAGGTAGTAAATGGCAAATGTAACCGTTAGATCTTGGTATCTGTCGAAAGCACATTTGTTGATTGAGTCTGCAACGCATGGTGACATTTTGGTTTTTGATACTATGTATAAATTCTTTTACTTTACATACTGACTAACTTGCCCATTTTTGTAGACTGTGGCAGATGCCACCTCCAAAGATTTTGAGACAAATAATAACAGTGTTATTTTATCGTAACGTCGTAACTTCAGAGTCTTGTTTGCTGTACTTCATTGGTAGGTAAAATCAGTTGCATTGCCCTACTTAGATAGGTGACTGATGCCATATTTTGATTCCTGCCTGTACTGTTTGACACTGAAGGTTTGTATGATTAATTCTCCATGTTTGCTGTGGTCAGCTTCGGTCACCTGGGCCAGATGGTCGCGAGGCCGCTGCACAAGGTATACTGTGGTTGCTGGATGAGGAAGCTCTGGCTTCTGGTGCAAGTGACAACTCTTTTCTTGATGTCGTCTATCAGACTTACGGCGCTGATGATGAGGCTGGCAATCGTAAGTTGCACTGTAGTGTTTCCATTGACTCTCATTTCCTTTGATGACCGTTCAGTTGCATGACATCTTCAAGAGTTTATGTCCATTCCATTTTTTTGCATCCACGCAGGTAAAGGCAAAAGACGCAGTATGTAACAGAGTTGTGATGTCTGTCCTGTCCTGTCCTTCTGTCTGTCTGTCTGCAAAAAGCCACGCCTCCTGACGTCGCAAGCTATTATTAGCTCGGGCCGAGCGGACGCAAAGCTTCCCGGTGACCGGCATCTAGTTTACTTGTGTGTAAGCCAGTAGGTTTTCTCTGACTGACCATCCCTCATGGGTGGACAAAATGAATGTCAGTTAAAGCTGGATAGAAAGCAGACACGCGTTACAATGAGCTCGCCTAGTATTTACTGTCAGACAGTGTAAGCTGATTGAGCTCTGCTGGACATGGAAATTGGTGCTGCCTAGTTGACCCATGCAGCTTGATGTGCATTTTACTTCTACTTTTTAGGTCCTTTTTTCAAACTACTGATCAGTGTTATCTATTCACGATGGTTTTACATGGGCTGCAGAATGTAGAATAGACTTGCTGTATTTTGTGTCTGGATGTCGTTGGCTTTCATTTGTGTAAGGTAGTAGTTATTCAGTTGGTATCTAGGTTATCCTGTGTTATCATGTGTTGAATTTCCTCTGTTATGTTAGGCTAAACAAAAGAGGGGTGTGTTTCGGTAATCCCGATTGACACTAACAAATAGTCACCGACCCTAATGATTCTTTGGCGCCCTAAAAGTGCCCATTTTTCCGATGCAATTTTTGTCTGTTTTCTTTCATGTGTATTGTGTCTTAGGCTGTTTTTTGACACCTGATTTTGAGCAATTCCGAATTTTAGTGTACACTGTGACAAAATGGCAATGGAGCTGTTGGCAACGTAATATTGTCACACAGTGTATTTAATAAGAACAAAGTATTTGCACACTTTATGCATGTTTATCAGGTGCGAGCCACGATATAATATTATATACAGCATGCACAAGTGGTTATGAAACTGAATAAAAAATAATTTTAAAAACCGATTTAACGACTCTAATTTCTTATTGCCATGTTTCACGCAATACACTTCTAATTTTTTTGTCTTATTGGTCGTTGTTTGGTTGTCAGCACCAGTACAAATGAGTGCCGATAAAGTTGTCTGTGAGATGAATTATTGTGTCTTCAGTAGATGTAAAACTGCTTCCTCACCTATGTACTTTATCAGTTGATTGCTGTGGTGATTTGTCATTGTAGGCTGTGCACTGCTGAAGCGTGGCACAGTGCCTCATATGTTCATGATCAGTCATTTTCAAGGCACGAATCCCGTACAGTACAATGTCAGCGGTTGGCTGAAGGCATGCCGAGAGAATCCAGTCTCTCGATCAGCCTCCACGGTGCTACAAGAATCAAAGTGGTATATACATGTAACCACTTATTGCTGTTCTTAGAAGATTGTATTAAAATTTAATTGCTTTCATACACATGAGAATTATAGCATTTCAGTAGAAGACATTCTTCTAGTACAGATTGATCTCAGTCATGGTATCTTTTTGTTATTTTTTACTCCCTATGGACTATTGACATTTCTATGATGCACCACACTGCTTTTTCTCTGTTTTTGTTCATTTCCGGTTTTCAGCTGGCCTGCCACAATGTGGGGGCTAGCTATAGTAATGGTCCGCATTGCCCGTTCGTCTGTCTGCCACACGTGAATATCTCCGAAATTAAGCAAGATAGACGTATGGTTACTAGGAAACCCGAATAGGAATCTGGGATTCCCCATTCAGAATTTGCCATCAGATTCGTGATCAGAAGTACGGTTCAGCCATTTTGGGTGTTTCCACGTTGCTTTTTCCGATAAACTGTATTGTAAAGACGGCACCACACTGGGCGCCGTGGCGGGCCAGCTGTCGTCATGTCCCATAACAAATGTTTTTTCCAGTGCTTTTTTACGTGTTTTGCTGTTTTATCTTGTTTTGCAATTCCTTGGAGTGCAGTGTAAAGATACGACTGCCAGGCAGTTACATTTCTGGCACATAGTCAGCTAATATATTTCAGTGGTGGGAGATGTTTGATATTTTATAGAAAATTGCTGGCACATAACAGTATTGTTTTATGGAGTTTAGCTAAACTGTCCACGATATTTTGTGAATATTGTGGTCTTTCCTGTAAATGCAATTTTTGTAACCCATACTGTTCTGTTGCAAGTATCAAGAGATCAGTTTGGACACTTTTTACTAGTACACTTGAGTTTTAATGTATATAATATTTTTATTTTTATTCCATGTGTTTCTGTAGTCTTTTTTTAGTAATTTTATGTCGTTTTTGTACTGGCTGCCGTTTTGGTGTAATAAATAATTATTGATCATGTTCAACCCTATATCAGAGTTTTCTGTGTCTTAATATTAACGTTTTTCATTTATTCTTCGTTGTGACTGTGTTGTGCATGTAGTCTGATTTTATAATGTAATTGTAATCAGTATATATAGTTATTTATTTATCACTTTATATCTGATCATTTATGAAGTTCAACGTCGTAAAGATGTGCTTATATACTGGTATGAATGACATGTCTGATTGGCAGGGATTTCATCAGTGGACTGTTTATAATGACATCCCGCAGTGGCGCCGGTGGTGCTAATGTCAGTGCTAGTTCAGCCGTCGGTACAGAGTCTGGTTCTTCACTACGTCGTGTGTCTAGCGCTCGACGTGCTTTCTCTTCAGGCGTCAAGCGCCGGTCAGTCTGCGCCCAGGTCAAGCTCCAGATGGTAAGGAATCACCACCCTTCGTTTATAGTTTACTATACGGCTGCTGCTGTGTGGAGGAAGGTAGTTTATCATGGTTGTGGTACGGAGTATGGCCGCCACTGGCTACACAGAGTTGAAGATTTTTATACAGCAGTTAACTAGATGACAGTGGATAGTACAGTAGATCATCTGTTCGCACTCTACTACCTGTACTACTGTGCAGTATATTGTGTTTTAATACGGCCATCTTGAAAATGATCGCATTACATTATGTCACTGTATGCCTGACTGTCTGTGTGTATGTCATTGCTGTTGGTTATCGGGTAACTCTAGTCTCTTTGCACCTTCTAGAGTGACCAAACCTCATACACATATAGTACAGGCTTATTCCAGATCGTGGTTTGTGCTGGGAAGTGCTGAGGTATGGCGTGCATTGTCAAGGGATCACTCAGTTTTACCTGCAAATCTATGCATTTATCTGCAAACGGATTGAAGCATGCCTTTCAAGCTGAATCTGGTTCTTATTTACTCAATTTATAGGGGCAATTTATATAATGAGAGAAAAGTTATGTCTGTGCTATTAAGGATGCTCTTGTGGAGCTGCTACGTCGAACAACAATCCATTTCGTCCATTGCATTTTGCCGCAGTACAACGCAGGCCTGTGTGATCTTAAGAACTCTGCAGCTGGTGACAGTCAGGCGAGTTCACGAGAAGACATCATGCTTAATGTGCCACTAGTGCGGGCACAGATCCGTGGCATGCAGCTTGTCGATGCTGTCCGACTTCACAGACAAGGTGACATACATTTGTTAATGAAATCTCATGTTTGTATACCTGCTGTCTCACAGTGATCTATATGACAGCTCTCATGTTCACTCTGTAATATTAGCACCTGCTGCAGTGTTTACAAACAAATAGTCAGACACTTGACAGATTATAATTTTATCTGGAGAACTTTGCTGATGTTATACAGATGAAGCATGATGGTCAGTGAGACATGCTAATATATATGTCCCATAATTGAAATGTCACACGAGGGTGGAGCCTGAGCATTGACATTTCAACTTCGGGGTGTGTATATATTACCATGTCTCTCGTCGCCATCATGCTTCATTTGTTTGTGGTATCACTAGGTAAAATAAAAGAAAATAATATTTTAACCTCGTAAATTTTGGCGAACCTGTTAGCTATCTAACAAAGAACCTCCAGTATAGTTTGTTACCTGTTGTTCATAGTATACTTTGATATTAATTTCAATAATTTAAAAGGCTTTTATTCCAAAATTTGATTACAAAGTAACTTTTATTATGAAATAAATGTGAAGAAATATTACAAACACGACCTCACGTAAGACGTTACATCATAGGTCTAAACGTAAACACAGCATAGAAAGTAGGTAAGTGATGAACTGACATAATATTTTCACTTCACAGTTTGGTCATAATCGACAACTTTGTTTGTATACTTTCAAAAAGTGCAAAATCAGAAGCAAGCGACTTTCCACCATATCCGCCCACATATCGTCTCAGTGCTTGGCGTGAAAATAATGTTATGTTTTTATCATTGGGCATTATAATATATTGGGCAGTTTACAATCATCTGATGGTCAGTGTCGTCCAGACCTAACACGCCGTATCGGCCTCGCCTGTGCAGTCATGACGTCTCTAAAACGGATATGGAGTGACAAGCGCCTGACACTCGACACTAAGCTTCGCATATACCAG
>Ga0126335_1001848_pt1 | contig 12260 bp, 8 predicted proteins | sample OlaspJWI45metaG_FD_108409 | JGI IMG/M metagenome (GOLD analysis project Ga0126335, IMG submission 108409) | Marine gutless worms symbiont microbial communities from Oahu, Hawaii - Olavius sp. 1 OAHU.JWI-45 metaG | ecosystem: Host-associated > Annelida > Digestive system > Unclassified | place...
CATCTACCTGTCTGCAAACATCACTGTCAGGTGCTATACTGTCGATGAACGCGCACGGTCGTTGACAGGTTGCAGGCACGCACCATCGACTGATGCGGTATCTGCGTCTAGTGATGCTGTGCTGCTGCTGATGCTGAAGTCGACGGGGCGTGAGACGCACGCGACGACACGCGCTGACAGGCAGCCACGACGAGGGCGTGGCTCGCAGCAGCTTCTGCAGCACGCGCCCAGCAGGATGTCGGCAGAGATGCGGAGACGTGCGTGGAGCGGATGGATAGATATAAGACGACGAGGATGAGGCTGAGGGGGGAGACAGAGCGCCGGGTACTCACTTTCACTGACCGCGACATCTTTGTGCAGTAGCGACTTGATGGTGATCACGTGCTTCGCGGTAGACTAGACTTCCGGCGATGCAAGGCACGCTCTCTCCACATAGACACAGACACGCACAGACTAGTGCAGTGACAGGATGTCATCGCCTGCGGTCGTAGAATAAAGGACAGAACCGAGTTGGCAGCGGTGAGAGATCGAACCGACCGCGTGACCACAGTTATACCACGACCGTGCTGCGTCAGAAGTCGACGGCGTCGAACGCTCTTCAGACGAGGGCGTAACTTGACCGGCTCGGACGACGCCTCGCAGAGCAACGATTGTTAACATCGTACGCATGTCTAAGTACTTTAGCACGCTGTCGCAAGTTCACAACCGTGCTGGCACTATCGCCGCTTTCCTTTTAAAACCTCTTCGACTCCTTAGTGATGATTTCGCAGCAGCGATGTTGAGAGAACCGCCCACAGTAACTGTTTCCTAATTTTCAAATGCAGTCAGAAAGTTTTGTGCTGAACTTGCGAATATTTTGCATTAGACCAAATATAGTATCATATACTTATCTTATATAATATAATGTCTTATACGTATTTTAATTAAAAACGTTTTTTCTACATTTAATCATTCCCTAGAACATTCTGTTCAAGCCACTTGAGAATGATTTTTGTATTCTCATGTCGTTATTAGTTCATGACCTACTTTTGGCGCCCATGTTTCGGGAACGGGAGACACTCTGCGACTTTCTGTTATTGAGATTATTGAGATTTCAACAGGCATGAAACAGGCGGACGGATTGGCGGGGAGGGCTCTAATGATAAACGGAGTGCGTGCGTCATATAGCTGTCGTTGTCGAGTGTAGCCAGAAATCTCTCCGTCGCGTCGCTACGATCAATCTCTCCACGCCATGCTACGCCACGCCAGCCCGCTCGTCCGCAGCGCACCTGTCAGGGAGTTTGATGGCTTCGGTTCGCGACATTTAACGTAACATATACCAGAATGATAGTCATAATTCAACTTGACTGATACAACCACGACTCCGCTTTGCAGCTCTCTCGATGCTGCATGGTAACCATTCCGTCACCTTGCGGGCATCACTGCATGTTCCCACGCCGAAGCACTCACTACTACCGCTGCCAGTGCCAGCATAAGGCGCCATACTCACAGAGCTGCCTCGTCTGAGTGGGTGGAAGGTGGCGCACGACTTCGGTTACCACGGCAACGTACGTCGGCGGCGCTGCGCGTGCGCGGAAGTCACATGCTGTTCGGGTCGAATTACACAAAGATTCGCCGCTCCACCACCTGCGGAGCACTGTTCTTAGATAATAATTACTCGACGGAAGCCTGGCGATGCGGGCGACGTGCGCCGTGGACGCAGCGACGTTGTATTAGGCTACAGTTCCGCGAAAAATAAAACTAACCGCTTTCGCCAATTTGCAAATGTTAGAACCTGCTCATCGGCATATACGTTCAAAAGAAAGTGCAATTTATACAACATATACATGTCATTATAATAATGGCTGATGATGATGATAATAATGATCGTAATAATAACTTGATTAAACCCAACTGATTTAAGTAGTTGTTAGGCCTATACTGTTTTAATCGCTAACATATTTCAAATATAATCTCTGTGCCAAACGTATGCTATTTGTTTAATGTCACGGAACATTAGCGACTTTATCATAAAGCAATTCTATAACCTAACTCACGTTTATTTTCAAAAGCCTAAGCGTATTCCTATTTTGAAGAAGAAAAATGTTTCATGCAATGTGCAAGTTTGTATTGCCGCTCCATCACAACACAACAAATTAGCCTACTTATGTTTTTGTTTGTGCTACCATTTGTATAGGTGAATGAAGATGAACATTACTTCGAAAATTAATCAAAGCATTATGTTTTTATATGCGATTTGTATATCGACGTTTATTATGGGAAGATTAGAACGTGAAAAGCGAAAATTGATAAACAGCATGATCAGATAACAATTCGAAGTAAGAAAATCACAATGCAATTATGGTTCAATGGTTGTTATTTTTCGTGTCTACAGCATATGGTGGGTGAGATTTTATTGTACACTCACTACGTGGCGTACAAATTAGCTGGCACTTTTGTGACTGCACCGTGAAGCGCCGCCGCTGTGCGATGAGATGCGAATCGCAGAGTTGCGTTGGTGTGGCCTCGACACACGCACCAGTTGCACGCATCGTCGGTCTCCCGAGAATCTTGAGCGCAATCATCGCCTCCGCAGTCTCCTCATTCTCATTCAGCGCCGCCCGCTCTGGCGTGGATGCGAAAGCAGTCGCACGACGGACGTACTGACGCTCGCTCGTTGCTGATTAAAACGGACGTACTCGAGCCGACGACAGCGTGGAAAGAAGACTGCCATGCAGCTCCGTCAGCCTTATCGACTGCTCTGATGATGGCGCTGAACGCACTGTCAACTGTTCGAAGTACACCACACAAAGACCGCAACAACAACTCAGTGTCATCAATGCAACCGCATTTAATAGAAAATCGTCAAGTCTCCCGTGTTTCAAAGTAAACTCATCAAGGAAACGAGACAATGCATAGCAGATTATGAATACTAGCTTGTTTATGTTTGTGTGGATATGGCTGCTATCTTTAAAAACGAAAATAATGATCTATGGTTTTCCAAAAATCTATGAACGTAAAAATAATTATGCAAAAGCAGTCCGAGTGATATAGATGCTTTAAGAGTTTTTTTTAACTTAAAAAAAGATTTTATAATATACTGTATAGGCCTACTGTGTAATTTCTGTTTGACTTTTGGTAACAAGGATATGGTAAAATTTTAATGTTACACTTATAGACAAATTTAATGAATTTTGGAAACGTCAAAGCGCTTTTACAATTTTTTAAATACTTATATTGAACAGCAGTCATTTTCATCTTATACAGATGTGCATTTATTTTATATTTAAGGCCAATTACACGTACTTGCATTATTTTCAATTTCACATTCACTTTATATTACAGCCTATACATGAAACCAGACAATATATAAGCCTAGTGCGGGAGCTGACAGAGGTTCTCGAGTACGAAAGGCATTGAAACCTATTGACAGTCTGTTGGAGACCTCATATTGGGCGTTCTTAAGATCCGATGGTGGGTTTGTTGGGGAGCGCCCCTAAAAGTACCCCTAAAATTGGATTTTGAGTAAGTTCTAATTACCAGTACTATTTGTCTCAACTGACTTGTTTTTTTAGTGCTTCATTGTAACTAAATTTTACAATACAACTTCTGTCTCCATAGGTAGGTGCAAGTGTAGGGCCATCCTTCTACCGGATATAATACGCGGCGGCGTTATGTTACAAACGATCGTGATATTAGATCATACAACGCACTAATAGCCTATATCGTTAATGGCCGCCTAAATTCTATGAGCAATGAGATATCGTCGCTCTGACGAGCAAAAACTCGTGTAAACATGCCTCGGCGAATTGTATACGTCGACATCGGGACGACAGGTCACCGAGAATTGATAACAAAGTGCCAGCGATAAATTTGCCTTAATTTTGACGCGGGCGGCACCTGCGTACGAACGGTCGACCGGACGTTCCGACTCACGGACGGATGGCGTAAATTTATCGGATTGAGCTGCGCCGGGAAGTGAACAGTCGCCGCGGCGGACCGGCCGGATCAGCCGTGCGTCCGGATTGCGCGGAAATGCTGCCGGATGGATGGAAGACGGCCATCGAACGTCACGCCGCACCGGCCGGCCTCTGCTTCATCGTCATGCCGGACCGGCGCATCTGCCGCGCCAAATCCCTTCCGACCGAAATGCCGGTTGCTTGTGGTGGAAGCAGCAAGTGCCGGGGCAGAGGAACGCAGTTGATGTATTGCCGAGCTTTGCCGGTCACCAACAGCTAGCGTGCTTGATCGGCGGCGGCGGCGGAGGGCGGCGCGCGTAACGTCTGATACTTGATGGTCGCCGTAAACCAGCGCCGCTGCCGCCATAGCCCGCACGACAGAGCTGAATCTGCCGTCAACAAAGTGCTCGCATCTCCAATTCTTACACAGTTCACTTTATATTACAGCCTATACGTGAAACCACTGGACGCATTCAACGCACGCACAATCACTGGAATTCACTACTAAACAAAGTACTGATAAAGTAAGTGAGTAGAGTTTTAGCTGGAAGATACAGTATTGAACAATAATCTGAAAAATACCGACAGACCACAGACACACAATAAATAGCAAACTTCAATGGCATCAGCATGACTGGTAGTGACTTTTAGCAGTGCCGTACATATTTTTACAATGCTGGATAGTTACTTAACTTCCAATCTCTTAAAATTTTAGAGACCAGGCAAAACAACACGACAACATAGCAGTTGCTCGATTAATTTCTCCATTAGTCCATTTTGTTAAGCTGCATCGAATGCATAATTACCGATGTGCGCGTTGTCTGTCAGTCTGTCCGTCAGACTGTCTGTCACGCGGCTTCACTGTGCGGGGGTCAGTCAGTGCAACCTTTGCCAAATCACTTTGGCCTCTTGTTCTTAATGCGTACGAATACTACTGGTAACTAGTAAAATTATTCGGTGGATGTGTGGCGTGGCATACTGTCAATTTCTACAGTAGACGTTCGATGCTGACAGCAGGGCGCGGCACTGCTAAAATAACGGGACGGCCATGGTGTGGCGTGACGCCGACATGCGACGAGAAATTTCTAAATCGCCGGTGCGCTATAATGACGTCGGACGACCGACCGAAGCACCAGCTGGCACACACGGACACACAGCCTCGAGGCACGCTCGGCCTGACGACCGTCGCCAATTTCCGAACCGACCCTAATTATCGGGAGTCGGCGCGGCGGTCGGGCGCAGCTCCTTTGTGCCGGGCAGCGCCACAGCTGCGCCACGGCGTTGAGAACGGAAGCAACGGACGGACAGACGGCCTCATGGAGGAGTCGACAAGACGCATAACAGTTGACAATGACCGGCGCGTCGTGGCGCATACAGGAAAAGGCTCAGAAATGATGAACTGAACCACGTCTTCATTATCACGTAGTGATTACACGACCGCTTACTGACTACGTCTCGTGTTACTTTATTAACAAAAAGAAATAGTAGCCGTCGTACATGCTATATTTATAGTAATATACATCGTGGTAGAGACAAAATAGGAGTTTTATAATTGCGTGGGAGTTGAGGTAAAGATAGCGCCGTAGAGTTCTGCTCAGTAGTGACGACATCACACGGGAAACCACCGGCTTTTCAATCCCAACAGTAGTAACAAGCAGTACACCAGCAGGTAGATGATGTGGATGACTATTACTGCAAGTGTTTGTTACCCAAATCAGTCGTATTGGTTTGCGCAAATGACCATAGAGCTTATACTGTATGTGGAGACATTCTCTGAATGATGGATGTAACAGGGGAAACGTCACTCAGTATGATGTATTAATCGTGGAAATGTGTCTAGGAGAGACGTACACGCAGAAAAAGGTCTTCTGATCAAGCTCAGTGGTGGCAATGAGAGATGAAGGCAGCAAGCATACATGACGTGATGGTCCTGTTCAAGAGGGACTCGTGTTGCTAGTCGACGGGCGCTGAACTAACGAACATGTTCGACCAAGCGACGCCGTCTCCGCAGCAGCAGCGTTCAGTTCAGACGAAGACATTCGTTAGCACGTGGACAGACGTCAGCCAGCTAACGACACGACAGTCGACGAAGCACAGAGCTGACCGGGTGGCAAGGGGAGAGATGGAGGGTAAGGGGCCGGCGGCGATGTACGAAAAGCACGCTAAAACGCCAAATGATGCGGTGACACTGCGGACGGCGGACGGCAGACGCGGTTTCAGCGGCTGCTGCAGCACTAGTACTAGTAGGCCTAGAGCCGAGCGGCAGCAGTTGGGAGCGTGACGTGGTCAAATTACTTGCACTGACAAGCAGCCCTACCGTTGGCGCATCCAGGCGACAGTAACAACACAAACACCAGCTGATAATGATAAAGCATTTCTACAGCTAACTTGGCCTACACTTGCGCTATTTTCACAAAGAATTTCTACAACTTTATTTCTAATAGTCTGAGCGTATTCCAGTTTGAACGAGCTAGGTAAAATGTACCGTTATAAAACTGCGTATGTAGTTTACGTGAATATAACATTGTGTTTTGTTTTGACCTATCTAATATTTTGCTGGTTCGGTGCACTGAAAACTTTGTGTATGCTTAGTAAGTGTGATAACTTATTGTCAAACGTTTAATAAGTAGTCAAGGTAGCAGTTTATGCGCATCTGTTGGTCTCTATTCATTCCTTACGACGTTACGTGATGTGTTCTGCGGTGCTATTTAGTGTTAATGTACTACTGACTTCGTTTAGTAAATAACTATTGATATATAACGGATACAGTCTGGAATGAACTCGAACAGCGTTGTGAGGTCGTGTGGCGGCCACTGTGACGGGTGGCGCGGTGGTGGCGGGGGCGGTAGGCGACGGCGATTAAGTTGGACGTCGGAGTCGTAGTAGTAGTAGTTCCAGCGCGCGATGTAGTCGTCGTTAGTGTCGTTAATGGTCGTCGGTCGTTCGTCGGTCAGTCACGGACCGACTGACTGACGTCACAGTCACGTGACTCTGACGTCATCGCACCTGACCGACCGACCGCGCCAACAATGAGAATAGATTTGTTGAGTCGAAACTGCCCAGACCCGGACCATACGCACGGCGGGCGAGGCGGCATAGCTCACTAGCCCACTCGTCGCGTGATCGCACGATCTGTCTCGTTTATGTTGTTCTCCTTATCTGTTGCTGCTGCTGGCGCCGGCATCGTTGTCGCTCACTGTTGATGCTCGCATGTCCACTGAGTAGCATTTAGGAGTAATTACTGACTGATACAACACGAATGGTCACTTACGCCTAACTAGACTGTGAGTCCAAAAAACAAGACACTGTACTTTCACAGCTTGACTCAGCACAAAACTTGCTCCAAAATGATCATTACATACCCCACCACACCTTAAAGACATTGCTGCACTACCTCGTGAAACCGTAATGTTTCAGTTATTGGCAAGTTCTGGAGCAAACATACTGTTAAAACGTAGGGCCACTCGGTGTGTCAAAGTTCGGTGTCACTGTTAATGTTTGCTGATGCTGGAGTCAAGATTGACATTGCTTACTATCGTAACGTCCTGCTTTCTCGACAGTTGTTGCCTGTCATTCGTCAGATTTCTGGCGAATTCTTCATTTTTAGCAGGATAGTGCCGTGGCACACCGGGCACGTGACACCATCAACCAACTGGAACGTGACACACCTGCATTCATCTCACCAGATCTGTGGCCGCCGTATAGCCCATACCTTAATCTGGTCAACTACAAGGTCTGGGGCGTTATGCAGCACAGAATTTACCAGACAAAGGTCAAGGATCTGGACGATTTGAAGCGGCGTCTGATTGACGTGTGGGCTAGTATACAGCAGAGCCTTATCGACGACGCCATCAGCCAGTGGCGTAAACGTCTCTGCGCTTGTGTTCTAGCCAGAGGTGGACACTTCGAACATTCGCTCTGACTCTCGCATCAGTCAGACTTTGCGAACTTTAATTCACTCCATTAACATTTCGTTTTAACAGTACGCTTGCTCCAGACCTTGCCAGTAACTGCAATATTGTGGTTTGACAAGGTAGTGCAGCAATGTCTTTAAGGTGTGGTGAGATATGTAATAACCGTTTTGTAGCAAATTTAGTGCTGAGTCTAGCAGTGAAAGAATTTTGAAAATCGATTGATATTTCGCAAAGTTATCGACAAGGGTAGGGTGTCTTGTTTTTTTTTGACTCACGGTGAATTCGGCATTTCAACAGTACAATATACTGTAAACGACATTTTAAGAAAATGATTTTTGATATGAACTAGAAATTCTATGACAAGTCCACCATGCGTCTGTTTTTCCTACCTATCACGGACGGACGAACGGACGGACAGACAACCTGATTGCTATATGTGTCTTTTGCCTACAGGCGGGCATAGACACGATACAAATATATGTAGTTTAAACGTACTCTAAAAGAAACGGATGCAATTGAGTCTATTACCAATTTTAATTTTAAGAGACTTTAGTTTACGTGGTAGTACGGAGTAAAATGAATCGAAACAATGATGTAATTGTTGAATTTCATAATTAAACACATGTTTCGTATACCAGCTGTAAGTTTTTTGTGTTGTCTGGCAAGAAACATCTGCATTCTGTTCTTTGTTAGTTTGCTCCGCATGCATAAACATTTTAGTACAGATTTATGCTACTCTGTACGTGCAATGATGATGCTGTCGTGTGCGAAGCTTGCAAGCCGAATGCCAACTGACAACCTCCGTCACTGTCACCGCAGACGCACGCCACGTGTGATGTCTCGAGGCGGACATCAGGTCGACCCAGGCGGCTACTAAATCATTTCATTTCACATTTTCATTAAGCAGCAGCATAATTCGCCTCCGGGCAGCGTCGATCGGTCGTGAGTCATGACGGCACGTGCGACGGTCGGCCACACACGTCGAACGACACGCAGCAAAAAGGAGGTGACGCAGGCACGTTCAGTGGACATTTGACCAGCCTCATTCATTGTACGCTGATTAGCTGCAGTCAGCTACGCCGGCCAGCCCTAACGAGTCCGGAGACCGACCGACCAGCGCAGCGGGTCTCAGGTCAACACACTCAGCTACTCCACGGTGTCTGTTCGCTCGTCCAACTTCAGCAATTCGTGCTGTCGGCGGCCACATCATCGCTTGCCTTAGAACACGACGAACACAAAATAATTTATTTAACAAAACATCGGACCTAAAATTGTCAGCCATAAGAAATAGATTGGCAATCGGGTGGTAGAATGAACAAAACTGATGGACATATCAAAAATGGTAGGTCTACTGGTTTGCAAAAAGCCAATAGTGAATCAAGACTCGGCGAAACAGAACATGCGATTCCGATTCGACTAATTCGTCAACCTCCAAGTTCTTCAGTATCTTTTCACTCTGACAGATTATAGAGGACGTATGTCAAGTATCTACCAGGACATATACTCTCAATCCACCGCGTATCATCATCCATGGACCTTCATGTATCGTCTAAGCGACGTCGCCATACTAAGACACGTCGCTGTCTGCGGAGTCGACTGTCCGTGTCCGTACGTGTCGCCGCCGGCGATGATCGCTGCCACACGACGCGACAGCGACGCCGCTCGGCTCGATCCATGCAGGTCTTTACACGCTACTCCACCAATACAACAGGTTACCATGGCAACTGAACACCACCAGCATCAGCAGCTGGCACATCAGCCCTTCTCCACGGGGAGAAATCGTTCGGTCGCTGGCGGCACTTAGTGGGTGGGCTCGGCCCGGCGTGCATTGATCAAGAGCCGCGTGGTCGGGTGGGTGATGACGGACCGACGAGCACTCACGCGATACTGCAGTGCCGGCGACTCTACCGGGAGAACGGGCTGGGCGCCTTTAAAATTTGCAATCGCTAGCTCGTTATCGGTGTCATCGAGTGGACGTAAACTAGTCTGCATGACCGGTAATTCAATAGCCAGACCTGCACGTCGCACTCGTTCTGGCTACCGTTTATATTAATTAATCACTGATCGAAGGCAGCGGCTTAAAATAATTAGAAGAGGTTGAAAAATGAAGACTGACATTCTGTGATTGAAACTGAATGTGAGCATTAGCTGGCTTGAAGTAAGAACTAAACTCTTAGCTTTGGGTTTAGACTAGAGATCATTTCATCGTCGACATAGGCCTACTACACTGTGTCCCAAAAAAACGTCCCGCGTGTTGTCAGCTATAACATTGTCAAATCTTAACCCATTTTCAAAATTCTTGCACTGCAAGAAAGCTTATGAAATGTGCTACAAGCAACTGCTAAGTTTCTCACCACACCTCGATTATGTTGCCGCACTACCTTGAGAAGTCAGAAGTCCAAATTTGTTATAAACCACGAACGATAAAACTTAAAAATCGTACCCTGTGTGATAAAAAATGAGACATTACACGTCATATGGTCAAAAGGATATTAATTCTGTCACACCAGTTGCTTACGTGTCCATAATTTGCCCGTACACATGATCAAAGATGACCTCGCCACTTGTGAACTATGGTTGATGCCACGTTAAATGTTCAAGAAGCGCTACTTCAATCCGTTAACGTAAACGACAAACTCGCTGTTGGATGACACCCCATATCTTGCAGTAGACCATGTAACAGATATGGTCCAGTGGAAGAGGTGTTGCCTAGTCAAAAAGTCGTAGTTTCGCATGCCCAGTGTGCAGGGCGCTGTTGACATTAACTCGCTTTGCATAAAAATATGCCTTTTAAAGAATATTCAATAAACTTTCAAAATCCTTAACTTAAAATGTTCAGGTATGCAGGTACACCTACCAAAAGTATAGGCTAAGTCCGTATATCAGTAATCAGGTCAACGTCAGTGAAGGTTACACAGCAAAAACATCACGCAATCGGGTTGTTTGCCTGTGACTTAATAGGAATCTTTTTCCTTTCTGGTTTATTTTTCTGTGAATGCATCCACACACACACATAGGTCATAGGAACAACTGGATAGGTTTTGTTTCCACGAGATTTTCAGTGAGCATCTGGAAGAATGTTTTAAGTTCAATTACTTCCAAAACATGCATTAAGCTGTAGTTACTGGTGCAACATGTTAATACAAGACTGGACAAACAAAATGGTATATCATGACATCAATTTTTACATGCATCTTATGAATAAGCAAACAATAAAATTTTACCATTATGCCGGAACTTTACTGTTATGCTGGCATTTAAAAGAATTTTTGAGGTGTTGCTCAATTCTGCTGCTATAGCATCACACTATATTAACAGATCAAAAGAACTACATACATTAAGAAAACACAAAAGCATATAGCCAATTTTCTCATGACAAAATCAGAACTTACGACACACAGATTCTTAAACTGTCACTCATACGCTGTCTGTAACCATCTTTTGCTAATATTTCCATGTAATTATATGACTACATAAATCCATTACACCACAGCAATATCATGTCAAATTAAATGCAATTAACAAGATTATGACAATTTGCAGAAAAAACTATATTGCAGCACGACATTAAAATCAATGTTAATATCATTCTTAACTAACTTATGTAAGACTTAGTGAAAAAAACGAACAAAAGTTAGCAAATTGCAAATAAACACATATATTCTGTGTGCTACAGCAAAAATAGTGCATCTCTGTTACTGTAATCAAATAAAAAGCGTAAAAATGAATAGCATATGAATATAAATGTTTGTGAAGCCAAAGTTACAAATGAATGAAGCAAATATAAATTTGTTAACAGCAGCTCAAGGAGAACTCTGTCAGTCTATATGACTATCATAAGGCTGGCAATCCTCATCTAGACTCTCGCTTGAGTAACCCATCTGCAGCTGCACTTCTGAAACATCTTCATGTTGTGCCATGTCAGTCAACTCAGTGGCAGGTTCCAGAGATGTACCAGGCTCAGAACTGGCTGATGACACATAACTGCTAAACAATGGAGCCTATACAGTGCACAACACCAATCATACTGCACGAAAAACAGCAACATTGTACTTGTGAAATGACTTATTACAATGCATCATGTGCCTGAAGTGTTTCAGCAGTTGGTTAGGTAACTTGCCATCATGCATGTCGTCAATAAAATATACAGCTCCAGCTATCTCCAAATATTTCATCCATTACCTAACCCAGAGAAACAGATTTAAAATGCTTGTTATGTTACTTCACACAATAGCTCTACTTTTTGGCCAACTCAAGTAAAGTTGTATTATTCTAATTGCCACATTATCTCCTTCATTTCATTCCAATTTGGCTGAGCTGAGCAACAGTGAACATTGTGAGGTCGCCTGTGGCAGCGCACTGCTAATGACATGATCAACCAATGCCGATATCAGTCACCCGGTGGACA
>Ga0126335_1001849_pt1 | contig 12258 bp, 9 predicted proteins | sample OlaspJWI45metaG_FD_108409 | JGI IMG/M metagenome (GOLD analysis project Ga0126335, IMG submission 108409) | Marine gutless worms symbiont microbial communities from Oahu, Hawaii - Olavius sp. 1 OAHU.JWI-45 metaG | ecosystem: Host-associated > Annelida > Digestive system > Unclassified | place...
CACATCAGACTGAACTCGCAACACATACACGGACAAAACTGCACGTCCGTAGTAAAACGACCAGCACGGTCTGATACCCAAACAACCCTCAACTATCTCAGAATCTCTCTATATCTGTACTGACAAGTACGTTCAATTTATACAAAAAAAACTCGCGCGCACCTGAACCGGCCTGCTACGTGGCAGTATACCCACGTGACCCAACATGTGAACACCAACTGTCTAAAGCTCAGGATCAACTCAGCACGCACCAAATCACAGGACCAGATCCTGACAATGTGCATACCTGTTCGCTGTTCATGAGCATTGTTCACAGACTGTCTGAGATCGATTCGCTGTAGTTTAGGGCCTACACTACTGGTATCTTATAGTTTTCTATACTGATGGCTCTCCATCCGTCATCGCTCCCGATTTTTCCACTCCTGCATTTTCAGCGCTCCCGTCTGGACGTGTCGTTGCCGACCGACTCTTTTCTCATTTATGCAGCGTTGTAGAACTGGATAGTAAAAACCTAGCTTTGTAGGCTAAAAAGCTAGGTATTTATTTTTTAAGATTTCATTAATTTTTTTTATTTTCTAATATTCTTGGCTGTATAGTTCCCAGGGTTTTAAGGGCTCAAAGCAATAAAACAGAGCTCCTGTGGCTATTGGTCTGGATCATCCTCCTGTGACACGAAGGTATCCTGCAGAAGAACTGCATTGAATCGTTGCTATGCCAGAGACAGACGCTGGAACAAAAACCAGGTTTCTCTTTCCTCACCAGACACACTGCTGATTTTATGACCAATGGCCAAGATAAAGTCTGAGGACGATGAGCTAAACGCTCCCAGTGCAATTATGTAATCTAATTTTAATATAAGTAGTATCCCAGTTCACGCTGTTTTATTGTTCTTTTCTCACTGCGATTGTATTTAATATGATAACGGTATTAAAATGTAAACTTTTTCTTAAAATACCTAGGTTATTTTCAGCGAGGTTTTTCGTTATAGCAATTGCGTGTATAATATTGTCCGTATTAATTAATTAATTAATTGTTAATTATACATGAATTCCTGCGTTCTTTGTGTTTAGCCTATACCTCGCGCATGCCAAGTGACAGCTCTATAGTGCTCTATCATCTGGGACCATCAATAGTACAATTTTGGTGGAAGATGTTCCATACCCCCATACTACAATTAGCAGCGAGTTGTACGCCAAGCGCAATGCGTTAAATCATGCCACCTGCTGTCTGTCAACCGCTGTACGGCCGTCATAGCTGACATGTGCGGTATTGTACCCACAGAACATGCGAGCGACAGCCCAATTCCACTAATGGAATATCTAGCCCTGCGCTCGCTGTGTTGACCATCTTACGGCGACAACAAACCAAGCGCTAGAGTAATTTCGCAATGGCCGCATCTCTGGCGTATTCATGCGCGCTATTTACAGTGGGCAGCGTTTTTTAGCTCCCCTCCCACTCGCTGTATCGGGCTCGGGACCTCCACTATAAACAGTATTCCTTGGGTTCCCTGGGTCTTCTTTCCAAACAGGACCTCCATTCGTTCAGCCGTTTTTGCCGGTTCATGCGCGTTACAACTGACAGATCGACAGACAGACCACGCTACGTGAACATCGGTCGCAATAGTCCGTATCCCGTCGTTCGATGCGGCGTGAAATACACACACGCGTTTTTACGTAACTTAAACTTATACGCCACAGTATTTTACTGTCAGTAGCCTACCCGAAAATACAAATAATTGTGTAAAATTGTCGATTTTCAAAGTCGGTGATTTACGTGCATTTGTTTGTGTCGACATTGCGGTAATTTCGTCTTTAATTTACGTTTTCCAGTAACAGCAGATGCGTGTATCAGATTATCCGTATAATTATGTAAGAAGAAGAATATGAAACTGGCTTGAACGCTCGTTGAGAAGCGGTGACAGCATTGCCAGGCAAGTGCTACAGTGGACGCCACGAGGCTACAGAAGAAGAGGACAACCTAAGAACACTTGGAAAAGAGATCTGGAGAGGGAAATGTGGACAGCGGGCTTCAGGTTCAGCTGGGGGAAGATGGAGACGGCAGCACAAGATAGAGCTGAGTGGGTGGAAACGAGTGGTCTGTGACCTATAATACACTGCACTGGGAGCGTCCCGTAGTACTAGCATGCACGTTGTGTATTTGTACGGCGTCTGGAAGCTTCAACGACAGGTGGACGGACGCCCAATAATTTGATATACAGACAGTCCAGTCGTTCAGTCCGTTGATTGATTACATTGACTGTTGATGTGGTCGTGACGCCTCCGGTGGTACAGAGACTGCCTCCTACTCGACGACGTGAATTCAGTTATATGCACAGTTTAATCGACCGTTGGAGACGTTTTATCCGGGCAGTGAGAGCTCGGCGCTCTGTAACAGTTCTATATAGAAGTCTACTTGCTTACTTACTTATTTACTGTCATGCCAACAGGCAAGAACATCTAGACATCGTTATCATTGTTACTGCCGTGCACTCCCCGAAGACCGTTGTGGTGTGCTAATTAAAAAGATTTTGGGTTTCAATTTTTAGGCCGCATCGAATGTATGAGATGCGGATTATTGCAAACGATGATCCCGTATAGCGTGATGTGCCTGTCCGCTTGACTGACGCGCTCCTACGATTCGCAAAAGCGGCTGCACGGATCGAGCTCCTGTTTGGGTTGAAGACTTCTGGGGCCCAAGAATAGGTGTATCAGTCAAGAGTCCGATTTCTCCCATGGATTCGATGTGGCCTTCGCCAAATTACTTTGTCAACTTTTTTTAAATCAACGTATGAAGATGATGACAACTGCTATTTTTGTGTTGAGATAAATTCGGTCAGCGAAAGCGCGTCACAAGTAACAGCGAACTTTCTAAACGATTGGCAGAATGTGACACTGTGATTGCCTGTTTGACAGTTTTGCGATCTGGACGAGAACCAACGTAATACGACTGTGAAACGTCAAACACGTTCGACTATTGCGCGACACCAGTTATGACGTCAACGATCGACGAAAACGCCGAGTCACGTGCTTCGACTTCCGGTCCCGAGGCCGACTGGGTGTGGTCCACTGTCGGGTCGATTTCCGGGGTGCGGCAAACAGCAGAAGCGGGCTCGCCGGGCGCCGGCTTGGTCGAGAAACTTGTAAGCAGCAGCGCGGATGTGTCGCGGTCGCCGTGGTATACCGACTCGGACACGGCTTTCAGCGGCGTCACTGGACGTTCGAATTCCATTTCCGCCCTCGCCAGCACGATCGCTGTCGAACTCGTAACTGACATAGCAACAGCAGCGACAGCTCTGAACCTGGACGACGTAAATTTGAACAAAACCGCGATGGATCGTAACTGGACAACGGTCGTGAACTGGCCCGACAGATCACCATTTTCGACGGCCGCGCCACCTCCCCTGCTGCGTCACTCCCACGTGATCTACACCGTTCTCACGTGTGTAGTTCTCGGCGCGATCACGCTGGCAGCGATCGTCGGTAACGCGTTCGTCATAGCGGCAATCGTGCTCGAGAGGAACCTGCACTCGGTGGCGAACTACCTCATAGCATCGTTGGCCGTCGCCGACCTGCTCGTCGCCGCCCTCGTCATGCCTCTTGCCGCCGTCAACGAGATCAGCTCGCGCTGGTTGTTCGGCGCCGCGGCGTGCGACGTGTTCGTCTCGTTCGACGTCATCTGCTGCACCGCTTCCATTCTCCACCTCGTCGCCATCTCGCTGGACCGCTACTGGGCCACGACGCGAGTCGACTACATCCACGACCGGCCGGTCGGCCGCATCTTCGCAATGATAGCTCTGAGCTGGGCCATCTCCGTTGTTATATCACTACCGCCGCTGTTCGGCTGGAAAAATCCGGACGACGATCCCGATATCACCGGTGTCTGCCTCATCAGCCAGGTGAGATGAACTCGTAAGATAAAGTTGCGCGGCGAGTTGCGTTGGTTGTGAGCGCGCACCGCAGCGGAGAAATAGTTGTAGCTGCACGGTGCGTTATGTGGCAAACCTTAGCAACGAGCGGCTACAGTAATCTAGTCATGGCCGCATCGCAGCGTCGTCATCTGGCGAATGAATGAGTAGGCCTAAAAACAGTCGCCCGCATGACAGACAGACATGCTAACAGACGCTCACGCTACGGGATCATCGATCGCAGTAGTTCGCATCTTATGCGCATTGCGTGGCGAGAGATAGCAAAAGTCTACCGGCCATTTGAACTGACATTAGCTATCTCCAAGAAAATACAGCGTCGTTATAATAGGAAGGCTATCAGTGCTATCAGTCCGTAAAATATGCAGAGTACAGTAATTTGAGCACGCCCAGCATTTGTCTGTTTTTGCATATTTGTTGAGTCTTCGCGTTTTTTTCTGTCGTAATGGTAAAAGATGAAGGTATCTGACACTTGACATAGCGTCTGTCTCCTTATGAGGCAACCTTATCACAGAAGCGCTCGGGTATGGCGCGCGTTATGAACGAATTACACAGTCTTACCTGCCACTTGCGCGTTTATCAACGAATGGAATGATGCTGTCTTTGCCTTCACAGCCGAAACGAACTGGTACTTCTCTACCGACCCGGGAGGATGAAAGGCTGAGTTGGCGTACTGTAATTGAATGATTGTATGTACAATGAATTCTGCAGGACTGGGGCTATACGGTATACTCGACTCTCGGCGCGTTCTACATCCCGCTCGGCTTCATGATCGTCATTTACCTCAACGTCTACCGCGCTGCCCGCAGCCGCATCCGCAAGAAACAATTCCGGCGCCAGATCAACAGTTCCGTGACCAGCGACGGTCCCACGACCCGAAACTTAAACGGACAGCGAAGTGGGACCTCGCAGGGTACTTCTGCGGTCTCACAGAGACCTGTGCCGCAAGCCCAGCCGTCGCTGGACACGCCGACCACGCCCAGTCTTCTAATTCCACCGGACATGCTCGAGACGGTCATGTCGGAGTACGGCGATGCGGCCTCCGCCTCGCCCACTTCACTCGAGTTCGCAGCTGCCGACGTAAACGGCGAGATCGAAGACGACGCTGACGCCCAGACGAACCACACACGCGCCGCCGAGCTGACTTCGGCGCAGTGGCTGACGACGGAACGTCGTGCGGCCAAGAAGCGGGAGCAGAACCGCGAGCGAAAAGCTGCGCGCACGCTGGGCATCATCACCGGGTCGTTTGTCGGCTGCTGGCTGCCGTTCTTCATCCTGGCGCTGGTTCGGCCCTTCTGCGCCGATCGCTGCCACTACCCCGATCTGCTGGTCAGCGTCATCGGCTGGCTCGGCTACTTCAACAGTCTTCTCAACCCCATCATCTACACGGTTTTCAATCCCGACTTCCGGCTCGCGTTCAGCAAGATCTTGTTCGGAAGGTATCGTGGCGATTTCAGGAGCGCATCGGGGACGAGAAGGTCGCATAACGGCCGACCGAGATCGACTCACATCCGCTAAGACAACTTTGCTCTCGCATTTCGTCTGCCACGAAAAACCTACGCTGCGATGCGGCCATTACTAGATTACTGTAGCCGCTTGTTGCTAAGGTTTGCTACATAACGCACCGTGCAGCTACAACTATTTCTCCGCTGCGGTGCTTCTAGAAGTTGTCTGTGATCCTTCATGGCTCACTGCCGAGCGATGACAGCGAGGACACTTTACTGTAGAACTGGCGGACGGGACTAAAGGGTAGACTGATGGTGCTAATTGCTAGCGACGACAGGTGTTCACGCCAGGAGCGGTTGTACAGTTCTTTGTTCGCTATTTTAATGAGCAGATATTTGCGTCACGTATCGAAAAGAAATTACACCCACCTTAGCCTGCCAGTGTCAGAATGGTTCTGCAGATAGCGTATCTGCTAAAACTTAATCAGCTCACACTTGTCCACGTTCAGAGACAGGGTTACATTTCTAATTGAGAATCGGCTGTCACCGAACGGCAATCGATTCGTCGCGTTACGTCGTCCCCTGCGAAATAGTAGCATTAAAGTTTGACCAGTATAGATTTCAAGCTGCAGACGATTTTCTTATTGAAAAGCTACAAAAAGGGCGCTGAGGGTCAAAGGCTTCGATTAAATGACACCAAAATTCGGCCACTTCTTTAGGGCTCACAATAGAATACATTTCCGTCAATTTCAGATCGGCAGTTTTTTTATATATTTTTACGCGGACAGACAGCCATTGATAAATAACAACTGGCTAAAATAATTCGCCGAAGGCCGCATCGAATCTGTGTTCTTTTGGTTGTTGAGAGTTTCTACCCCTAGCACGACCTTGATCCGTAGAGTCGTGTTTGTACAGCGATGAGCCGCGTGACAAACGAACATACTGACTAATAGACTTGGACTGACAGACCAACAGACGCCGTCATCATCGATCGCAATAGTCCGCTTTTCATGGCCCAAAAGTGAAACTCGCTTTGCCGCCGTGACTGGCGCGCATGTGTAGAAATTAATACAAAGCGAATCGCCATATCGTCCAAATTCAGGCGTCACGTCAAACGATCAAAACGTCTCACCGTCATTAAGTTGTTTCCGGACTGTTGCTCTGTTTTATTTGTTTCCTCAATGCGGCCGTGTATGCAGGTGGTCCCGAGCACTGGACACCTGTCACGGACAATGGCGGTTTTTTGACTGATGACGTAACGCTCCGCTGGCCTGCATGACGTCATCATGGCGTCATTCGTCAATACGTTGACGTCATACGACGGCGTCATTGCTTTCCGTGGCGTCATGGGACTGACCGGTCTGGACTGGACAACTGGTTAGTGACTGGAACACGACCCAATGATCTGGACGCAAGGCCAAGGCCGAGGACTCGAGATTTCGAAGCCAGTTGCAAAAAGGAAACTCAAAGCTAACAACGGTCACGAAATTTTATGGACACTGAACACTTGGCAAACGTCAACGACTGCAAATGTTTGTCCGACATTCTCTACGTCGGTACAACTCTGTATGTCTATCTGGTCTACATAGCATCAACTACACAAGCATTCAACGGCCTCAAGAGTCAAGGCCAAGGCCGAGGAGCAATGAGTGACGTACGTCATTGACAAAGTCACGACCAAGGTCAAACTTACTACGTCATGACAACGTCTAAGCTTAGAAAGCACAACAGCAAACTCAGTGGGTGAGTAATAGCTTAAGAGTCCCACTTGACACATCGTCGGTAATTTCAGAGACGGCTTTTACAGGCCAAATGACACAATCAACAACGTGGAAGCACTTAACGAAGTACAACAGCAAACACGTGCACAAAACAAGTTGCAGCTGTAGACTATAGTTTGTTTGTCATTTAGAGATTCAAATTCAGAGGTTCTAGTGGCTGTCTTTAACGAGTGCAATAGTATCTAATCATTGCGACCAACAAGGACATTTACAAGTCCCAGACCAACGTTTCGTTGGCCCAGTCTTAGACAACTGGTCAGTGACTGCGGACTGAGTGGCTTTTTAACCATGCTGCGATCACTCGCGTACTGCGAACAATTGCATACATGTATAGTGAACTGTGCAGGATCAGCGCTGTATTATATCGCAGTGAGTAGTTGCTTTGACGGGCGCATTCAGTTGACATAAATCACCTGCGGTAATGTTTTCACAGACTTGATTCATGGACAACCTTTTCCAGTCTCTCTGTTTTTTTGTATGCATGCCTCTCTCTGTCTGAGCTTTACAAATAAACAGATAAGATAACAGATAACTTGGGAGCGTTTAGCTCATCGTCCTCAGACTTTATCTCGGCCCTTGGTCATAAAATCAGCAGTGTGTCTGGCGAGGAAAGAGAAACTTCATTCTTGTTCCAGCGTCTATCTGTGGCATTGCAACGATCCAATGCAGTTCTTATGCACGACTCCTTCGTGTTCAAGGACGATCCGGACCAATAGCCATACCAGCACTGTTTTTATTGCTTTTAACCCTTGGGAACTGTACACCAAGGGTATAAAAACAGATAAGTAAATAAATATAATAAATAAACAAATTTATTAAATAATTAAGGCTGTGTGGGAAATGGCGTGTACTAATAAATACAACTCATGGGTGGTCTGCCTTCGACATTGTTGCCGTGTATGGGGCCTAGTTTTCAACTTCCAGAATTTTTACTAGTGTTTAAAGATTTTTCATATTTTCTTTACAAAAAAACAAACCGGCAAGCATCCGAAGTATATTCCTACAACACTGATGCATAATTGACATCAATGTGGCGATGTCGTATATTTCAATCTCAACCAGTTAACGATAACCAATCTCGGGGCTTTAAATTCAGTCAGCCCGTGTCTCATAAAGCTAGCAGCTACGGTATGCCCACGAACACCGAGATTTTAAAGGGGATTTTTGTCGAATATAACTTGAGTCCATAATTTTAGCGTTATTGGCCCTGAGTATGCCACCATGGTGACACAATTAGGCGTGTCTTATCCCAGACCAAGTCGCTCGATGCACGCTTGTCTGTCCGAAGCAACGCTAACATTCCACACATCAAATCCAATCTCCGTTCGGTCACATTTGCCAATGCGTGATCCAGCACCAAGCGCGGACAGTTAATCGCTAGACAATTAATGTCGTGGACACATAATCGTTCTCACAATTAATCGCGTGTCACTTAATCGCGGATATATAATCGCCTTTATTGTAATACAGCTGTCAGAATTGTTAGTCGTAAGCCTACTGCTAATCGAGAAGCATCATTTCCAATTGAACTGTGGAATCAACGCGCAGCTGGACTCGATGGCATAGCACGAACAACAAAATGTGTTGAGGAATGGCATTATGGGCTGCAATCGCTGTTCCAGTGCCATCATCCTACTATGTGGAACTTCTTGGCAGGCATCAAAAACGATCTACAACAACATGCAAGGCGCTGCTGGATTGGAACACTGTGTTGGGCGTAATTCGAATAATTTTTGCGTCAAAGTATCGGAAGTAATAACGAAATTAAAATGCATGTACATATTCAAAGTACAAAATGCACGATCAGTCTGTCTGGAGATTTATACTGTCAGTGCAAACACACACGTTTTAGGCAACATCTAAGGCATGAGATACGGACTATTGCAACCGATGATTCCGGCGTCTGTCAGTCAGTCTGTTACGCGGGGGCTGTGCAAAAACCGCTGAATGGATCGACGCCCTGTTAGGTGCGAAGACGCCTAAGGACCCAAGAAACATAATATTATATGCGGCTTCTGCCAAATCAATTTGGCCACTTGGGTAAAATTCTGTTCGCATAAAGCCAGACACGCCAGCACCCTATATGTGGCAAGGAGAGGCAAGAGGCTCTTAAATCTCTAACCAAACCACACCGAACCGTATGGGCTAATAATGCATCGGTAATTCATCAAATAGATCTCTTCGGGTATAAGCAAATCTAATTAGTCACACAATTAGTCGTTCGAGATGTAATTTTGTAATCGTTATTACCGGCAGAAAGTCCATATCAACAGGAGTGGGACTTATGGTCAATCAATCAATCATTTCTTTATTAACACATGACAAAACGCATTTGCTGACACCTGGGAATACACAATTATTAGACGTTGATTAACTTCGCTGGTTGATCAGACTAACGCTGTTAACCACTACGCCACGTCGTCATGCGTGATAACACATTGCTCCCTGGCTACCGAGTTATTGCAGCAGAAATAGAAAGGAAATAGGGAAGGGAAGAAAAGAAAGGACAGGAAGGAGGGGAGTGCTGTGCTACTTGCCTCTGTCATCAAAAAGTCCTATAGCCTATCAGTCAGTGTTGCCTATGGTCTATTGATCACGACGGCTCGTTGCATATGAAATTGATGACGCAGGAAAATTGTAGATTCCAGCAGGATAATGCACTCGAAGCATTCACAACTATCCTCTGTGCTGGATCCGTTGACGTCTGCATTTAGGTCGACAAAAAAGTGGCGTTTCGCAGCTTGCTGGGCACCAGTTGCTGCATCCATGATAAGAGCACGTCGCTGATCAGCATGCACACCGGGATAATTTTCAGCTATATACTACAGCAACTGGGGTTCCGTTAACAACTGGTGCTGGTCCAGTAATGCTGATGCTGCTTCGGAATAGATATGAGCTGCTGTTTCTAATCTAATGGTGGACAAAATGTCCGCAGTACGATTGGAACGTTAAACACGCAGTCCAAGGTTCTAGTAGGACGATGCACTGGAAGCTTTTTCTACCGTCGTGCCTGACAATGGATCGGTCGACATTTTATTTCTGCCGAAAAAGAAGAGAATTTTGGCAGCCTGCTGGTTATTGCACCGAGGATAAGTACATGTCGATGATCAACAGGCACCGACGGTGGCTACATACTGCGGTAACTGAGGTTCTGTGAACAACTTATGTTGATTGAGCAGTGCTGTTGCTGCCCCAAAGTAGACATGAGACGATGTTTCCAGCGTGACAAAGGTGGAAGACACTGGAACTGTCATGGGGTCCACATTCTCTGGAGCCAAAAATGTCCCAGGCAAGCCCAAAAATGTCCTCAAGTGTAAAGGACAAAAAGAACGGACAGCTGTGCGGTGGGTGACTGTTGATGGTTCAATCTCGCAACATACATTCTCTTTTTCCACAGACAATGGCACTGAAACTCTCACAGAATCCACAATCTCCGAAGCTGATGACGAAGTACTTGATAAGTGTGTTGAAGATGATCGCGGGCTCGAGTTTCACAATACGTTTCTCTAGCAAATCGTTCTGCAGATCAGCAGTCAGTTGGTTCATGAACGGATAGCATTCGCGACATTGTAGTGCTACGAGTGGATCTTGGTGATCTTCGCCGTAGAAACACGGTAGGGTGGTGCCGAGTGTAGGAAATTTGTCGTTGATGGTATTAATGAGCTTCTTAATTTTAGTCCTCTTGCCCACACAGTAAAAAGAGAAAACGTTTTAAAACGTGTCTCGAACGTTTTATTACGTACGAAATGTTTTGAAACGTATTAATTTCATACATGTCACCGGAAACCTGTTTGAAATGTGTTTCCAACGACAAAACCATCGCACCAATAAATTCGAGAGCATTGCCAAGAGGCGCACAATGACGCAGTTTAACTGGATATTGGTTTGGAGTAACTGGGGTGTAGTCCTAAACTAAGAAGTGGGTGAGAGCAGACGTAGAGCTATACCACGTCGGGTTGGGGCCGGTGTGGCCGTATGGAACGTGGAACTTGCGGATGTCGACGCAGTTGAATCCTGATGTGATGGAGACGTAGAAGTACCCGCAACATATGTGAGTCTTATAGCTGACGGGATGGTTGATGCGTAGAGCTTTGACGTTGGTTTCGATTTCGTCGATGATCATACACAATTGAGCCCACCTACATAAACACAAGTATGAGACAATGAAAGCACCATATACGGATAATAATAAAAACTACCAAGCACACAGACTATAAGTTAGGCGACGTACCTATTCGGTGTAAATGCCGCAAACTTGACGTCCGAATCTTTCTGCTTAGTCGTGACTGTTAGGCGACCTTCGATTTTCTTCACAATGATTATTCTGTCGTCGCTGACAGTAAACTTCTTCATGATGAATAGGGGCCTAAAGCAACAAATGTTTACGTGTTTCTTATATAGAAGAGCTGGTTCGTGATTGGTCGCGGATTTCTATTTTCGAGATAATGACGTCAACATAGGGCAGGGGTTATGCTATGAAAAACGTTGACTATACGCCTAAGAATGCTCCAGAAAGAGATGACATCAGCATCAGCAGCTGACAGACAACAGCAGCTGCGAAGGGAGTGCAGGCTGCCGAAAAAAACGCTGACTATGGTTAAGATTAGGGTTAGAGGCTAGGCTTAGGGTTAGGATGCTGACTAATAGCTTAGGGTTAGGGCTTTAGAGGCCTAGGGTTAGGGCTAGGACCTGTCAATCAAACCGGCCAAAAAGCGCAAATCAGACACTACTAGTTTAACAACCAAACGTGTCAGAAAATATTTCAAAGGCTGCGTGACGACAGCATAAAAGTGGTAGAGGAAAAGGGGGAGACTGAAAACGCGGGACTGGAAAACGCAGGACTGGAAAACGTGGAACCAAATCGCAGGGGTGGAAAAGACGGGACTGGAAAACACGGGACCAAATTTCCTGGGGGGAAAAGGCGGCACTGAAAAAAGCGGGAACATCATGTGCATGGGTAGCGAAATTTAACATAATAAACGTTCTCGTCACGTAAGAGTTAACGTCACTGCGGGACGGGGGGACCCGCGTACACTGCAGGAGGCAACTCAAAGCGGCAACTGAAACTTACGAGATCCAACTCTGCCGGTCGCAGCGCTGGAAATTATCG
>Ga0126335_1001850_pt1 | contig 12253 bp, 8 predicted proteins | sample OlaspJWI45metaG_FD_108409 | JGI IMG/M metagenome (GOLD analysis project Ga0126335, IMG submission 108409) | Marine gutless worms symbiont microbial communities from Oahu, Hawaii - Olavius sp. 1 OAHU.JWI-45 metaG | ecosystem: Host-associated > Annelida > Digestive system > Unclassified | place...
CCTTCAGTGCTTTGACGCTGTTGGTTGGGTCATCTGGCCTGCAAAAATCGTCCCCGAAATGACCTATAAAGTGTCGAGTGGGACGTTAAACCTCTGCTCACTCACTCACTCACTCACTGCATATTCAGGACGTACAAAAATAGTTTTAGCCCATTCACCCAACATGTTCACGGTGCCATAGTTCAGTTACTTGTTGTGCCAGGCAATGCACAGAGTTCTGGCGATGAAATACATATATGCATGTCTGTGGTGCATGCACAATACAGTTCAACGGTGTATACTGAGTGCGCCAAAAAAACTGACCCCTATATTAACCCCGTTATCATATTTTAATGTTAAGTTAGAAATAAAATGCAAAATGCATTCTGAAGCTTTAATCATTTCTGAGAAATCGACGTGATTTTTGAACAGATCTTAAAAAGATTTATGCGACTGGTATTGTTTAATGAAAATGAAAACGACCCAGCTCTACAGAAAACACAATGGAGTTTTAGCATTACGTTATACGTCACCATGATGTTAATTCGGCTCGATGTTATCTTTCGTGAAAATTTCATGGATTATAAGTTGACCGTGTTGTGTTGTGATCATCCGTGAAATTTTCAGTCAAATCGGAACACAATTACAGACATGTGACTGAGCTAATATGCAGTCAAGAAGGCAACACAGGGTCTAGCAGACGTCCAAGAGAAATGATAAACCTGACAGCGATATCTCTCAGCTCTGGTGCTGCAAGAAGCTGTCATGGACACAAACACGTCGCGGCTGATGTATTTTCCCATTGTGTAAAAATGCTTCTGGGGTGCTTCAGTTATATCATAATATTTCAAAACCTTAACACATTTATCAAGTATTGGTTTCATCTTGCGTAGAAAGAAGCTACATACGTACACATGCAGTATAAACAGCATAATCTGAGGGGTCGGTTTTTATGGCCCACTCTGTGTATATGCCCCTGGCAGTGGAAGTGTTAACAGTTGTTTATTACTTTTGGTTATCTGGGGTTGCAAACTGGGCTGAACTGATATGCTTGTCCCGAAGTTAAGGTAGCAGCAGTGGTGACTGTTGAGATGCTGCAGTTGCTGTAGTTTTCAGTCTTGTTACAACTGAACTACAGTCTGTGTCATAGTTTAGTGGGACTTGCTGTGTAGTGACAAAGTCATCAAAGTGAATCTGGGACTTCTCAAGCCATTGTGGCATCTCTATTTGAAGCTGACAGCAAAATATTTACCGTCCTACAGTGGAGTAAGACCACCACTGATGATTGCCTTGACCGAGCTCTTTCTAGCTGCTGAAATGGCTGCTGAGGTTACTATTTTTTATTACTGCTTTAATTGCAGTTTTGGTTGCTTATGTAATTCAGTTTGGACTTCAGACTTGTGACCAAGAAGATTCAGGTTCAGCTGTTGGAAATCTCAAGTTGTTCATGTGCCATTGTGCTTCTGTCATCAGACAGTATGCTTCTTACTTTTTATCAATGTTATCTAACTTCATGACATGATAGAGTCATAAATTTGCAGTTTTTATGTTATTATAGTACTCATAAAACACTGCTGTAAGCTATATGATTGGTGCTATATTTTTGCAGAAAATGGGAGTGGTAGATGAATACTTGGTGGCTGTCGATAAAATCTCTTCCGGTGGTAGTGACGGTCCGAGTCTTGTAAGAGAATTGGCAGAAGAAACTGAACACGAATCGGAGTACAGATCTTGTGCATCTGACAGTCCAAAACCACAATCGTCATCTTCATCGTCGTCTTCATCATCTGATAATGATTTTGATCCAGATAACGTTATTATATTTTAATAACGTGATGAGCGTGAGCATGTTTTTGATGTGCTTCATTTGAGTGTGATACTGGTGTACACAGCCTCAGTTGTTGGCACAGGATACAGTCAGCATCACGTTGCCAAACCATGCATATTGCTGATAAGTATGTTGAGTATATGCTCCTGGCTGCCAATAGCGGAATATTGCCAAGTTATAATCCCAGCAGTCTCCTACCAAAACCCCAAATCCAAACCTAACCATAACCTTATTCCTGACCCAAAACCTTTTACCACAATTCTTACCCTATGAAATAAGCCGAAATATGCACGGATGCACTCAAGATTGCGCAATTTCAACATATGGCAGCTGTCATGTGATTACAACTTTGACCAGTCATGAGGGCTGATGACACTACTGGGATGATAATTTGGCAGTCTTCCGCTGCCAGCAGCCAGGACTGTATACACAATGTTATAAGTAACCCAGCATATTATAGTGCTGCCTGTTGACTATGCTGCTCAGTGTTGTTGTGTATGTCTGTCACGGCACGATTTCTGTCATATTTGTTTTGATATGCTGTTAAGAAACTATTCACCCACTCACTTATGTCATATTGTCACTGTATGCTGTTGATGAATGCTGAATGTGTAGGCTGAAGCATGTTGTTGTTGGGGTATGAAATTTCATTGTCAATATTGTTACTGTTAATTGGCAACTCTGCAAGGACATTGAGCCCAGGGTTGATGATGAGGTGATCCAATTGCCTCACTTTGAAATGCTTAAATTTTTCTTAACTTTTTACCTCAGGAATAATGATGCATGCAGGGTAATGTATTTATGAGTTTTGGTAATGACTGGCATTGAACTATATTTTTCTTTTTAGTGGTCCTTGAGGTTTTTACATAGGCCCCGAAAGGACCTATAAAGTGTCGAGTGGGACGTTAAACCTCTGCTCACTCAGTGTAGGCCACTTTAAAAATTACTTATGTATGTATGTATATGTGTGTTAGAGAGTCTATCTTTCTTCTTTGCTTTGATAACAGTATCGATACCGGTACACAGAAAGTAGCGGCAATAAAGTACCTACAATACATCGGTATTAACAAGCCTGTTCCCCACTGACGATTTTTCTATCTGCCCGTGATATTTGGAAACCTGCCACCTCTCTAAGAACAGTTTAACCACTGTAGCATGCTACTACACCCTCTAACGAACAGAGTAACTGGTTGGGTGGTTATCTGATACTGGCAGCATGTGTCATGCACTGAGCCAACATGAACGTAAAGGTAAACATACACTTGATGTAGCATCACTTAATAAAAATCATCAAAGAAGCACTCAGGTATAGCACACATTGTCAAAGGATCTCACAGTGTTACCAGCACACCCACATGTTTATCCACAAATGGCACAAATCAATCTCAATATCAGATGGGAAGTGCTCAGTGCTGATGTTACTTCGCCCTTGACATCGCAGTAGTAGTAATACATGTAGTTGCTTCTTTCTCAAATTACGAAAGTCAGTATTCTGTGTCATGTCTGTAAAACTAGACTCTTGTTACACTTCTAAATAACTTTAACAAAATCCTGCATGTATCAGAAGTTCTTGGTTGGTACATGAATTGTCATCCATCTCTTTCCTGATTTATGTTGCTTTTGCAAGATTTATTACAACTTGCTGAAGTTTTTTCTGTATCAACCGGAGCAGAAACTGTTTTTGCCTACAATTAATTTTGGTCCAGATTTTTGGTGTTGTGTAAAAACGTAGTTGAGGTGCGTTTTTAAGGCAGTATGGTTTTATGTAATGAATTATATGTATTTGTTGCAAGAATACCAAAAAAAGCTTTAAAGAATGGAATACGTTGTAACCAGATTGCAAGAAAAATGTCACATTTTGTGTATAGTTCGGATAATTTTTCTGCATTAAATTAAGTTATTGCACTTTTTAATGCATACTAAGTGTTGTATATTAATTAGTAATTGCTGAATGGTGAAACTTTTTACGCTGTGATATTGTAGTTATGTGTTGTTTGCTGCCTGTAGCATCTAGAAGTGTGTGTAGCATTTGTGCTTTCACTTGTAGATATATACACTGTGTCTCATAAAAATAGTTCACCCTATTCAGTTTAGCAATAACTGTAAATGAATTCCAATAATATTTCGCGGAAACATAGCTGACAAAATTTGGAACAAACTGATGCATGGCAATTTTGACATTTATTCGTTATGTGTCGCTAGTTTACATCGTAAAGTGACGCCCATTTTTCTTTGAATTTTATATATAAAAATTCTAATGTCGCATTTCAGTCAGTTTTTGCAATGGCAGTTGATGATACTGTGATAGAAATTGTTTTCATCAGTCCCTGAATCATCAGTGCCATTATTTTCATATGATAAATGATAGGCTTGCTTCTTTGGTTAATTTACTTTCTTAAGTATTTGGATACCAAAAGCAGGTTGTTTGGTAGCAGACAACAGTTTCATGTAAACATTGGTTTCAGCAATTAAGATCAAATTTTGATAGAAATTTAGTGCGATTTCAAAGGTTATGGAGTAAAAAAACTATTAGGTATTTCTGAGTAAAGGGTGCAGACGGCAGAAATTGAACAAACTTTTGAAAAAGCTGGCACAACGACAAGACGAAGTGGCAGCGGTTAGCCACAAACTGCTCGGACGTTTTTCTATTCTGATATTATATACAAGCTGGATGTTATAAGAAAGGAATAAGTCATTTGGTTGCAAATTTTCTCAGCTGCAGTATTACCAAATGTTGTTAGTTTGTATCGAATGCAGACTGTCTGTCACATGACTTAAATTGGCTTCGCTGTGAAAAAAAAACAGCTGAATGGATCCAGATCCTGTTTGGGGTGATCGGTCTTGGGGCCCAAGGAACGTTGTGATCCTGATTACCCGACAGTCGGGGTGGGGTCATGTGACCTACTTTTAAATTTTGGGACCCACGTCATATCTCTGGAAAGGTTAGACACTTGAAATTTTATGTGCATATAAAGGGTTGGGGCCTTAACCAAAAATATGCAAGAGTAGGTTTTAGGGGAGCGGGGCGGGGTCACGTGACCCACTTTTAAATTTTGAGACCCCTATGTGTCTCCAGAGCAGCTGAAGCTAGAGATTTTTTTAATTTTGTGAGCACATAGATTACTAGAGTCCCTAACAAGCATTATGCAAATTCGATCACTTCCAACCACTTCTAACGTTCACCACGGGACATTTTCCCTCCAAGTTACATCGATTTATTATCAGTAGTTTTCAGACACACTGACAGACGCCGCCAAAAACAATACCTGCTTGCAGCATGCATGCAGGTAAGAAGGGTGAACTTTTTGAGACAAAGTAAAGTGTGGTATTTAGCTGTTTTCATTTATGTTGTGTGCCATGGTATATGTTAGTTTTGATCAAATTAAATCGCTGCCAAACATCATTTACCTGGTAGCGTCAGGTAGCTGTGCTAGTATGCCATACTTGTGACCTTGTGATACTACACTCTGTATAACAGTTACAACCAGTAACTAGAAAATGCGGCAGTTAAGATGCATTGCCACTTATAGCCACTGGCTCGTACACCCCAAAACATCTGCCATCCTAAATCGCAGTATGCAGCAATATGACACGTCTAATTCACAACAATTGTTTGTACTGACTGAATTCATGTCAGCAAGCATCGAAAACTACTGCCTCGATTCCAGACGTCGAAACTGACGGCATGACGAGGCTAACAAACTGTCATCGGCTGTCACGTGACCAAACCATGTTGCATAGTCATGCACTCATCGCCAGCACCCTAAAACTTTAGCCCATAGCCGCCGCAGAACAGGTCACATGATAGAGGTTGGCTTTTTGACTTGCTTTTGCGTTTGTGGATTGTAGTCTTCGTATAGAGTATGCTCACCAAATTTGAAGTCTCCACCTTCGGTCTTTGCAGAGATATCGAAAAATTTGCGAAATTTGAAAAAGAGGTCTTGTGACCTAGATTTGTTTTCTTTTGACCTGGATGCTGTAGTATTTTGCTTCTATGACTGTCCCTGTCTGGAACGGTTTATGTGTTACAACATTTTTGTTTCAGCTTTTTGTATGGTTGTGTTTTTATTAGGGTGCATTGAATGCATGAGATGCAGACTATTGTTACCGATGTGCATGGTATATCACTGTCAGTCTGTCCATCAGTCTGTCTGTGTGTCTGTCTGTTATGCCGCGCATGCAATGTGTGTGGGGTCATTCAGTGCAGCTTTTGCCAAATTACTTTGGCTTCTTGTTATTTTTCGGTTTCGTTTGTAGAATGCTTTACTCCGACAGTTAACAAGTGTTGTAACATGCGTAAACTGCTCATCGGTTACTCAACATTACACGTGTGATAAAAGCATTGTGACTCCCGTTTCTTTGTGTGTGTGTGTGCATATGTGTGCTTTGTTTGAACGAATTTCGTACATCAAGAGTCAGTAGCTGAATTATGTCCCAGTAGCATGTTTTTTGTCTCGTAGACAGCAGAAACGATAAGAAAAAGCATGATATGAAATTGAGTTTGTGTCTTGGCAGATCTTACGTGAATGACGAGGTTTTTGATACAACATCTGTGATTATCCACAGTAATGCAAACTGTTTTCGTCAAAAAAGTGTGTAATTTGTGCGTAATAAAGTAGATTGCATTTTTATTTGATCATTGCGTACACAATTTTTGTTATGTGGTAACATCTTCTGTCAAGATGACTGCTGGTGGGTTAGCTGAATGACAGCTGAACGACCATACCAGTGTATAACTCCATATAACATTGTTTATGTTGTTCTTTATACTGTTTCTTATGAACACTAAATTGATCGCTTTGTGCCTCACGTACTATGTTTCAGTGTGGTTTGTCACACTTGAATAAAGATTTACTTACTTACTTATGTGTCCATCCATCAACCATGACTTAATATTTATCTGTCATCTAAGCAGATGTTGGAGAAAGAGCTAATGATTTAAGTAAGTAAGTAAAGTAGACAACTTATGTAGCGCTGTAACCAACACAAGCTGCCTCAAGAGCATTTCACATCAAATGTCGTGTTGCACAAGTGAATTAGTGAACCGGTAGAGTTTCAAATGTTTCTTAAAGTTAACAAAAGACAACAGTTTGTGTAGTGAGTCAGGTAAACTGTTCCTTGCACGTGGCGCAGCGACAGCGAAGGCGTATGCACGGCACAACCAGTTGTGAGGTTGATAAAAATCTGTTTGCCTTGATTCTAGTTTGACGACCTGCTGGAGTTCAGACAGATACTGTGGTACGGTGGTGCTGTGGTACTGTTAACATAGAAAATTTATATGTACTATATGTACATCTATATGTACTGGTAGCATATTTCTCCACTTTCTGCATAGTGTCTACAAGACCTCGTCTGTTGCAGTGCTGAGGTGGTGGTGGGAATTAGGAATAAAGTGCACAGCCAAAATCCAGATTCTGCGAACATCTTACAATGTAGGCCTAGTAGTAGTCGAGGTCAACAAATGCCATCGAGTCAGACTCGAGTCCATATTTTAGGACTCAGACTAGGAGTCGGACTTGACTTGGACTCAGTGGCTCGAACTGGCACTCAGTATTACATGACGCAAAGGTTAATTGTAATGATATCAATACAATTTTATCTACAGAAGTGCAAATTTTGCGGAGTTGAAACTTTAAATTGTTTGACTTGCCAGTGTCACCTCACTGACTATAAACCCTGCACAGATTGCCTGTTGTTGCTATTTATTATGAATGCTGAATTTTTGATACATTTGGACTGCACTCAGACTTTTATTGAAGGTCTATGGAGTGCTCTTAGACTCGAACTCTAATGCTGATGACTCGGACATGGGCTCTGACTTGAGCCCCAAGAACTCGGACTCGGGCTCTGGACCAATCACCAGTGGACTCGATCGGACTTGGACCTTGGACAGTGGACTCGTAAGAAGACTGACACTGGCATTTTACGGCTGCCACAAGATATACTGGTAAGCCAGGCTATGCACATGCAGTGGGTATATCAGAGAATAGGTCGTCCAAGTAAGACTGCGACAGATGTTCTAGGAAGATTTGCAGGAGATAAGAGTCAGCTGGAGTTATCTTTGCCGAGTGGCCAGTAATTAGAGTTGGTGGGAAAAGCCTTGACTCCAAAAGCAGGAGTGGTAGGAGAAGTTTAATTAATCTAACTAATGACCTGTAAGTAACGAGCAACCTGTGCCGAAAATCAACTATATTTTTATTTCGCCCTCTATGCATAATGCATAACTCTATGGAGGTGTGGCCGTAAGTTTGTTTACATACGAGGTAATATTGATATTGTTGTCTGATTTTATTGCAAATTTTCGCTTTATATTAGCGATTTTTGTGTTGTAAGGTATCTGTACTTAATTAGGACTTTTAAGATTTCGCACCACACTGCGACGTCGCATCAGTGTTGTTGTATGCCAAACTCTTCAGCTGTAGGGGTACTTTGCTCCTCGATTCCCACAACAAAAACTCTGTCACTGAACCCTGTGGAAATGGAAATAGCATTTACTGTGAAAATATTCAGTATAACTGTAGGTAACGAACCTTGTATTCCAACAACTCTCGTTATAATACTAACCCTAACCCAAACCCCAATATGTTTTGAGGAAACCAATATAAAGGATTATTTGTCAACAAGTGTGATGTTAATTTGTAGAATTTTACGTCATTTTGTTTATTGCAACAAAATTTAAAAATATGTTTAGTCATAAAATTTGCCAGCTCCCACCAGGGCTAATGTTGGATAATGCCAGAGACCCCATACAATCACGAGTATTTAATGACATTACTGTGGTTTGTGATAGCAGCTGTTGAGTGGTGAATTACGTTTTGGCTGCTGTTTATTTGATGTGTTACAGTAGTTTATGTGACTGCATTCTGAAAATCCGAACGACTGATTGGTGTCATCAGCAATGGATTCATACAGTGAACCAGTAGCTGCAGCTGCTGCATATGACTTGGTTATATCAGATGAACTGATGTCACCAGAATCAGATGTGGCCACACAGGATTCACATGTATGGGAAATAGACAAAGACATTCCACCATTGCCGACCATCACCACCACACAGTCGATGGAAAATGTGTTGCTTGATACTTTGCTGATGGATGAGAGTATTGATCTAGGCAGTGAGAGTATTGTTGACCAGTCAGTTCACAGCATGCCATCTGTGTCACGTCTTGATGAAGAAGATTTGCAAGAAGCAGATGATAACATTGTTAAAATTGATCAAGTTGAGACTGATCAGGTCACATTTCCTAGTGAACAGACTGGTAGGGATAGCATCCATTTTGATGACATTATTTCACCTTCAGATGAGATGAATTTTGAACCTACCAAAGATTTGCTGGATGGAAATAATGCAAGTTCACTCGTGCGTGAATTTACATCAGATGATGCTGTGCCTGTACAGATAACCAAAGCTATTTCTGAGTTTGACAGAGTTGTTAAAGTTTCGGAAGAAAGATCGCCAGAACCTGATGATGCCCACGAGGTTGAGTTCTTAGAAGAGAAAGGAATTCAGCCAGCAGATAGCTCACGAAGCCTCTGCAAGTTTTTTGAGAATGAAGATAATGCTGGTGGAACTGATGTCGAAGGAAAGAGCTTTTTTGATTCTTTTGCTACAGGGGATGAAGATCCCATTACCCCTTCACCAAAACTTCTTGAACCGATATCAACTTTGCCACCTTTATCTATCCCACATGTTTCTTTATCAAGTTCACTGTCTTCAACTGGTGCCACACCAAGTCCTGCACATAGAATTTCTGATTCTCCGTTTCCTGCTGACCATCAGAACTCCGCTAATGAAAGATCTGCTCATGAAGCCGACCCGTTTTCTGCTGGGATGTTTACAAATGATGCAGATCGTCGGAATGACGCATGGATACCATCTGAGACTACACGTCTGGTACTTCTGTCTGTTCTGACAAATGCTGCCGGTGCAGCATTACCGAATCATTGTACTTGCAGTCCACACGTCATTGTCGACGAATCTTTGGTTTGTATTATGTGTTTTTCTTTCTTTATGAGTGCTTCAGCGACAGTTTGAAAATTAATAGAAAATGTAGAAGTAAAGATGATAGGCTGGCAAACTGTCATGCAGCAGAGAGCATTGAAGTTCTTGTGAACAAATTATGTTGGATAGTACGAATGAATATTATTAGATTGCCATTGATAGCATTTTGCAGTGGCATTAGAACTGGACAGACGTATCATGCAGAAAAAGACATTGCCAACACATATGCATTGTGTTACTAAATGAGAAATATATATGTGCAAATACTAGGGCCTGCAGCTGGCAGTATGTTAAGTTGTGCTGCTAGTGTTTATCACTTGATGTTTTTGTGCAGGGAGATCCAGTCCATGATATGGTTGAGAGGCTACTGGGAGAGCAGGAAGCTGCTAAACGCCTGGTGCTGACTGCTGATAGTGTACCTCAAGACGAAATAGGACTACGACAGCTCATTGTGAGTTGTTTCAGATTGATGATAATTGTGTAGGCCACTGACTGGTTTTTCACAATGAAACTGAGGATGAACGGAGCTATTGGAATGCAGTACATAATGTATGCCATAGGCTTAATTATTGTGGTGCAGTATCCAGGCTGAAAGGATTTCCAGCTTTGTGCTATTTTATAACCAATGTTAGTTGTGAGCTGACTGGCATTAGCTTTGACTTGGGCATCACCAGTCAACAGTGTGAGGGTCGATAGCTGCTTGTTGCTGGTTTGTATTTATCAGATGAATATAGTGAACTTCCGCAAATATTAGCATTATTGTATGGCCTCTCTGCATGAGTAACCAAGTATTAGCACTATTGGTCAACTGACCACAGTGAAACACAGCGACCACACTTCACATGTGGTTTACTTTGCTGTTGATTTCTTGATTTTAATATTTTATTTTATATCTGTATTAGAAATGAAATTGCTGATACAGACAACATTTAAGGTTTTTTTTATAAACTGTTGTTTCTGTTGTTTACTTTACTCTGCATGGATAATATGCAGTTTAGTTGCACTGTCATTGTATGCGTGATACTTACCAGACTTTGTCAATGTATCTTTATTTACATACTTATTCACTTACTGTACTTATTGTTATTATTTGTCACAGAAAGTTGAGTGTCTGCGTGCGGCTGTGGAACTGACTCTCCGTCTGTTGACTCACTGTGGTCAAGGTGTTAATGCCACAGCTCAGCCTATTCAACACACTGTTGATACTCTACAGGTAAAACACCTTTTGTACAACAAACAGCTAACAACTGTGATATCTGACAGTCATATAGTGGTCGATCAGCTGGGAAGGCAAAAGGTGATATGGTTTATTCCATTTGTGGATGCGTGGATGGCAGATAAGACTGTGTGATTCCTTGTCAACACGTGCCATACTGATCGCTTCTGTGATGGGGTTGCCTCATAAAAAGGCACTATGCCAAATGTTCTCTGGCTTGGAAAAGTAAGTAGGTAAGTAAAAGTATTTAGAGTGCACAGAAAGCAGGAAAGTCACAATGCGCCGTGGTCAGTTACCGCCCAAACAGAAATGTTTTCAGTGTTCGCTTAAATTGTCTGTAGCAAATGTCTCGTCATAAGTTTGGTTTGGTGAAGACTGTTTCACGCATGAGGACCAGCAGCAGTGAAACTCATCACCGTTTATATTGTGGGTGCATGATGCAACTCAAGTCCTGTCAACTGCTGATCTGAGAAGGCGACCGTCACTGTCAGCAACAAGGTCGATATCGTCATTTAAGTATTCCGGCGCTTGACCTGACAATGACTGATGCACCAGGCATGCAACTTTGTACTCCAGTCGTCGCCAGACAGGAAGCCAGTGCAACTGTACCGTTCTCGTTTACCATTTATGATACTGTTAACTGATAATGCAAGTTAGATCTTCTGTACTGTTACTGCTGCCTTCACTCTTTGGTTTAAGTCATTTATTTTCAATGCTTACATATATTTGGCCATGTCCCAGTTGACCCTTGCATGTAGAGACTTGCATGGAAATATTATGTGGCAGTTATGAGACTTGGATCTGCTGTGTGAGTAGTCTGTACAGTAGTGCCAACTTTCTAAAAAATAAGCCAGCAAACGCGAGCTGCGAGTTTGACAATGCAGCATTCATTATGATAGCAGCTAACCACTGTTACTGTTTTCCTAGTTGTACTGTTGCATGTCTGCGTGTTTGTTAGCTGTGGTTTTGCCGTTTGTCTCTGATGATGAAACTGCACCTGTTCACATCAGCCGAGACTGAGATGGAACAGTTTGGTGATCTTGATTCTCCCGACCTCTATCACGAATATTACGTATCATTGTCTGGCTCTCTACGCCGAGGTTACTGCAGTTCTCACAGGACAGAACACGATTTTGATCTGTAGATAGGCACACAATTTAGAATGAGAAATGTCACATGGGCCCACTGGGCGGCATTGATCTCCGTTTTGATAGCCCTCAGCCAGACA
>Ga0126335_1001851_pt1 | contig 12249 bp, 6 predicted proteins | sample OlaspJWI45metaG_FD_108409 | JGI IMG/M metagenome (GOLD analysis project Ga0126335, IMG submission 108409) | Marine gutless worms symbiont microbial communities from Oahu, Hawaii - Olavius sp. 1 OAHU.JWI-45 metaG | ecosystem: Host-associated > Annelida > Digestive system > Unclassified | place...
CTTTGAATAACTAGATGCCAGTCACGGGGAAGCTTTGTGTCCGCTTGGCCCGAGCTAATAATAGCTTATGACGTCTGGAGGTGTGGCGAGGTATGGCGTGAGCTATTACTAGCTTTTGACATCCGGGGGCGTGGCTTATTACAGACAGAAGCACATACATCACAACCAGGTTACAGACTGCGTCTTTCGCCTTTACAGGCACGGACGCATATATCATACAGTAGCGCCTCAATCAGAAACAATTATTTAGGCCTACATTATAACAGATATATTACTAGTTTGCATGTGGCAGTGAAACACCAGGCTATTAGTGCCATTGCTTTGCGACTTTATTTGTGGGTTGAATGCTTCGAGACTCTAATCACCTTTGGCGCTAATGTTGATATTGACAATTCAGTTTCATACTTAGCTGTACTTTTTGTAGGAACAAGAAAGAACAGTGCTATTCTTTTAAGGGCAGTAACACTCAGCTGCCTTAAGTGGGTCAGGGTGACCTGCTTCTTGGTTTATTGTCAACGTTGGTCAGCATGTCTCTGCTTGTACGACTAGTCTCTATGTCCAGTTTGCGATTTTCGACACTTTTGTTAATAGACGGGTACTGCAGACACACATGTAGGCCTACAGATGGACGTGATTCTATCAGTGTATATGATTACCCCAGTTAATGGTGTTAATACATATGGAACTCCTTGGTGCTGCCGACAGTTCTTTGGAAAAGCGATAATTAGAAAACGGAGATGAGAGTGTGTGCTGCTGCTAGTGAGTTTTAACAACTACAAACTGTACACTACGTTACCGTGTGCATACGAGTTCTACGTTGCGCGTCAAACACACTACGAGCAGTAAACAGCAGACGCTTTTCACACGCTCATCCAGACTAATATATATCTGTGAGTAAGAACGTGTGATCTCCTGGGCTTACAACGTTGCCGACTCATCCTGGTCGTCGTAAACGTGTGAAATTCACTGCGGGTGCTTGCTGCATGGTCCCCTGCGGTCTCACGTATTATGCCGCCTACCATGAAGCCGTGTTGCGCATTCGTCCGTTGCATGTCTTGTGTGCGCTACTGCGCTTAGGCCCTACATGATTTTAGTCAAAACAGTTGAAAGTTGATGCACAAAATCACAAATTCCTCACAGCAAGTATAACTGTTCTTACTTTTGTGCCAGAACTGACGGAAGATGTCAGAATAGAAAGTTATCATGTCTCAAAACTTAGATATCAAATGAGCCGCAGCAGAATGGTTTCAAACTTAAAGCTGCTTTCAATAATAGCTATAGGGGCCTAAGCTCAAAATGTATGCAGCTAATAAAAATGATATTAAATCAAAAGTCAGGGTGGTGAAGTTACCATGTGGACGTTCATGTGTCAATTCGACATGAACGGGCTATATTTGTGGTTTACATTTACGTGTACAGCAACTTATGTGTCGCAGCCTGAATTAGTCGCGGTTAACTTTCTCTGAAGTGAAATAGCCTAAGTTTTCTTGTTTATCTAAACAGACACGTCGTTATTTATCGTCAAAATGCGAAGTATATTTGATTGTGCGATACATTTTCTTGCTATTGGTGGAGTGGTGGTCGGAGAAAGAGTTCTTGTACAGTGCAGTAGAATAGGCCAAAGCAACGTGAACTGTGTACGTGTTAATTGCTTGTCACAAACAACAGCCGTCTGTCTGAAACCGGCAGCGCATGCAATAAGGTCCGCTGACGCCTTTCTCTCTCTTTCTCTTCGTTTGTCCATGTGTCTATGTCATCAGTGCATCTTGTCTGCGCTGATTAGCTGCTAACGAGCCCATCACGCACGCACACGCTCTCATCTCCACTTTCCAATTATCGCTACCTCCAGAGAACTGTCGGTCGCACCATTAACCTCTCACTTGCTTCCGTTGCGACCTCACGCAACTGTACCACAGCGGCGGCTCAGAGCTGAGTGGGTAGGTGAGTCAGGGCCGGAACTGCAACATTAACCGTGTAACGTTGAGGTCGAGACCACGACAGCATACTACCGGCGCAACTGAACAGTGAAAAGTGCGGCCTCTTTTCCTCCCCTCCTTTCTCATCGTCCTTCTTTGCCTTTCTCGCCCCTTCTGTCCCCTTTCCTTTTCTTAGAAATAAAAGTACATGTGTAAACACTTAATGTAGAGCCTCTTCATGAGGTAAACCTCATTACAGAAGCGTCAGGTGTGGCACGCCTTGTCGATGGATCACAGTTTTACCTGCAAACACACGTTCATCCACGAACAGAATGAACCTGCCTTTGCCTTCCCAGCTGAAGATGGTCCTCATTTATCGATCCTGGATAGATGAAAGGCTGAGTTGGCCCCCTGCAAACGCCCGGCCGAAAACGCATGTTTGTGCTGTCCCGTTTTTCCAAAAATGTGGGACATATCCTCTCCGTACCGTACCCCGCGAGTTGCAACCCCCCCCCCTCCGGCCTGCAGCATAATAACCAGCGCTACTGAGTGATAACATGTGTTAGTGACAGAATGGCGGATACGGCGGCTGAAGTCAGTGCCCGCATCACTTCACTTAGGCCCACCTCCTCAATCCGATGTTTCCGAGACTCATCCGCACTGCGAGAGACGGGAAGAGCGAAGAATGGGAAAGATGGGAAGCGTTGCTTAGATACTTGGCGGATGGGATCATCTTGAGGAGCCGATCTCATTCAGTCACGCCACATGTCGCCAGTGTTTGCCAGTCGTCTCAGTCGCGCTGTGTACGCATAACCAGTGATGTCATCGATGAATAAGCGCACACCAGTGGCTCCTGGGCGAACAAAGGGGGCAATCAGCTCAACTCTTTGACGTAACTTAGTGGATTTAGCAACAGCCACTTATAATGTAACCTGACGATAGTGATAGAAAAATATCACTGACCAAGAGCGCTATCTGCATACAGTATTTCAATGGCTACCCGTAAATAAGTAAAAAAGAATGTTCTTCCCGAGCTACGTGGCCCACTGGACGGCGTTGATCTCTGTTTCAACAGCCCTCAGCTAGACACCAGCTTACACTGCGAGACCGCTAGTGCATCGTGTGATTTGTCTGCTTAATTTCCAGCCGCTAGGCTAGTAGGCTTATACCTATACCAAATTAAACTGCTTGGCGAGAAAGGCACACAAAGAGTGGTCCAAAAACTGAGAACCGGTGTCTTTTTGAATGTAAGTTTGTCAAATAATCCTACTCGATTTGTTAAATTCTTTTACTGTTTGAAAGAGGAAAAATTTCCAACAACACTAACAGAACGCCTTCCGCCTCACCTTAAATATATTGCTGCACTACCTTGTGAAGCTACTGATATGTTCAAATATGCTGCAAATCTGGAAGAAAATAAAAACAAAATGCATTGACTATGCGTATGCCGAATAAAAACTATCTGGCTTAGTTACTTATTACTGACTTACTTATTACTTTTTCTTGTTTCTGTTAAATATTCTTTGAAATAGTAGATATTTTTATTTAAACAGGCCTAAATGTTGGCAGCTGCGCACCCTGCACACTGAGCATACGACTTTTCGAGCAGGCAACGACCTCTTCACTCCGACCAAATCTCAGGCTGGTCTACTGCGAGATATGGGTGTCATCCAGCAGTGAGTTTATCAGCCACAGTTGTATAACATGAATGAAATGAAGTGTGTGTGTGTGTGTGTGTGTGTGTCGCACTTAACGTGGCACTGAATAAAGTATTATTGATAGTGCAATTGACAAGTGACATTGGCATCCTTATACATGTATACGGCATATAATGGACGCTATGAGCAACTGTCGTGACAGTATAAGTATCTATTCATCCGTATGACATGAATCATTTAATTTTTTTCAACACGTATGAATGTATGATACGCTTTTAGCATCGTTTGTATTACAGCATAAAATGGATTTCTAACACTTCCCAAGGTAGTGTAGCAATATATTTAAGGTGTAGCGAGATGTGTTATATGATTCTTGTTGAAAATTTCTTACTCTTTCCAACAGTGAAAGAATTTTGAAAATTGATTAAGATTTGATAAAGTTAGAGGCAAAAAATGACTGGTTCTCACTTTTTGGACCACTCTGTACGTGTAAGCAACTTGCCCAACGTTACTACGCAACGGTACCCGGCCGAGACTCGAAACCGTGACCTACTGGTCACAGATACGATGCTTTACAGAGTGAGCCACAACTCCACACACCGGGTTTCCGTAGCTCATAAAGCGTGCTTCAACAGCAAGGTTCAGGGTTAGTGCTGTGGTTGATGCGTTCTCGACGGCCATGATCGGTTCGGTACTCGTAAACACACTGTCTAACAGGATAGTCCGCCCACACCTTCCCGTCAAGTTGTGACACCGCTTCATCATCGTCAGAAATAGCGGACCACCACGCCACTGCAATAAGTAGCCTTGCTGCAACTCCCGCTATGCCGAGTGTGCGACTGCTCGGTAAACTTATGCCGCTATTCTGCGCATCTGTCTGCTCACTGTCTTTCTGCATGTCGCAACGTCGACAAAAAGGTTCAATGTCAACAGATTCATGACCGTCGCGCGGTCGCGGCAAGTCAGCTTCCGTTCCGTGCAGTCACAGACGATTCCTTGCTCGTGGACTTTGGTTCCAACTTCCAGCGAATTTCTTCTCCATCATTCATCCCAGGTTGCAAAGTCGTACGAAAATATTAACATTCATCGATCGCTGAAGCAAGGACAGCACAGGTCCACTGGCTGACTGTAGTATATAGCCGGGGCAAGGATCGCGCATATTACGCGCTGCCGGGCGACGCCAAGACCATGTTTTATTACGGACAGGTTATCCCGCCAGTCAGCCAGCCAACGTCATTCGATCGGACCTGCGGTACAGTACAGTTCGTGGCCTGACACAACGGTAATCCTAGCCGACATGTTTACAGGCAATTCGCTGAAGCGCGCTAACCGTTCATGTAGATAGTCTTTGAGTAGCAAGGCTATAGCTGGGACTGAGATATATGCTCGGCGGAGCGCGTCTTCATTCGTGGTCGATCAGTGTGATGCTAGAGATGCATAGAGCGAGCGTCTCATTCTCATCGATTGGCTGCTGACGCTGAAGAGAGCCGATGTGACGTGCTCTGTTCCGCTTGCATGCTGTCTGTCAGGGAGGCGCCAGCCGTGAGACCCACCACACTGCGCGTCTGAGGCTCACAGTTGCCTCGTCCCGGTCAGATCCCAGTCCAGTCCGGTCCCGGTCCGGTTCCGTCGGTCGCTATCTGGAGGACGTCTAACGACACCAGCTACAGAGCCTCCAGTCCCCCCTCACCCAGTGGCGTTCGTTCGCTGCCGATATTAGGGGGCCTTAGCCGCTGATTGGCACCCACAACGCAAGCTGTCAAGGCCAGATCCATATGAATCGACGCCCCCAATTTAGGAGAATGCTTCTTGATTTTGGAGCTGGATCTTTAACCTACTGCTGCTTATTCCGCAGCCACACCACTCGATGCACTAGCCCCGCGTCCATGTTCTCGCAGCTTGCGTCTGGCTGAGGACTACAGAAACGGAGATCAGCGCCGCCTAGCGGGCTCAGGAAGGTCTTTACTTTTTCCGATGTGAGCCTTCGCACTGCGACACTGTTTTGATGATGCTGGAACTTGATAGAATCAGACAGATTAGACGAATTACTTGTTCGAATTTCCATTGCCAGAAACGGCTTCAAACATCTAATGCCATGTTCTCGAAAACACTGCACGAGTGGACTGAAAATGGAACAACAGACTGAACGGTGCTAATGATGATTGCACCACAGTATCTTGTGGACAGTGTACAATCACTTTCTTCTGGTAGCCGTCGACGTTTGAGGTCCACTGATACGGCTAAAAAATATATCAAGCGAACCACAAGAACAGAGTTTGGCGAACGCGGTTTTAGTCACGCCGGTCCAGCAGCAGGGAACTATCTCCCACCACATCTTCAAGCTATATCTGAAACCTCTGTGTTTAAATTTACCTTAAGATCCCATTCGTTCACTGATGCTTTCTCATAACTTTGTCAGCGCCCCTGAACAATTTGTATAGCAGCGCTGTATAAGTCACTTATTGTATTTGTATTTGTATTGAATGAAAAAGTTTTGTTGTTATAGCGTGAAGGTGTGAACCGGGATACTCTGTGCTCTGTGCTCGGGATACACACTGAACGCAGTATAGAGGTGACCATTTCCTAACTGAATGAAAATAGTTGTCTAAAATATTAGGGGATGGGGCGAACGCTGGTGGGACCCCCATTCCAAATTATTACCGAGGCTCCCTATGGATCGACTCCCCAACCAACTATCAGCGTCTGCCGGTGTTTGGGACGTTAGCACGGCTCAGTTGCACGTAATAGGCGCCCTGTGACGATTGATGAATTCGTTTATAATGTGAGCAGCAATGGACCGAGCAGCACCGTGGATCTGAGCCGCCTCGCTGCTCCTCGTCAATTGCAGCTCTGCTTCTGTCCGGCAAAGATTCTGTTTGCGCCTGATTCGATCTCCGCAACGCCTTCATAGCCAAGAAGATGGATCTGTTTAATATACATTATACGGTACCGCCGCTTTCCGGCCGTTTTGATATGGACAAAGAAGCCAACCGCATGTTGGTCTATCATACGCGCGTCATTACACTGCGTCGAACGCATCAGATGTGCACTATTGCGATCAATGATACCGGCGTCTGTCTGTCAGTCTGTCAGTCTGTCACGCGGGCAGGATGTGTAAAAACGGCTGAACGGATCGACGTTTTGTTTGGAGTTGAGACTCCTGGGGACCGAAGAAACATTGTATTAGATGGGGTCTCCATCCCCATGGCGAGGGGGTTCGATGCGGCCTTCGCCAAATTACTTTGGCTACTTGTTATATCATTTACGCTGAACGATGATATTGTTGACCAACAGCTGCTGGCAGAGTGAAAGCCGAATCTAGGCAATTATTTGTCATTTTACCGGCAGTACGTCAGTACTGACAGCAATATAGGGTATTAATTCGTGTGTCTGCCGTCTGTCCGTCGACACACGTAGATCTTGTGGACTGCAGTAAATCTCGTAAGTCTGGGTGTGCTCTCGTACGTGTCTCGGCGGCGGCAATATGAATCGACTGAGCGAATGATATGACGTATTTGATTACAATTATCAGCCCATAATACTGGTCAGTGGCCATGAGTCCGACAGTCCAGTAGCCTGCCGTTGTGGTGCTCTCCGTCCTCTGATATCATATCATATCGTATGCGAGGAGAGACTGGATGATTGCGTCGTGTTTGCTTGGGTGGCGCCGCTGTGCGAGCGAGCGAGCGAAATCTGTTGACGATGAATGAAAAACACAACAGCCTAGGCGCGGAGGAGCGATGCCAGTGGCCGGGGGTAAAATGCGAAAGTGCGAAAATGACAACGCATAACATGCAAAACACGTCAAGGTTCGGGTTAGGGTTAGTGATGGGGTTAAAATTAGGGTTAGGGCTAGTTTTGTTTAGTGTGATCGTTTTCGTTGTTTCGCATTTTATGCCTTCCCGATGGCAGTGATATTGAGTTCGCATGGCTGCTGCTGCTGCTGCTATAATATATGGATGTATGTGCAGTGATGACTGCACATAGTCCACGCAGCATCTTAGCACCACTGCACATTACTGACGTTATAACAGCACTGTGTAGATAAAGAGAAAGCAACTGAGACGCTTGAATGAAGCTGCATGGATTTTGTACTAGTCGTCTCATATATAATAACTTCATTGACATTTGACATTTTGTCGTACAGCTTTATCGCTTTCACGCGTCCTTATGAAGAAATGTAGTAAAATGTAGTAAAAACTTATCTGCGTCAATGTAGTATAATCTGAAGGCAGTAAAATAATAAATTATTATTGGTTGGGAAGGTCATTATTAACACAGAGACAAAATGTAAACAAATATGTGCTTTGTTGACTAACACTGACACTTGTAATGCCTGTCTCACATCGTTGTTTCGCTACTTGTTACTATTACTATGTAATTTAGTTAACAACAAATTAACAATCTTTCCTTCGTGCACGTATAAGATGGTATTTTTCAGCTCTCGTCGGAACGGTCCCTGAGTCTTCTTCAACGCGGTGCGAAATGGTTAAGCTACACGATCTGCGAAACATTTCGATGCCAATTCGGCTACTTGAGCTTTTGGCCACTTTTTTTGGGGGGGGGGGGGCAAGTTGAGGCTGGTGTGCGATGACTGCCATCCCCATGTCGCCAGTGCACGTCTCCTCGGTGGTTATATTCGTTTTATCATCAAACGATCGATCAATGAGAGCGTCGCTGTGTGCAGTGGAGCGTGACGTAGTGCTATCGTCTCACACACAGCTGCGACTGTGAACCAATGATGCTGCTGCTGCTGCACATGAAAGACAGACAGAGCACTGTGCAGGCGCTGATGATGTGGGAATTCCAAGACGTATCGATCCCATCGCACTGGTCTATACCGTGTAGACACATACTGATTAGCGCCAGGAAAACGTGCTTTGTTGTAAAACTGTATGCTTGTGTTTGGCTGTCACATGGCGAAATAAACACTAACAAGTGGCCAAAGTAATTTAGCGAAGGCCGCATTGAATCCGTGCGGGAAACCCCAAGAGTCTCCATCCCAAGCACAACCTCGATCCGTTTAGCGGTGTTTGCACAGCGAAGCCACGTGACAGACAGGGAGCCCACGCTATACGGGATCATCGATCGCAGTATATCATGTCTTCGAGGAGACCTGATAATAATTGGCAGCGCGTGTCCTGTCGAAACTGCGGTGCATATTTCATCCAGCAGTAATCGATGCATAAGTCGATTTCAGAAATTGGATTCGGGCAGTGTGAAGTTTTATGAGCTATAGTAGAGTATGTTTGTTGCTTTCTACAGCCGACGTGTGACACTGTACACGTTGGCGTTTGCAGCAGTCGGGCGTCATGGAGAAGCCAACATTTCAGTAGTGTAAGCTATGACGCCAGGCAGAGTGTGTTTGTATAACGAAGTTAGTGGTGGTGGCTAAGTCTGGTCGTGTGACGTTGACAGACCACAGACGACAGTCACATGACGTGAACGCGTACTTCTTGCGTGTCGCCCATCAGATCTGATCCGTCTGTCGGTGTCTCAATCCACTCTCGCCATTCACGCAGTCACTCCGCACCATTAATTAAGACAAACCTTCTGCTTTCTCCTATTTCGACGATCTCGATTGCAACGCCAACTCTCACGCGAAATGGAGATCTATGAGCGACCGCTGCTAACAGCTAAAGAAAATTTATTCTTTTAGCGTTCAGTCGGCATGAACTTTGGTACTGCAGGAAAAGAAGACAGAAATTTGTGTGAACACAACATTTATTGGACTTCGGCAACTCGGAGGCTGGGTTAAATGCAAGATGCGATGATTGTGCGGTTAGAGGTCATTCAAGGTCACCACTTTGGGTACAAAACGAAAGCCCGTATGCGACCTTCTTTTGGTAGATAACACAGACTTACACTGTCTCTCGCACCGTTTGCGAGATAATGTGGATTATTAGTTACATTCTATCTGTCAGCAGAAAAGTGCCTCTATTTAACGCACTCGTAGCGGTTGAACCCCTAAATTCAGGAGCGTGAAATTTGGTGTCAAGAACGTAGAAACATCTGCGAACTGTATGTCGTAAGACATATTTCGATATCTTGAACAGTTTAGGCGTGATTGGTGAGTGTTACAAACAGATAGACAAACAGACAGACATACATTCTTGTGGAAATTGCACGCTTATCTGCCTTGCGCTGTCAAAAAAGTAGCCTACCGATGTTTTCGCATGGATGAGCGGTGGCAACATTTACAAAAGAGACGTTTTGTTCGCAATAGTCATCAACATCATCATCTTCATCATCATCATCATATGAAAATTATATGTCGTATAGTTTTTTAATGTTTTGTATACTTGTATATGTGTCTGTTTCCTGTGTTTGTCTTATGGGCCATGTTGCCTGCTTTAAATAAAGAGTGATTTATTGATAGTGCGCAACACAGTTGTCGAATGTCGATGTTGTGCATGGTGTTGACGTTTTAGGCGTCAGAGAACCCGCTGCAGTGACGTCATTCGAGCCACAACCGCAGCAGCAGCAGCTGTTGGCCGGGGCTAGATTCAGGCTCGAGATGGCGACAGATGACAGCGAAATTCACGACGCTGCAATAACCGTCTCCGCAGTGGATGCTGCAAGCGTCAGCGACAATGTGTCATTAAAACATCTGCTGCAGCCATCGTCAACGTCCGCAACAGCCACAAATGGTCGGTATCTTTTCTGCAAGCCAGCCAGACAGCTGAACGTCAGCTATATATATATGTACAGTAGCGTCTCTCAGGCGGGACCACCCACCTTCTCTTTGCTCTCAACGCATTTATCATTCAATGATTGAAGAGCACGCGTTACTATGCAGAAAAACCGTAAAACAAACGCATCGCAGGCTGCTGTTGCTATCAATATGTTATCGACGCTTCCATACACAGTCGTGTTTAAATATGGACTAAGCCTACATAATTTATATTTTTGTTGGAAAAACCAGGAAAATGCAGTTGCGTGGTGATGCATGCCTGCGAGCCGGCTTTGCTGGCAAAGCAGGTTTTGTTTTTGGCGGTGTCTGTCTGTCTTTTCGCACAAAATCACAGAAAACTACTGGCCATAAATTGACGTAACACGATAGGTATATTTTATGGTGAACGCTAAAAGTGATCGGATGTTAGTGATATTCGACGCTGAACTTTGACCTTGAGAGCTATTTTCGTATTTTAAAATGTAAAATTTAACTTTCGAGTGACTGCACAACGTCTTGTTTTTTGGTATAAAGCTACATCTTCAGAATAGCCAAATCATACTTGGTTTCAAGGTCACGGTCAAGGTCACGACAGCAAAAAAACGACACACGCAGGTTTGCGCTACCCTGGGACACAGCTTAAACTTTGTTGGAATTGTATACGCATAAAATCGTTATAATTTTAACATTACTTAAACGGTGAAAGTTCTTGCGTTGTAACGCCAGCCATAAAAATGGTAATTTTACTTCGCGGGACGTTAATAGAAAATGCTAAATCCAAGAACTAGTTTTTTGATTAGACGTTTGTCTGTGTCATATTGCGGAAGTAGTGGAACGTGTACGTCCTGCAGCTTTTTTATATCATTTGCATGAGCGAGAGACTGTCGACTTGCAGACTCACATGCCTTCTGATCAACAAGTGAACCGAATAACTCTGCAGCGGAGTTACTAAGACCCCTGTACACTGAGCTTGCGACCAGCTGGCGACCACCTGCGACTAATGGTTGCCAGATGTTGTTAAGAGGTTAGTGGCAGGATCGCCAAGCAGTCGTCGGTGGTTGCCGGTGGTTGTCAATGGTCGCCTGCTTTTTCGGTCACAGTTCTAATCGCTAACTGGTCGCAATCTCAGTGTGACTGGGGTTTAAGCCTGGCAGCGCCGCATTGCGGGAAGTCTTGGCGGATAGAAAGCGGATTTTGCTGTTGTACTGCAGATAGCAACGCCGTATCGGCCGCCGACGAGTGGAGGCGACCCGACAGCGACGGATCTTACAACGATGGTACGCATATGACACTAGTGCTAACTCATGACACTGTACACTGTGTCGCAGAAAAAATCACGTGGGAAATCATCAGTTTGAGTATAAATTCATGATTTACATGGTTCGACAGTTTCCTAAGGTAAGGCAGTTGATTAAATAGGTAAGGCGGAAATGTATGACCGCTTATCGATGACCTACATGTATATTGCAAAATTTGTTCTGATATTGGACAGTTCTTGTCGAAGTTATCATTGAACATGTAAGCACATATTTTACGGAGACACAGTGTAGTAGGCTTGTCCTACACTACACTGCTCTAAAGCTGCTGCTGCTGCTGTTGCCGCGAACATGACTGAGAGCGTTGCGAATAATTTAACACGTGACGTCGTCGACAACATGAAACATTCCAAAGACCATCCACGTCTGTGGTACGGTAAAGGTTGAAGGTCGAGGACGTTTGATATAGCGCCTCTTTATGAGGGAAGGCAGAAACGTTCAGGTACGACACACGTTGTCAAGGGATCACACACTTTATCTGCTACCTACGCGTTTATTTACGAATAGAATGAACCGTACACTGTAACTGCCTTTAAGCTTATGGTATTGTATACGAAACAACGCCTCCTGGCGGTGGAATTCTACTCTGGTTCCGACTATACCACATGTCATCCTTCGGGGATTTTCCTAATCATATATATTTTCCATATCACACGTATATATATATATATATATATATATATATA
>Ga0126335_1001852_pt1 | contig 12249 bp, 7 predicted proteins | sample OlaspJWI45metaG_FD_108409 | JGI IMG/M metagenome (GOLD analysis project Ga0126335, IMG submission 108409) | Marine gutless worms symbiont microbial communities from Oahu, Hawaii - Olavius sp. 1 OAHU.JWI-45 metaG | ecosystem: Host-associated > Annelida > Digestive system > Unclassified | place...
ACTCCAGTCAGTAATGAATGCGGCTGCGCGATTGATCTACCACCTACGGCGATCCGATCACATCTCGGACGCGCTGGCCTGCCTCCATTGGCTGCGCGTCCCTGAGAGAATCGAGTTCAAGATAATAATAATAATAATTGCCGTCTTGACTTACAAAGTCCTGCACGGATACGCGCCGGGGTACCTCGGCCCTTTCACACGCGTCGCCGACCTACCCAGTCGCCGGTTCCTGCTCTCTGTCGGCACCAATCGCCTGACAGTGCCTCCTACCAGACTGTCGACTGTTGGCAGCCGAGCTTTCCCGGTTGTCGGACCCCAGACTTGGAACAACTTGCTGGAAGACGTGACGTCAGCAGATTCACTGTTTACTTTTAGTCGGCTGCTCAAGACACACCTGTTCAGAAAATCTTTTCCGGATTACATGCTGGACATCAACTGACTGTCTCTGGTGGACCTAGCAGTAGTACCGCTACTTAGGCCACCTTAAGAATTGACTGATTGATTGATTGACGGGCATAAGCTGAATTTGAAAACAAATACAAAAATAGCTCTCAGTTCTGACCTTGGTCCTTGGTCCTTTGTTCATCCCACGTCCATAGAGACGTATTGGGCCACACGCCGACGCCATTCTGATCTGTCGAGAGCTCCACCTCAGCCTCCTCCTAGGTGAGTCTCATTTTTGCAGATCCTCCTTGATCTCCTCCTCTCCAGTTTGTCGTTGGCCGACCAGGTCCCCTCTTGAAGCCTTGAACCTCCCAGTGTAGTGCTTGCTGTGGAATGCGCTGGTGATCCATTCGCAGCACGTGACTAAGCCAGCGTAGTCTTCTTTCGCTGAGAGTGCTTGCAATGCTGTGTTGTTTGGTTCTCGCCCTAACTTACTGATTTGTTATCTTGTCTTTCCAGGAGACAGTCGTTTCAATAATGTTGCTGTTAATGGCCATCATTCTGCACTATACAGGAGAGGCGATATAATGGCAGATTCATACAGTCACATTTTCACCCTTAAACTTATTTTTCTGCTCTTCCAGACCCCTCTCATCTTTGCAAAAACTGCCGCCACTTTTCTAATGAGCACACTGACATCCTTTTCACGGCTTCCGTTGTATGAGATATAGCTGCCCGAATAGCAAACGTCGCTGACTGCTTCGAGATCCATTATTCCTGCTGCCTGAATATCCATTCTGTCATACCAAGTGCTGGTGGTCATCACTTTACACTTGTCTGGGTTTATGAACAGTCCCACTTTACTGGATTTTTCTTCGATAAGTGCAATATCGTCTGCAAAGTCCTAATCGCACAGTGTGCATCTTTTGATGCCTCCAGTAGTTCTTTCTGTAGTCCTTTTTAACACCCAGTCTATCGTTATTGCAAACAGCAGTGGCGACAAGATACATCCTTGTCGAACACCTGTTAGTACTGGGAACCACTGGCTAATATCCCCATCAATTCTGGCCGCACTGCTACTCTCCTTATATAGCTTCTGGATAAGGGAGATAATCTTGCTTGGTATTTCATTCAGTGAATGTGGACCCCATCTCTGAGGCTGAAGTGAGATGATACTGGCAATTAAGCAACTGAAAAACGGGAAGGCAGCCGGGGTAGACAACGTTCAGCCGGAGCTTCTAAAGACAGCAGATTCCATAATCCCATATCTGACCAGGGTGTGCAACCTGGTGTGGCAACATGAAGTCACCCCAGTCGACTGGAGGATGGGAGCCATCATCTCGCCACCTAGAAAAGGGATCTGACAGAATACAGTAAGTGTTCTGTTCTGTTCTTTAGCCGTTCTCGATCCGAGGGTTGGCCAGACCATGGACGTACTTTCTCCATTTGTCCCTGTCTAACTGACGAGGCATAACACTGTTGTCAGTACCAGGAAAAGTCTTTGTCAAACTGCATAAAGGACGCAGTGATCAACTGCTTCGTCATCATCAAGCTGGATTCAGGCCAAGAAGATCATGCATGAAGTAGATTTTTTACTGAAGCAGATAACAGAAAAATTATCAATTCTGACCAGTAGTTTTTTTATATTTTGCGCAGACAGGCAGATAAACATACACACACAGACAGAGGCCGCCAAAAACAATATCTGCTTCCAGTATATATTTTTGTCGCATGAATTAAGAGCCAGCTGATAAACTGTATTGCATATAGACGGCGAGAGATGCGCAATGCATCTGATAGCAGTCATTAGTCGAGCGTTCGTGTCGCGTTCGTGTCGCTTGTGTGTACGTACCTTGACGCACTCCTTCATTAGTCCTCGCTTATCAGTCAAGTGCTCTGACGATATGTCTCATAGCTCTTCCCTTCCTTTTCCTCTTTCCCTCACTTTCCCCCACGCGATTCCCCAACACTGCGTGTTGTCAAGTACAACTAAATTACCATCATGTACGCAAGTTCAGCAGCGCGTTTAAAGTCGCGATCTGAAGGTAATCGAAGGCGTACTTAACGTAACGCAGCATCTTCGATTGAAGGCAAAGGCAAAGCTAAAAAGCGCAGATGCTGCAGAAAATCGCACCACGTTTGTGTCTTTTGTTTAAAATGGTTTTAGCGCGCATCTAACGACACAGACGCCGCCATTGCTGCAGTCTGTCTGTCACACTAATGATCCACGCCGAGAAGGTTCAAAGCGAAATACGGTTTGGGCCATATGATACGCTGCGAAATGGTGTAGTATAGGACCTAAGCTGGTTTAGTCACTAATAGGAAGTAGGCTAGTAGCATGATACGCTGACGCGCGCTATGTTAACGTGTTGACAAAAATTTCTTGTTATAAAGACCAGCGTGACGTCATGTTGTATACAGGGTGGTCCAAAAAACTGCATATTTCTATTTGCTTGAGTGATATAGCTTTGTGAAATCTCAACCGAATTTTATAATTTTTGACAGACTTACACCTGAATAGATTCCAAACAAAACAATGCATATAGCATATACTTAAGATGAAATTTGCTCATGCATTATGTTGGCAAACATATAAATAGTGTCAATCACACAAAATTGTACTAATCAGTTTACAAGCAATGTTCAATATGTCCTCTTCTTAGCTAAAAATTATAATAAAATTCGGTTGAGATTTCACAAAACTATATCAATTTGACATCAAGCAAATGGAAATGTGCAGTTTTTTGGCCAACCTGTACACCGCCCGGAAGGCCGCAGCTGATGCTAGATAGTCGGCCGATCAGTCGTAAGACCACTTAGGTCTACAACCAATCTCAAAACAAGCACATTATTTGGGCGATCGCAACGGCAGATCGCAGAGCAAACAGCAGCTGGTCTCACCAAAATTCGCAGAAATTGTGCGATACTGTAATCGTACTGTCAGATGCATCTGCAGCCTCACAATTTTAGCACCTGTAGCTACAGTGTACAGTAGGCCTAGAATGAGCGTGCATACGATTATACTGAGCGTCCGACGCAGACGACGTTGTGCTGCTGATGCTGTAACGCGATATAACAGGCATCCAATGGTGACGACAGCCATTAAGACACTTACTAGCGTGCAAAATTCGCATCAAACAACGTGTTTACATTTAGTTATCAGAGATAAATAATTAGCGTATCACTGTTTAATTAGATTTGTAACCAACAAAGATCTATACGCTCTTCCGTTACTGCGCCTTGAACATTGAGGTTGTAACTTAGCTATTTTTAGTTTTTTTTCTTGGCGGGTTAAATCGATTTCGCCGTAATGTCTTTTAGGAGTTTACTTCATACACGTGCAAAGGCGTCGGACTTATGAGCGCGGCGTAAGAAGGAAATATTAGGCTTGTTCTCGCGGCGGTCGTTCTCCAATGTCGGAGCTTCAAAGCTTTTGCGACAGTAAGACATGAAACCGCGACGGACCTGCGCTGTATTTGCCCGTCGCCCCGTGTTGTTAGACGGTAGTAGTAGTAATATGCCGACCGTCGCCGTCACAGCGCTCTAACCGTGATCTATACACACCCCGGGACTTACCGCTCCACTCGCCACTGTATTGTGGCCCATCGTACGCCGAAACCAGCGCTAACAACTTACATCAGCGCTGGCGTACCGGCATGCATTCAGCGCATTGAAATACGGCAGGCAATACGCCACTACATCACCGGGCCGTGTCCGTGGCCTCCTGTGTCGCCGTCGGGACCCGGACGACGTAATAACGAGACAGAATCGCTCGACAAATTCACTTTTCGCTCTTAAATTTTAGTTATGCACTGACCAGTCCGTTCTGTTCTGGCGGCGAATCGTGCCTATTGGTAATAATATTAGTGTTACGCATCCTCACCGACTCTGCTGGCCCGGAAATATTGCGTTCGGCTCCGTCTGTTTCCGACTGTGCGTTCTGTTCCCATGTCCTGCGCTTCCGTGTCCTCAGCTCAATTATTCTCACACCGGAGTTCATTAAATTTGTCCGCTTTTGATATCATCATTCCAATTTATTCTTTGGCGTCCCCAGTCCCTGTTCATTATGCCTTGCGACAGAGAGCGACCCGAGCTGGCAGCTGATTTGGGATACGAAGATGAAACGATGTTCTTCACGCGAATCGAAACCAAGCACATCGTTAGCAACGTGTAACTAATGCTACGTACAGCATGTTTGGCGTCAGAGATAACAACACGGTACCGGTCTTCAGGCTTATAGCTTAAAGTTGTAAAGTATAAACAGTTCCATACAGCCAGAGACTCCTATCCCATGTAGCAACAGTGTCTACATGTATGTTTGAAAGATCTGTGAAAGAATAATGTGACCTTGGAGTAGAAGAGTGAAACGGCAAGACTGACAAGTGGTGATAATGTAGGCTAACTTTGGTGATTTGTAGCAAATATACTGTCGCGAAATGCATCTGCGGGCTAGTAAACTAAGCAGCAAACTAGTCATGCGGGTTGCATTATATCAGGCCTTGATAATAATGAATTAATAAATGCGCGTGCAGTGACCAAGCGGTGACAGGTAGGTGATTATTATTGTCGACCAATTTCATTCTTCATCCGCAGCAGCGCACCTGCTAGCGCTTAATTCTCATTCGTCTATCGCCTCACCTGCGCACGTGACTATCGACAGCGCCCATGTTCCGGCGTCGCGATATAAGTTGTCGTATTATCATCATTATTATTAACCGTGCAGGTATGGCATCCTAGTTAATCTTCTGACACGATCGCGATATAGTATCACTTGTTATTTCACATACATGACTTTACGTTGATAATTCGAACACGGCATAGTAAGCCTACTTTTCTTACTAGGCGTCATGCAAGGTTGATTGAAAAGAAGCACTTATCTACAGTCACGCGAATCCAGGATATTCCCCCATATGGACGAGGAACCCCTAAAATTTGCCCCCTTCGGATAATCGCCCCCGCACACTTTCCAGCTAAGACAAGCCTCCCGGTCATCCGCCCACGACAAAGTTCGTTGTTGTGTCGATGTCTCATGTGTAACATGTCTAACCCTAACCCCAACAATAACCATATGGTATGAGGCAGATGTATGGGGAAGATGTCCGGGCACCCAATCAAGCAAAGACGAATGTCTGCCAGCAGGATGTTCCAAACAGTCGTAAACACACTGGAAAACGCATTCCGAACTAAGTTACATACTGGCTCGTTATTTATCAGCATAAGCTGACAAGATACTTGCAGGCGACCTTCAGTTGGCTCAATTACCGCAAGTTTCGTTCCGTTAGCTTTTACTGAATTATTTATTTTTACTACGGACGTAAAACGAGCCGGTAGGCTACTGAGCAGGCGCATTGCTCAGTCTCATACGCCAGTCAAGGATTCATAACTATTTCTATTTTCCTTCACGCCGGTAAGGAGATTATAACCGGAATACATGCTAACTGACACTCGTTTAAAGTGTCATCCAACACGTGTGACGCCACCTGTGGGTTTGCTGCGGCAGTAAATTCCAGCAGCAAATTGTGGACTAACATCTACATACAGTACACGCACATACAATACACGTATCGGGGCATAAAAAGTAAGAATAAGGACTACTTACCACTTAGCAGTGTGTCTGCCAATAAAGAATGATTGTAAAAAGCAAGTCAGAAAAGAAAAGTCGGCGAAAATATCTGCTGCTGTCATCATTACGTCCCTTTGGAACTTAGACAGTCTCGGGTATTCACGTACAACTGTCTATAGTTTTTCACATCAGAGGGTCGCCTAATACCTGTAATCAATCAAAATAAGTCATCGATCTGTTATTGACCATAAACCACGCTGTGCTCGTATCCGCTAATCAATACCGTCGTTGCACAGGCCACGTGACGTTAATGTTTCGGTATTATTAAGATATCGCACATGTCCGACGACTGTTTTGTTGATTGGTGTGTTTTTTCTTATTTATTTAATTAAAACATAACTTCGACAATTTAATTAAGACACAACTTTATCACAAATGTCAAGTATAAGTGTTATAAAATCAACCATTGTTGCAATCGTCGCCGCTAAGGGACGATCAGCCAATCCTTTCCAGTCTGTTTATTTCTTTCTCGTTGAGAATGGTTAATTAATTAGGCCTAAAGTTGAAATGAATAAAATGATAGCGAAACCACTTCCCTGAAGCGAAACGAAGAGCCATTTAGTGTTTGAAATCGACAATAATAATAGTGGGAGAAAAAGAATAGTGTCTTTCTTGTTTAAATTCTTGACGACGCTATGCTTAAGACAGTCCAATCTTAAAAGCAGCTAATCAGAAGCTAATGTACCGCGGACGATTTGACCGCGTAAACATCACGCCCGAACAAGCAACTACATTTATACAAAGTTCCAGTGACACACAGTAGCGGAGACGTTCTAGGTTAGATGTAACAACAAGCAATCGCAAGCAACTTGCTAACTAGCTACAGTGTACGACAGTAGTTTACTCAGTATAGGCTACGAAATGAAGTACGCAGGACTAAAAGACGCTGCACCGTGTGTTCAATGGCGCTAGCGCGCCAACGGACGGCTGTATAACGCGACAATTTTATAGTTGTACATGTACTGCGTCACTGCGTAATAATTCAGTTTAAAAAATTCGTCGTGTAAATAAGAAAATTGAAAGACAAAAAGTTTCAATAAAGTAAAACAGAAAACTCAATGCAATCGCAGTAGGACCTATTTATTGTGAAGTTTGGCCTGTCTTTACGTGTAGTGTACAGCTAGATCAGTTCGTGTGACAGTAAAACTGATCTTACCTGGAGCTGAGGGCAGAACGTCGGCGAGGACATTCATAGTTGAGAGCACAAGAAGACAGTCGAGGAGACAGGTCGATGAAGAGTGAAATGATGCCATGTCTACAGAACACAGTCTCAAAGACTGGATGACGTCTGTCGAGCTACTGATGACAACGCAGAGACGAGCGGCTAGTAGCAGACAGTAGGCCTACAGTAGCACCAACACAATACAGCAGCAGCAGCAGTACTGCTGTAGTGGCAGTACGTTCGATCATCACAACATGCTGCTCGCCGGTGGGCTGTTGTGGCACCGCGCCATCCACCCGCAAGGCATCGCATCACTATCAAGTGTCTAAAGTAATGTGGCGAATGCCGCATCGAATCTGTAGGGAAATCGGGACCCCCCGTACAATACAATGTTCTTTGGGCTCCATCTCCGTCCCAAACAGAACCTTGATCCGTGCAGCGAATTTTGCAACGCTCAGGCGCGTTACAGGCAGACAGACTGACAAACACATGAAGCTATGGGAACATCAGGCGCAATGCGGCCTAACAAAGCGTCGCGGTAATAAACAAGTTTTGACGAACGCCAACATGAGCGCTCGTCGGCTGACGCCATCGGAGCGAATGAATTTAAACAACAGAATCTATGGGCTCCTCAACAAAACATATTCCTTTATGGAGATGACAAACTTCAAACTGCAAGACGTAGACAATGTAGCCGTCCCTATTTACCCCGCATATCTTGTCCTGCAAGCTTTAGTGGTTTGGGTTTGAGGAAGAAAAATACAAGCATTCAGCAGTTTGGGTCGGACCACACGCCGGCGCAATACAATGCTAAATGGGACGTTTCCAGCACGCTGCGGTACGGCTTAGCACAGCAGAGATGGAAACTAAGGCGCGCGAGCAAAGACACAAAGTGTCATAGCGACCAGTCGAAGCAACATGGCGATCGGACGGAATGCAATTAGTGTTGTACGGTGTCGACGAATTCAATAAATATCGGCAACGTCTGCGATCAGCGATAGCGGATCGAGCAGCCCGGTGTGCCATAAACTACTTAGCAGCGACCACCTTGATCGAATCATTCCACTGTGTGTGGATTTGTATGGCCCACTGCTGGCCTTATGCACGTCTAGCCTACTGCGTGAAAAATATCTAAATTACAACCGCAACTTCGTGACTAAATGAAATAAAACGTCACAAGTATACATGTAAATTTCCATGTTGGTAATTTTTCAGGTCGTGTTTTTCTATTATCTGCAGCGCGATTTTATCTCATAAAGTTATCATAAAATACGAACAACACTTCTGATACGTAGCACTTAACTCGTTATTACGCAGGCAATTGACTGAATTAAAACTTTAAAAATCGACTTTAAACGTGTGGTCGACAACTATGCAAACCAAATCTAAAACAACGACAACAAGAATAATCAAGAGTAAATATATACAAAAACAATAACTAATCCTTCGACAAAAACTGATTATAATACAGAAAATATACGCAAGACATCCACACGGTGCAAGTCCGAGAAAAAGTAATAAACCACAAACAGTATTGGATATAAATGCCCAATCGCAACGCATCCTAACAAAATTATGTGCACTGGATTCTGAATAATGAAAGAATCACAAAATTTCGTTAGAAAATATTCAACAACAGCGAAGTTATTGATCCTCAAATATCGACGACAAAACACCTCAGTTTCTGTTACTGTACATTAATTAGTACAATCACAGCCCACAGGTCTGAAATTGACCTTTGCTGAAAGGACAACGCTCCTGCCCATACGGCGCGTGAGATCGTGCAACCGTTAACACGTGAAACACCAGACTTCATCGCTCCAACTTTCTCGTCAGCCAACAGTCCGGAACTCAACCCGATAGACTACCGGATATGCAGTAAGCTGCAGGAGTGTGTGTACCACAGCCGGATTCATGACATCGCCCAGCTGAAGTAGCGACTGATCGAAGAGTGGGAACATTTCAACCAGATGATCAATTTATCATCGACGAAGCAGTCAGGCAGTGACGTTTAAGTATTCAAGCTTGCATTTGAGCACTAAAGGATATTTTGAACAGAGACTTTAGTGTCACTTTTGCACTTTGACAGTCACAATATTTAAACGTCGCCAATAGTGGACACTTCATGTTTTCGGGTGACCTCGCTAAACTTAATTGCTATAACCATCTGCAAATGTTAATAAATTTTTACTGAAATTCGGTGATTTGCTTGCTATTAAATGTCACATTGTTGCTGCAAAATTTGGTTAAAATCCGACATTGTTTGCCTGAGTTATGGTTTACTTTTTCTCCGGACACACTGTATTTAAAAATTGATGCTGCAGAGCTTAGCAACTTTTTAGGCTGCATCGAATGCATGAGATGCAGACTATACTTACCGATGTTCGCGGTGTCTGTCTGTTGGTCTGTCCATCAGTCTGTCTGTCTGTTACGATGCACCAAATGACCCCGGCTAGGCTTTACTGTGCGGCGTCATTTGGTGCAGCCTATGTCAAATTACTTTGACCACTTGTTAACTATACAGACAGTAACAAAAGGTCAAAGTAATTTGGCAAAGGCCGCATCGAATGCGAGCAATACGAGCAATAGTATATACACAATCGACAAAATTTTCCCCACTTCCGCCGTTGGGCCATCGGGACTCCCATCTGAAACACTGTGCCTTGGGTCACCACGAGTCTCCACCCAGAACAGGACCTCAATCCGTTCAGCTGTTTTAGCACAGCTACGCGTGACAGACAGACTTACTGACTGACACACCATACTACGGGATCATCGGTCGCAATAGGCCGCATCATGCACGATGTGCATTCGATACGGCCTGATACCAGACCGAGTTTGGCGTATACAGTAAAACGGCAGAAATCAAAAACGCAAGACGCCGTCTTTACCGTTTGCCTGGAATGCAGTTTATAAAACTGCAATATTCGTGATCGATTTGCGACGTCCGAATCCGAATCATTTTCGTTTTTCTCGGCTGTGAGAAGGAATCAAAGGTTAATGACGCCATCATCATCAGTTTTCCCGTCTGAAATCTGTCGTTATTTGCGACTCCGGCATCGAGCAAGGGCACTAGGCTGGATCGAATACTGGCAAACACATTTAATTTTTTATCAGTGTTTTACAGATCTTCGCTATTTGTAGTTTATGTGCGCTAATCGCTTTCCAAAACATGCTTAGACCCATCCCAAATTTCTAGTAGTCTAGGCTACAACACACTACAATACGCTAGACATACATTATTACAATATTGTATAGACTATTGTCTTATGTCATTTACTGTATAAGTAAAGTCAGAATTAAAGTGTATTATTTCAGTTTATTGTCGTTAATCGAGCTACGCTTGTGGGCATAGGGAGCTCCAACAGTTGCGCAGATACCACACACATGTACAGAATGTATATATGTGTAACCGAAACCGAGAAATGCAACTTTACTTGTCCAATTATTAGCTCGCTACAAGTTGCATACAAAATACAGTAGCCACAGGCGTGAACTTTATTGCATGCATTTTTATGGTATTAATTATTGCAGGCCGGACGCCTATGAGCTTCACCCAAGTAGCGTCTTAATAAACTCGTAAGATGATGACGATGAGCGAGAAATTGTGTATTTCGTCGTATCAGCAGCCGAGAAGCCGCAATGTAGAATTGTACGTAGGTACGAATAGAATGGACCAGAAACGACAACGACTCACGCCAACTGCAATTCTCAGCACGGTCGTAACCACTGCCCGACCCTCACGACACCCTGCCTTAATAGTCGGACGATTTATCCAGCTTAATCCACTTAGTGACCGTTCGGCTCAACGTCCCCTCCTGTCCCGACCCTGTCGGAATCACATTCCCACACCCCGCCGTTTGGTGTCGACCACCAGGCCGGTCGACGTCGACACCAGCGCATTTTCGTCACGTCGAGAAACATCGTCTGCATACCGGTCAGTCCAGTATGGCTGCAGATGCAGGCGCTGGTGGCACTGATAACGGCCATCAACGTGAAATAGAACCGGCTTTTCCGCTCGCACGCCGCCGAAGTCACTCGAATAGGTTTTTCATTGTTATACGTGCTTGACTTTTTCAATTTCGGACTTCTAAACCGGACTTCTGACCGTTTGTTTTGGTTATTATTATCTTAATAAACGACAATCTCCATTTACAAGTCAGGCCGAGTAGTCTGTTTTAGAACGCGTGATTTAAATGGTAAACGTTGTTTTTTTGAAACCACTTTTAAAGTTGATTTTTTTTAAAGTTCAAGGATCTTAGTAGTAGGGAACTGCCAGAGTTATAACTATTTTAAGTTTCGGTGTTCAAATATGTTGGTGAAATACAATTACAAGTTGATCGTGATGAATGACGTGACACGGACACTGACGAACGATCTTCGACCTTTCTGCTGCAGTTACATACCAGTAGTACCACCAATCACTGGTCAGCCTGGTCAGTTTGGTCAGCGTGTCACGTCGCTGACCACCGCCACCCTGCCGTCTATGCGACAGACTATTACCAGTGACCGCCGGCGGACAGCTGGTCTACTCTAAATCAGTCTTCTATGCACGCGACAAACGAAACACGAAATTGGTTTTTTCTTGTTTTTCTTACGACCGACCGACCGGTCTTTTCGCTCGTACGGCTGAGAAGCAGCGGTGGTCCCACGAGAAATGTGTCCAAGTCCCGCGTACACGAATGGTTGATGAGAGCCCAGCCTCACAGACATACGGCGTTCCAAGTGACAGTATAACAATGCGAAACCACTCAACTACCGAGTACTAGAAGAACAGGAAAAGTCAAAATAGAACAAAAAGGCTACAGTAACGGAGTAATGGCGGCGTGGAGTCATCTGGCGAATGAATAAGTATTAACAGCTGCCCGTGTGACAGACAGATTGACAGACGCGACGCTACGGGACCATCGATTGCAATAGTCCGCATGTCATGCATCCGATACGGCCTAGAATCCGAAGTCTGAGGCTGAGTAAAAAATTGGCAAAATGGTACAAAAAGGGTTTGCGAGCAAGGGCGTAACTTTGGTCTGAAAAGTGGGGGGGGGGCAAAATTTATCCCCTTTCCTACCCTCCCTTCCCC
>Ga0126335_1001853_pt1 | contig 12249 bp, 9 predicted proteins | sample OlaspJWI45metaG_FD_108409 | JGI IMG/M metagenome (GOLD analysis project Ga0126335, IMG submission 108409) | Marine gutless worms symbiont microbial communities from Oahu, Hawaii - Olavius sp. 1 OAHU.JWI-45 metaG | ecosystem: Host-associated > Annelida > Digestive system > Unclassified | place...
TGCTTACCTCTTGTTATTTGTATTAGTGTCTATCGCATAGTCTGTGTGTGTGTTCTATTTGTTTCGTTTTTTATGGGCCATGTCGCCTGACTCAAATAAATGATGATGATGATGATGATGAATGTTGTACTTGCGGTATGCGTAGAAAGAAGCCCATGTTCCATCGACTAACCCAAGGATTATAAATAACATTAACTATTAATTAATTAACTATTCATAATCATTGGGCTAGCCATGGTGTGAGAAAAACTAAGAAGCCTAGCTAGCTTTTAGGGACGGTACAATAATTTTACTTACTTCTATTAAATAGCTTTGGTGCGCATACGCAGCTCGGCGTCAATGGCTACGGAAGACGCTATACTATGTTGATAAAAAATATTGTGTGACCTGAGGCATAAATAACAATATCATAGGATCTTCTTGCACGTGAGTTGTTTGCTGAGTTGTATTTATGTTTGTCTTTGTGTATGTATATTGCATCAGCTAAGTAATGCTGTCGCAGTGTCTGTACAAGGCTATAGCACTGTGTATGGCATCGGTCTAATACTAATTAATGGGGAAGAGTTGATACGGGGACAAGTTGACTGTAAAAACATAATTCTAAGCCTGGCCTTAACCTTAAACCTGACCTTAACTTTAGCCCGAAGCCGTAAGCGTAAAGCACTATTGTTTGAGTTAATGTCAGGCCCACAGTGAGTAGATCGACGTTGTGGATTACAGTCAACTCGTCCAAAGTTTAACTCGTACCCAAGGCTAACCCAACCCTGGCCCTATCCCTAATCCTAACTCTAACCCCGTAACCCTAATGAGTTCACTTGGGACGAGTTGACCCCAACGTTGCTGTCGTCAGCTGCTCCTTTGATTTTGCTTGCGGGCGTTGATGGTGTTGAGCACGTGACCACAGGCTGTAAAACATAAACTAAGAAAATGCACTCGATTGGTCTTATGAAACATTTTCAAATTTAACGTTAACAGCAGTTGAGTTGTTAGGTGGCGTGGTGGCATTGGATTCGTGATCAGTAGGTCCAAGGGCACGTTTTTGAGTCTCGCAGGGAACCGCTGCGTAGTAACCATGGGCAAGTTATTCACACCTATGTGCCTCTGTCAGCAAGCAGTATAATTTGGTAGTGGTACCAGCCTGCCTAATGACTGGGGAGTGAACAGAGAACACATAATGTACTGAGTATTCGTGGTCTCGCAGTGTAAGCTAGTGTCTGGCTGAGGGCTACAGAAATGTAGATCAGTACTGCCCCATGGGCCATACAGCTTGGGAAGGACTTTACTTTGATTTTTTGTTGAGTTGTAATTGCACCATGTATGCTTCCCATAGCTTGTGAATGTTTTATGAAGTAGTGGCATGTCGCGGTCGCGACCCAGCTCTGCACGGCCAGATCAGTGCAATTCTTTTGATCGTCCAGTACCAGTTCCTCGCCGTGGCTCAAGTGAAAGAGAAAGCTTTATAACTGAATGCAAGGCTGCCTATTTAGCAGTGTTTGATGACTTTGCTGCAGATATTGAGTCAAAACAGGAGTTATGCAAAGGTATTTGTGTCTCCACTAATTTTTATGTATGGTAGCAGCATAGCAAGTGTGCATTTTTAAATGTTAAAGTTTTTCTGATTTTGTGTGATATACTGTTACGAAAAGAATTGTGGTCACACTTATAGTTGACAATTGGAACCAGAGTTAAAACTAAGAAGGTAACAGCAGATTTTGGAAAAATGTAGTCTTAGTAGCTTTAGGAATAAACTTCTTGTTAGCAGCTTAAGACTATGAAAAGGTGATAAGCACAGCAACTGCATGTTGTAGATGTGCTACACAGTGATGCTGACTTAGTTTTCTTTTACACTAGTTGCTTGTGAGTGTCTTTTAGTTAGCATGAAATCCTGTGTTTTATTGTTACAGTTTTGCAGCAAGCTGGCCGAAGTCCTAGCAATCGCATGTTGATGAAATACTGGAAACAGGACACAGGTACTTCAGGCATAATGTCATGGAAGTGGCAAATCATTATGTAAATTTGATAAGATCATTAAGAGGAAAGTATCTAGAAAACTTTACGTAATCGTTGTCACTTGAAGTGTTTCATTATTGGCAGATTCTCTTTCTTCCTACAGACTGATGTTGTACCATGTTGTCAAATGCGGCAGATTAAGATCTAGCCCAGTTAGCTGTTGGGCTTGCTATAATATAGTCCTATTTACTTACTTACTTACTTATACAATTATGTAATTAAGTAACTGATAAACTTAGTAGACCTAGGTTGTACTGCTATTGTTAACATTTTTGTTATTCCAGGTATTGATAGTTGTGTTGTGATGGTGTTTGTGTTTGCTGTCATTGTAGAAGGACTGACATTTGATGACTTCTGTGAAATATGCCGCAAAGAACCTGCCACGACTGAGGAAGATCTAATAAGAGCCTTTCGTAAGGTTGATGTCAACGGTGATGGCTTTATTTCAAACTCAGAATTGCGAAAGATGTTGACTACAGTAAGTTGCTTATAGTCCAAGTTTTCTGATTGCTTCATGTTGTGTGTTTACTGTTAACATGCATTTAATGTAGTGGCCAAAGCAAGAAAATAGTCAGGCACCCCTAGACATGGTAGAATAAAACCAAACTATTTTTTCTTGTTCATGTTAAGTATACAACTGTGTGAAGAAGATGGTTGTGGTGATAGATTTTGATTGCAGGTGTATTCTGTAGGATCCTAACCACTATTTGGTGTTGGACAACACATTTGTGTTACCTTCATTTCTGCATCCATGTGAAAGATTATTTTCTTATATGCTAGAAAATTGGATCCTTGAGGACACCGAATGTGGCGGCTAGACATTTTTCAGTAAAATGGGATCCCTGACAATTAAGTATAAAAGTATATAAAGCATAATGTGCTTGCTTTTGGAGGCCTCAAGTGCCACATTTTCTAGGTAATACTATTATCATTAATTTGTGTAAAATTGAGAATTGAGTTGTACGGAATTACATAAATAGTTTTTAGATTCAAATCACATGGTGCAATAGAATAGATGCATCATGCAAGCATATTTGTTGAGCTATAACAGTTTATCATGTAATTGTTAGGTCATATTTGTGGTGTGTGCTGATTTGTTGAACCAGAGAGGTGAAAAAATGACGGTTGATGAAGTTCAGAAAATCATCGATGAAGTTGATGAAAACAGAGATGGAAAGCTAAATTACAAAGAGGTATTTTGTAATTAAGTAACATGAATATTGGTAGTATTAGTATTTAGTAGCTGCTACAGGGATGACTAAACTAGACTAAACTCTGGCAACATCTGCTATGACTACACTAATATAGTGAAAGGATTTTAGGAGATTTCTGTAACATTTGCAGAATGTTGCTATCAAATGCCGAAAAGCTGCATAGTTTTGTTATGATGAGTTGGTTGTCCTCGTGCATCTCTCAGCAGATAGTCAGTATGGATTCCAGTTTGGTTGTGGTCTTCACAGCAAGGTGTCAGTGGCAGTGGTTGAGACAGATCTGGCTGTGACAGTAATGATAGCACAGTTAATGGCTACATTATTAGTATGAATGGCTCGGTAGATTATGTTGAATAGTAAATATTGTCCTGAAGAAAAGTCCTCGAGGATCGTCGAGGACAGTTTTTTGAGTTTTTCAAGTTATTGTCCTTATCCTCGGACCTCATTTCTTTGACAAAGAAACTAATCTCTGTGGACAATTTTATATGTAGATTTTTTAAACTTTTACTAGTGAAGGAGTCCTGTAACATCATTTTGTGCAAATCAGTTTTCAAAGATGATCATCAGGACACAGGATGAATGTCATTCGGTCGCACTGAGAAATCTTGAGCGCAAGCAGATGTCAATGGAATCATCATCCAAGTCTCAGTCTCAGCATTCTGTTCGTAGTGAGTGCTTGTGGCTTTGTCGTATTGATGATGATGATGATGTTGTAGTTTCTAAGATAGTGTGTGCTGTACTTTAGCATTTGAATTTGCTACTGAAGATAAATGTGTGACTAGATTTCTTATAGACTAGAGTAAACTGTTTAATGCAGCTGAATGTTACATTTGTTTATATTTTAACTGTTACGTTAAGTTGCACATAGGCACATACATATAAGTCATAGACTTACTTAGATTTTGTTCTCGTTGTGCAACTGGGCACATCGAGCAGCAGCTTGTCGCCATCTCTACCGGTCCATTGTGGCATTTGCAACATTTTCCCATGTGATCCTGATGCTTTCCAAGTCTTTCTGGAATGTTTTGCTGCATGCTGTCTTTGGTCTTCCCTTTCTTTGCCTGCCATTGCAACTCTGGCCAGCTGGTGAAATGATAAATGTAGCACATGCCCAGCTATACAGAATATGTGCTCCGTCATAAGATAATTTAATGTTAGTGTTAGTGATGCTTGCTTGGCATTTGTTTTATTGAAGGATAATTATGACTGCAAAGTCTGCACATTTTAAATATCACTTTTTTCATAGAACTTATTGACAATGCTGATTTCTGCATTTCATAATTACTAGCCAGGGTACCTGTTGTTACCGGGTATTATGTAGGTTTGTGTTTTGAAGCCCCGCGCCTAGCTTTCACCCACCCCAGGCCATCCCATTGCTCGGTCAAGGAATGTACATTGCCCGTTGATCCCATGCTTTGTGCAGTGTGCCGCACTGCCAGGCCTATTTATAGCTGACCTCAGTCTTTGGCTGTACTTAGGCTAAGCCTGTCGAGTACCACTCATGCCTAGCCAGCCGCTGCAGTGAGAAATGAAAATGCCATTTTTCTGGACCCCTACCCACGACCCCCAATTTTTGCACTTAAATCCATTCCCTGGGTGCCCTTGAGTTACCCTGAAAATTTGGAAGAAATTGTCCTACTCATTCCTGAGTTATAAGCGAACAGAAATACACACATAGTGCTGTATATATAGACTAGCTGGTTAGAATTTGTTAGTAACATGTCATGGATGTCTTTTGTAATGAACTACTGCCAGTTGTGTAAGAATTGAAATTAGTCATATTAACATAGCCTTTTTATTGTCATGAGCAGCAGTTCAGTTCACATTTATTTTATACTTATTTCACCAGTTGTTTAGATACAAACATTGGATGTGTGTAGTATGCATGCAGAGTCTTGCTTCAGTAACTATTGTGCTGTGTTGTTTTGTGTGCACATCTGTTTTTCATTACTGATCTTCAAGTTTCCTTATTACAACTGGGTGTGGTTGCTATGTTGATATACTAGTAGATGAGAACATAATTTTATAATAATAAAGATTATATTTTATAGAGCTGTTGCAAATGAGGATTTCCAGTCAATGATGTGGTTATTTGTAATTTTCAGATAGCTTTTAATATTTTACTTCTGGCTTTTCTATACAAAAAAATTACATTGAGTCAGATTTGTTTAGAGGTGTTTTCTAATGCATAAAGCATGTTTTGCAGTTATTTGATCAGAAGAATTTGTTTTATGAGACAGCATGTGTAGTTACTAATAGAACTTGCTTTGACATGTGAAGTGTAAATAACAGTAAAAGGAATTTTTATATTGCTGTTGTTTTGCTTTTTTGATCGATCTCTCTTTGCTATAATTCTAAAGCACTATTTGTTTTATTTGGTTAAGTAAATAAAAGTTGGAGAGCAAAAATAAATTACATTAAAGAAGAATTCAGTGTTTGAAAAATTACTAAAATTGGCCACATAGTTTTTGTGATGGCTTTCTAATTGTGTGAAAATTTGTAGCCGATGATGGCTATTTATAAAGTATTTTTGAGTCTGTTTTTATTTTTACAGTAATTTATTATTCTTAGTGTTAACTTTTTCCTGGCACTGATTATTTTGCCATTGTATTTAACTGCTATTCAGCCTGATTGAATGGAAGTCAGTAAACATTGTAAAGTAAGTTTTTTCTTTTCTACAGTTACTTTTAGAGAAAGTCTGAAATGAATAGTTACAAGTGTGTTAAATAGTTTCAGTTTTTTAACTGAAAATGCTGTTGTATGATTTTGATTTGCATTAACTTTGCAGTAGATGTCTGAGTGATTAATGAAAAACCTAATATTGCGTATGCTGCTCTTTGTAAATTATTGATCAGAGGTTCATTTGAGAAGCTGTGGCTAGTTATCGTGTACCATAGTGCATTTGGACCGCTATTGCTATGGCGACGTGGCTGTCTGTGTGTCTGTATGTCTGTCACGTTGATGTATTGTGCACAAACGACCAAGTCAATCATCATGCGACCTTCACCAGATTGTAGCCCAGCCATTCTAGTTTTCCCATACAAAATATGAACCCAGTAGCTCAAGGGGATCACCCTCATTCAGGGCATCAAATGGGAGAGGGGTAGGTAAATGTCGGAAATACGACCAGTATGCTGTCAGTAGCTGCCCTCTGGTGAATGACTGCGAGTTGGAAAATCCGGCCAATAAATTGCTATTATTGGGATTCAATCTTAGGAATATGACATGCACAAGTATTCGGGCAGCATGTCAGCCACAGCTGAGCTTTCTGTTGTTGTTTGCATTGTGTTGTGTGATTGTGCTGTATGCTATGAATTATGTTTACAGTTGTCAGCAAAGCACTGGAAGAGCACAGCACTTCAGCGGTCAACAGTGTTAGTTTGAGTATGACAAATGGAGTAATTGTTGACATGTCAGCAGTATCCATATCGTGTAGCAATGTGAAGGAAGGTGCTGGCTTCAATTTGGTTGAAATTGGTCTGAGTAACAAACAGTCGGAACAGTTGCATGGAAATGAAAGCATTGAGAAGGTTGCTGATGTTGATCAGAGTGATTCAGTGAAACCAGCGCCACGAAGTCTTGTTACTGCTGCTGGCATGGAATTGTCAGTGCAAACGAATGATGATAGTGAAGAGATAACGCAGTTAAGTTCTGATGCTGATGATGTGGAACAGCCAGCAATGCAGATTTCTGTTTCAGCAGGCATAGATTCGGGTCACAGATCTTGGATTTTAAAGGATCTCCCAAAAGGAATGGTGTGCTTGGTGAAAGATTACAAGATCGTTAAGGTTGACGAAGTTGCTGTGAGTGATGACATGACTGTTTTTGTTTCAAAAGATGATGATTCATGTCACAATGACATGTCTGCAGGATCTGTGTACATTGTGAAAGACATTGTTGGGGTTGATAGGAATGGCGTGACTTCTCTCAGTTCTCCGAAATGGAACAAAAAGTCACGTAACATAACGGGCAAATATGAAGCTAGCAGTCAAGCTGCATCACTGATGTCACTAAGGCCTGACAAACCACTGAACGTCACTGTGAGTAGTTCTGCTGTAGATGACACTGCTACACAGTCTTCTCTAAGATCATCGAGGCATTGTTCAAGAAGGTCGGAAACTGGTAGTACAGTGGCATCAGAAGCATCTGAGGTTGTGATAAGACCTGGTGCATCACATAGTGTAAGTAGTGATGTGATGGACAACACTGCTTCAGCAACTGTTCTTTCAATACGTACTCCACACATAGTGACAGCGTGCCAGCCATGCAGGTCACAGGTTGACAGTCAAGCAGCATCTGTGGTATCATGTGAATATGGCACTAAGGCAACATCACTGACTTCATCACATGCACGGCCGGCTGTGAGACCAAGCGTCAGTTATGATGTCAGTAGCAGCAATTGCAGTCTTGATTCAGACATGTCAGCTAACTCTCCCAGCGTGGTAGTCTCAAAACCACCAATACATTTCGGCCCAGGGAACAAGACTTCACAACCGGCTGCTGAAGCTAAGACTTCTAAGACAACAGGTAATTCAGTTTCATTAGTATTTCGTTTTTAACGGAGTTTTGACAGTTTTGTTACCCAGTGATAGTATTGGTTAGTTGTTATATATTTGGGTGAGCTGCATTCTTTGCTACTGTATTTTACTATTTATTACCTAGTATCAATTGCCTGGAACTGGTGTGTAATAAAAATTTTAGTTACCACATGAATGGGGTGTTCTCTGCCACTCAGGTCACTAGTTCGGGCAATAGTAATTATGATACCGGTAAGTTTCTTTTTAACAGCATGCAACACTCAACAGTTTTATAGCTATTCACTCCTTAGCCATGTTACGTGCAGATAGATACCATATCATTAGCAGTTTTTGTTTGATGTGCTTTCTTTTCAGTACCAGTTCTCCTGTCCTTATTTTGTTACTGATTTTTTAAAATTTTAATTTTTAGAGTATGCGATTCGTCGGCCTTATGACCGACACATGGCACGTTAAACGCTGCATAGTAATAATAATAATATCTTATAATGCTCTGACACTGCCGGTTGAACATCACAGTTGTAGGACATTCGTTCCTCCAGTCATTCGTCTCCATGGTCGAAAGTCCTTCCAGACATTTGTCCCCCCCCCCAGGATGAATGTCCCCATAGGACTTTTTTTCCCCTGGATGTTCATCTGCCTTTCTCAGTGCTGATATCACTAAAGAAAATAGGTACTGCTGGCATGTATGGCAATTGGCACATAAGGTATATTGTGTTATAAAATGATTTCAAGTTGCATGTTTTACGGCATATAAGTTTATTTTCTGCTTTAAAGTTGCATTTTGATTTTAAAATAGCAACAGCCATGGCACAACAATAGGAACTATGAAATCTAAAAGCATTAGCAAGAAACTATTTGTCACTTCTCTGTTGCTATGCAAAATATAATGAAACACCATAGTAGCACTGTGGCTGGGGGAATAGGGGATACTTGACCAGCAATCATTTGAATAATAATTAAAGCGTATTGATGGCTTGTGACCTTTGTGCAGTCTGTTTGTTGTACAATTGTTTATCTTTTGATCGATGCTCAGCTACTGCTCAAGCCCACATTGTGCATGGTATAAGGGGGGATGAAGTGATAACTGCTTGAGTAACGATTAAAAGAATACTTATGATTTTCGTGTTCTTTGTATGCTGTACCTGTACGTGCACATACAGGTTTTTTCTATCTCACACAAAAGTAGTGGAGATAATGTACAACTGTACATCTAGACAGCAAAAACCATATCTAGCATCTAGGCCTATGACATTAACTTACACACCACACATGACTGTAAATTTGCTCTTAAGTAAAATGTTTACTTATGCCCTATAATAGTTAGTTCTACATAAATTTGTACTGAAACATTCTTACTTACTGTGTGAAACTGACGTAGGGCATGACAGTGATTTCGGGTATAGGTGGAGGAACATCGGGAGGGATGAAAGTCCTAGTGGGACATTCGTCCGGGGACTTTGGACTAGGGGATGAATGTTTTGTTACTGGACGTGCCTGGTACAACGTCAAAGTTGCTCGGCATAAACAATAACAAACGTGTGTGTTTTCTTTCTTCCTCTTGTCACTGCATCATAGTGCAACACAAGAGAACGGAATTATTACGTTAAAAATTCCGAAAAGTGACGAAAAGCATGCAAGCATTACGTCATCGGCACTGTGTCATTTTGCATTTTGACGTGAAAGTGCCCCATTGAATGTGTAGTCACTGATGCAGTAGACACCAGCACTGGTGATGACTCAGATGATGATGTCGTAATTGGAACGTCGCAATATAGCATTCATCATTCAAATGGAATCAGTAAGAGTGGTGAGACTTTAACCATTTGTGTGCTCTATGAGTTACAGTCAGGCAATTTACTGTAGTGTCATGTTAGCTTGCTGAAAAGCCAAATCACACATTTTGGTATTTATTTAAACTACCATACTACCGGGTGAGTCAGAACAAAGTCGCCCTCGAAGTATAATTGGCCTTAACTTCGTCAGATGTTAACCGATTTTCATAATTCTTTCACTGATGGAGAGCATACAACATTTGCAACAAATACTGTGTAACATTTTCCACCACACCTTAAATATGTTGCTGCACTACCTTGCGAAGTTAAAAAGGTTCATATTTGCTTCAAATATTGAACAGACTAGAAACAGCATGCATTGAGTTTTGCATGAACACATTTTAATGGATTTCACTTACTTATTACTTATTTACTTATTACTTCAGTTTATGGTTTCTGTTAAATGTTCTTTTAAATAACACACAATACTATGTAAACAGGTCGAAATGTTAACTGCGCCCCTGCACATTGGGCATGTGACACTGTACAATTCTCGAGAAGGCTACACCTTTTGCATTTGACCAGATCTGAGGCCACCAAACAGCTCAGACCTCAATCTGGTTTACTACAAGATATGGGGTGTCATCCAGCAGCGAGTTGTGAGTGCATGACATTGACAAACAGAAGCTGCATTTGCTGAATGTGTGGCATTGCATGGACCACTTTGTCACTGACGATGCAACCATCCACATCCTAGTGCATGTGTGTGGACAAATGTGGACACTTAAGCAACATTATGACAGTATTAGCATCCTTTTAGTCACATGACATGAAATGTGTCATTTTTGTTACATAAGGTATGATTTTTAAGTTGTATCTTTTGTAATGTTTAACGAATTTGAACTTTTTAACTTCCCAAGATAGTGTAGCAACATACTTAAGGTGTGATGTGAAGTCGTACATGGCTTTGATTGTAACATATGATCTTTCCAGCAGTGAAAGAATTTCAAAAAGTGGTTAAGGTTTGACAAAGTTAAGGCTGATTATTTATAATCGAAAAATTCTTTGGGGGGGGCTACTTTTTTGACTCACCCGGCAAGCAAATTTTTCATGTCTTACTTTGCTATTGTCACTGCAGCTGCATTTTTGTACGTCTGCGTGTCTATAGGCAATAGATGCTTTTACTGATGAGGTTGCAGCATCTGTGCATCAGTCAGTCTGTCTGTGGTTCGCTGCAGAGGCAGGTGCATAATGGGCTTGCCAAGTTGCCACAGATTCTCCTGTTTGATTCTGCTATTGTCTAAATCAAGTGTTGATTCATTGTAAACAAACAAATTAAGTTTAATGCTTTCAAGTTGTGTCAAAGTTTTGTAGCCTTCAGTGGAACATCGATGACAGGCAGGTTGGTATGATGTCGTAGATAGTGTTTTGACTTTCGGCACATTAGTTTTTTATTCTTAGCAGTTATATGTGTGGATGTTGTCAGTGAACTGTGATGCACTTGAGTAGTTTTTTTTCTTTTAGCAGATAGTAAGCTTCATCAACTTGTGCATTGGTTTGCTTTAGTGCTTGTGCAGTTTTCAGACTTATTTGGTTTGAATGTGTTTCATTTTGTCTGTTTGTTGTCTTGTTGAGTGCGGTGCAGTAATGTTGCACAGTGTGTAGCAGTATTGTGTCGTGTTGATGCACTGTTTACATGTCAAACATCCTCATCGTTCTGATTTACATCGAATATTAGTCTTGAGTGAGTACAAGCTTGAGCTGGTGTCTGCAGGACCAAGTTCGTCAGCTGGTGGACGTGGTCGTGAGGCAAGAGACTGGAAGGGACCTGGACTCGTTGCTAGGCAGATGACTCTCTCTAAACCAAAGACATTGAGGGTCAGTCTTGATTGTTGATTGCACATTTAAACATTATACACAGGGGTCATGTGCTGCCAGTTTAAATGATGTATTTCAACTGAACCTGCTTTTAGAAGAATGCTAGTATTTGTTTGTTAAAGTAGTGAGTGAGTGACACACTGTGGAATTCACTCCTGTTGTCAGTTCATGACACTGACTCAGTTCTTGCACTCTTGAAGACAGTACTGTTCTGTGAAATGTATGAAACACTAGCATAACACGTCTGTGACAGTTTAGGCTGTAAAGACTGCTGCATGAACACACATTTACTTACTTACTTTATGTAGATTTGTGAAAATGTATACAGTCCAATATGTTTCAGGACTGGAAAAAGGCATGCAGCAAGGGTGGTTTTTTCTTTGATGACCAATCAAAGATGATGAGTCACCAATACAGCTTGAAACTCTCAACAGACACTAATGTCTGGATTACGATTGAGCCTCTATGTATTAAGCCTGGAGGTACTACTTGCTGTTTCTGCTACTAGCTACTACTTCTACTATCATTATGTGTAACAACATTATACTGAGCGCAGCCTGGGTCGGGCCAAAGGCCCGGCCGCCTGTGGCCATAGTAAAATCGCCCATGTGTGCGCGTACTGGGTTTTGTATGTGGTTGCCGCTGCTAACTAGTGCGTAGTTTAGAAACGTAACGGAAGTAGTTTCTCTCAGCATGACGGAAGTACACACGAAAACTACGAAAAAGCATGAAATTTTTCTTTTTGCGAAGGCCTCTGAAGCTGAAATTTGCACACGCGTTCGTCGTCGGTATTTGACGTCTTTTGCTGGTCTCCATTTTGAAAATTAGCCAGGATTGACA
>Ga0126335_1001854_pt1 | contig 12243 bp, 5 predicted proteins | sample OlaspJWI45metaG_FD_108409 | JGI IMG/M metagenome (GOLD analysis project Ga0126335, IMG submission 108409) | Marine gutless worms symbiont microbial communities from Oahu, Hawaii - Olavius sp. 1 OAHU.JWI-45 metaG | ecosystem: Host-associated > Annelida > Digestive system > Unclassified | place...
CTTGGTCTGAGGGTTGGCGGCCATCTGGCGCCGAACCACATTCATCAGATGAACCGAGTGAACTCTCGCAATGACTTTAAGTCATGATGACAGCACTATAAACATTGTCCTGAGTTATTATTACTATTATTATTATTATCACTGCTATATGCTTCTGAAACATGGACACTATTGAAGGCTGATATAGCGAAACTGGAGGCCTTTCAGATGACGAACCAAAGGCGAATACTTGGCATCCTCTGGTATGAGTTTGGTACGAATGTGGAAGACGCCACCCTCTCACAGCTGCCGTCCATAAATGAAGCTATAAGTCGGAGGAGACACTGTCTCTTTGGCCGTCAGGCGTATGGATCAGGCTGCTCCAGCCCACCAAGCCCTACATCTCTCAGTCACGTGACGACAAGGCTCAGGACAGTTTGGCACCTGGAGGTCGTCCGCGAAAATGCTGGGTGGAGCAGGTCACCACGAGCACACGGTTCTCTCCTTCTGACGCTTGGAGTGTTGCTATGAATCGGTCAGTATGGAGGGCGCCACGAGTATTGGGGGCTATACGCGGGTATACGCCGTACACCAACCTCCGGGTTTTTTGACGACGTATACTCACCTCAGTGATCATAAATAAGCAGGGTATAGGGGCCTACCGTATACACGTATGCCACACCCTTTTGCGTATACCCACCTCCATGTTTAGCAATACACCACTGGCTACGACCCGCTGACGGTCAAGCGTAGAGAGAGAGAGAGAGAGAGAGAGAGAGAGAGAGAGAGAGAGAGAGATGAAGTTTCCGTCGTAATTTAGTGGATAGTAGTTGTAGATCAATAGTTTTGGTCACCGATTTGCACTGAATAACTATCACCACAACTGCCGATGCTTTGGTGTCAAGAGAGATTTTAGTATTTCATTGCAGTTTATTATGGCGAAGAAAAGCAGTCATTGCCAAGGCCGGAATTCATTGTTTTCTGTATTATTAAAACTGTATTTTTACACGGTTAAACTGACATGTCACACTGCATAACGTACTATACGCGTCGCGTGGCGGGAACCACCGTATGTTCCCCGGTTAAGGAGTAGCCGCGAGTAACCACATTATTTGCTGACGTAAAACCGACCTTACGTTGTAGCAACAAATTATTGGCATTCCAGATACGATAACCATCATAACCAAGGCACGGCAGGGCTAGGCCTAACTTTTCGTGCGCGAAATTTACCCTACAGGCTGCCAGTATAACTGTATCCTACTATCGTTAGCTTACTATAGTCGTTCGGTAACTTCGGTGGCGTTAACTTTTGCAACGAAACTGCTGAGACCAAGATCGAAACGCTGCGTTTTCACGATGTCGTCACTTATAACCAATGACATTGCTTTGAATGACCGCCGGTGGTTAAAGTGGAAAATTGGCACAGGAGAGTTGTGTGTTCGAGTTTGGCCCCCTGTTGGTGACTAACGGCCCTACAGAATGATTGTGAAACGTTTAAACAAACTCCAGCTGTGACATGAATGTGACAACGAGCTCAGCCAAGCAGAATAGCTAAATGCTACTGCTATCAGATCAGAAAAACAACTAAAATCTGCAGTTATTGTGATGTGATTACAGTTATCGTTTTACTTTTTTGAGAAATCATTTAACTTTTTATTTCGTTTTGGTTCAGAATTTTTTCCAGTTTTAGTATTAGTTATAAAAATAACACTGACCATAGTGCGCATCTCATATGCATTCTCTGATGCGGCCCAAAATTGTTCAGGTAAATCTTAACAATCTGTCCTGTAAACTGGAGATTCTGAAAACTGCGTTTCCTGCGTCCTATGCCCCTCAATTTCGGACTTCGACTCGTTTTTGTTTGTAGTTGTAGCTGTAGTTTTAGTGTTTTGTGTGTGTGTTTGATTGTAAACTTGTGTTTTATGGGCCTAGCTGCCTGAATTCAAATGAAATGAATGAAACATCAGTAACAGTAGAATCAGCACCAGAAGACGGCTAAGAAAAGAGCTAGTTACGACACGGGTCTTACAGACTGCCTATCTGCAGAGTTTTGTCAACGGACCACAGCGGGGAATTCCAGTTGCCGGGGAAAAACCTGTTGCGGCGATGGCACATTCCCAGAAATCGTTCATTCCGATTTCCACACAGAACGCCCAACACATTGGACCGCGTTAAGTCAATAAAATATTTAAATAATCGGACAATCTGATGAGAGTAAACCTCTGGCCTACTGCACTTTGGCAGTATGCCATGTTATTACCTGGCAAGCATGCGTCTTGCGCACAAGCCTCAAGAACAGCTACTGCTTGGGCTGGCAGTATCCTACGTCGTGCGATCGCCGCTGTCCGAGGATGCTGCAAAAGATACTGGCCAGCTAAACGCAATCTGATGACGGACGGACGGGTGCGAATAGCGGACAAATAGACACACGAATTAACGCTCTGTGATACGTAAAGGTAAAAAAAGTAACTGACACTTGTTATAGCGCCTCTTTATGAGGCACCCTAAGCACAGAAGCTTTACAGGACACTGGTGTTGTATCGTTATTCGTAAAGGCCGAGTAACACGAGACATTAGTTTCATACAGTCAAGCAATGACGTTAACACGATGAGCGCGACATACAGACTGTGCCAGTACTATGCAATATTTTATTTATTATGAAATTCGTACAACTAGGCACACAAATAAAAACACGATGTCAAAAAAGAAAATATACTAAAAAAATACCTAAAATGTACATTATGAAGTACATAAAAACCATATCATAAAATCAACTTCTGACTCGCTAAAAAGTGAAATCTAACCTTTGTGAAACTTTGCTCATAACAGTTCTTTAATTAGAAACTCTTCATGCACGCTATTGGCTAATACACGCAGCAGGCCACGCCCATGTATCTGTCAATCACGTTTCAAGTACCTTGTGCATAATGTTACAGATGTGACATTCGCTAGAGTAGTCCATACCAATTTCTACGGCCCATAAGTTAGCGCATGCATTTTAAAGTTTCAACGTAGAAGAATCGGTTTCACTTTCGTTTTTCAACATCACCGACACAACTGCGATTTTTTGGAAACAGAAACGGAATTCTCGGTGACATCTCACCTGGCTATCAAAAACCTACGAGAAGCCCACGAGAAGGTTATACATGTAAGCCTAACAACATTCATTTTGTAAATGTATACGTTGTTACTATACCTAACACTCGTCATGCACAGTAGGCCTAACGGAAGAAACGAACAGGATTCATATTAAGAAAAACGGAAAATGGAGTTTCAGACAACACACACTGTATAAGACAAGGAAAATTCGAAATTATTTACGTCTGTATCCGCTCCCAGCACCACGTTATACAGAGACTTTCACTTGTTCGCTTGCATTGTCGGCTAACTTTAGGCGTGAAATGCAAGAATTCAGAGATATGAACAATTTGTCCAAAAAATATAAAACTTCGACTATGTGCAGGACTGCCTAATCATGGACAACTTTTTCGAAATATTTTAACTTGCGCATTTTGGAGAAAAGGTTTGACGCCGATTGGCACTTGCGTGCAGCTGTTAGTAAACTAAACGCGTTCTAGCCACTGGCTCTCGCCGCAATGCCAAACGGCCAGTAAACTCGCTACAGCGCCGTTCGGCAGTCGGCACTGCTATACAGTTCGTGTCCAAATACGAATGAGCTATTATCCAATCCAATGCGTTCTGGCGGGCGCATCTTAACATCACTTTCACATACTTCCAGCTCCAATTAAGTCGGCGTTAAAATTAAAAAAAAAACATTTTGATTAGACCGATATTGATCAAGACGATCAAGACAATGTGCTGTGGTAGTGAAGTTACAACTGTATTAGTTTCTATGTAGTCTGTTTTCTTTGTTTCTGTCTGTCTCTCTCTCTCGTAGTTGTGTAGCTATGGACCTTGTTGTCTGAAATAAATATATTGTATTGTATTGTATTGTAAAAGTATTAATAGTATCAGCCTCAACCACGTCATTTGGCAAACTATTCCACATATTTAATACCCTAGAACTAAATATTTTCTTATGTTATAATGACATGAAGATTTCTGTAATTAGTAGGAAACATAAGTTGTTTTAATGTTTCTGTACATGGTAAATGCTGTAAGAATATAATCAACTCAAAAGCAGCTCTTTTTAGTACATTTTCAATAATTTCAATGTCTTCTTTTTATATGGGCACCACACAGACTTTGCATATTTTAAACGCGGTCTAACCATAGCCTTATACACATAGTTGTCCATGGTTGTCCTCATTGCTCTCTTTGGTCCAGCGTGGTTTCTAGTGGTGCGGAATGGTTCCTGATGGCTCAGCGGGCGTGGTCTCTGGTAGTCCAAGATAGTCTCCATGCTCCAGAGTGGTCCCTGGCGGTGATGAGTGGTCCCTCGTGGTCCAGAGTTGCCGCCGGTGGTGGAGAGTAATCTGGAATGGCTTTTGGTGGTTTAGCATGGTTCTTGGTGGTACAGAGTGGTCCCTGGTAATGTACAGTCATCCAGAGTGAACACTGTGGTCTGGAGTGGTCACTGTAGTCCAGATTTATCCCTAGACCACACATTCGATGCGGTCCAGTAATATGTATGTTAGGTGGTTATTGTTATTTGATATATTTGACGTTTTTTTCGCCGACGAGTTAAGTAAGTAAACATATCGCGCACTTTATGAGGCCTCAGGTGGCAATACATAATTAATTGCCATTGCCACATTTTCAAGCTGATATTTGATATGCTTAACAAGCATGTCAAGCAATTCAAGTGTATCAAATATCAAGTTGAAAATGCTTTTTCTTTAATCAAGCTTAATTGTTTATTCATCACTAAAAATATTAGTAACGTTGGCGACCATCTGGGATTTCTGGCCGCCATCTTGAATTTTCGCAATGACAATCATATTTTTTCTGAAAGAGCACGTTAAAAGCTAGAAGTATGCCACATGGCATGTCTGTATCACAAAGTGCACGATTTTCTTCACTTTCGTTTACGCTATAATTCTCACTTCTTTTTTGAACAAAGTACCTGAAAACAGCCACTACATCACTCTGCGACGTGCCGTGCCGCGCGACACCCACGATCAGTGAACTAGCGCCTGTGACGGCTGAGGAAGTCGAGAAGATGATCGGCTCATCACCGAACAAGTCGTGTCAGCTCGATCCAGCTGTTGGTTGGGTCATCTGGCCTGTAAAAATCGTCCCCGAAATGACCTATAAAGTGTCGAGTGGGACGTTAAACCTCTGCTCACTCACTCACTCGATCCACCTCCGCTATTTGCACAACAGCGTCGCCACCAGTGTTTATCGCGTGCGAGATTTTTATGACTACGAGCTCTACAAATTCTCATTACATTACATCTCACTCCCATTACCGATGATAGTACAATCCCCTACGTCCGACCCGTTGCAATTGCCTCGTCTCTCCCCTGCAATACTCGGGTTCCTCTCAACAGAAACAGACTAGGCTATGGCCTGTTATGTCTACCGAGTTCTAGAGTGCAAACGTCATAAAGGCTGACTCGTACAAGCCTGCGGCCCATTCGGTTTAAATACTCAGGTGTTACATAATCCGTCGACCGTGAGTGCCTCAAGACGCTAGTTTGGTTTCTATCCGTATGGATAGGACGCTACGGCGAACTCCGGACGAGAATTTATCGCCATCAGAGTACCTATGCACTAATCACGTCATAATGAGTGGGTGGCGTGGGGGCCCGAATGGAATGGCTAGTTAATGAATATTTTCTAAAAAATTGTTTTTTTTCCAGAGATATATTCAGAATCTAATGCACATAATTTTGTTAGGATGCGTCGAGATTTGACAAATTCTATCAAACAGCCTACTGATTGTCTGTGGTTCAACTGTTTCCCCGGGCACAGTGTAAACTAGGAACCAATAAAAAGTAGCCATAACCTAGGCTGCAGCGAGACCGTGATTCGGTCAGTCTCATGCTCGCTCGCTGCTTTTCTGAACGACTACGCGCCGCTTCTCATACGTAAAAACAGTCCCACTCCGTTTTTGTCTGTCGCCGCTGTGACCACGCACCCCTATTTTATCGCTTTGGTTAGCTACTAACCTATTCTATTCAATATCGTGGACACACTGCAACGCAACGCCCCTGTTTGCCCGGACCGCATTTCACTGACCCCCAAAATATGACAAATGTATCCGAGAAATTAAGACACAAGACCGGCGGGCGGTATGTGGTGTATGCTAGTTAAGACAGCACAACGCGCACAACGATAAATACCGTACAATGATATCATACAGATATATCATTATAAATACAGCCGTTTCACAATCAATCAATCACCAATCAATCAATCAATCAATCAATCAATCCATGAATAGATCGATCGATCAATCACTTCTGAATGAATCAGACGGCGGTAATACTCGAACAGTCGGCCACGCGCCATCAGCTACTCAAGACTTCCGTCGGTGGTCTGTACAGGTCCAATGTCGTAATACAAGGTGTCCCAAAAACGTCACGCACATCAGTTGCTCTATCTTCTAACAAGGGATGTTCACCGTTAAGCAGTCAGTTAACCGAAAAATTTTCGGTTAACCGGTAAATAAATTAACCGAACCAAAACCGAAAATGTGGCGTCACAGTAGTAGTGGTGGTGGTAGTAGTAGTAGTAGTAGTAATAGTAAAATGCCAGTTGCAAACCATCGTTCTTTTCATTCCTTCATTCATAATAATTTTCAAACAACGTATTATCACATTGTAAAGGCATATATATATTTCTGATTATCCGGATCGGACCATCTCTAGCACTGACTGATATGATCGAGTGACGTCACGTTGTGAAGTTGTATGACCAGCTGGCGAGGGTAGGAGATGCTACCGCCGTCCGCTAACCGATTAGTAGTTTTAGGTTAACCGGTCTAAAATTAACCGAAAAAAACATCCCTAATTCTAATTTCTATCAATCTTAACCCAAGATTAGGCAAAGCTGAGCCGACTAGATGCGGGACACAACTGGGACACAAAGTATTACTGATAACAACAGCAACAGCATGCGTGTTATATACACAGAAAAGATGACCGTAAGCCCACGTACACGTGTCACAATAATCAAAGAAAACCGGCACAAAGCACGTCGAAAAGACTTGCCTTTAACTACACTACAACAACCAGCCCACAACATCGCATGCAGCAATGTAATCTACTACAGAACGAGGTTGAGATACCGTATTTCCTCCAATAGAAGCCTCCGGCTTGTACTACAGACGCGACGTCTATTAGAACCACCCGGTTCGCCGATGAAGTTTGTATTTAAGACACCGATATTCTTGGCACTGTATTGATTACTGCAAAGCGAAACTTCTTCGCTTTTTGGACGTTTGGGTGCCATAATCGCGTACCGGTATGTAATACGTCATAATGACAGTTCTATGTATCATTAGATCTATGGTATTCACCGTTGACCACCGACTTCTATTAGAGGAAATACGGTATAGAGGAATTGCCCGACTGGCGGTGGGTAAGAGTTTATTCTCCAACGCAGACATGCAGCAGGCACAGGACACGAGTCACACGACGTAATAAAATGTTAGCTACTTAATCGAAGACAAACAACAGCCACATCTCGCACGGCAGGCACCACTCCTCATTGTATTAGCTCAGATAAAAGTATATCGTGTATCTTCTTGGGGGAACCTCGCCACAGAGGCGCTCGTGTATGGCACACGTTGTCTAGGGACCACACAGTTTTAACTGCCACCCTTATGGCACTTTTCCATTACACCCACACGAACAACCGACAAATGCCGCTGAGTGGTGTGTGGGAGTATTTAAAGTGAGCAACAAAAGAGCAGAGTTCACTTCCCACTCAACATACAGCAAGTTACTTTGGACAATCAACTGCATTGGTGCTGATAAACAACACATGAGTGTCCGGAGTAATCTGGTGAAGGCCAGATTGAATCTGCGGGAGAAATTGGGACTTCTGTCCAAAACAACTCTCCTTGGGTCTCCTAAGAGTATCCACCCCAAACGGAACCTCGATCCGTTCAGCTGTGTTTGCACAGAGAAGCCGCATGACAGACCGACAGACCTACGGAGACACAGATGCCTGGGATCATCAACCGCAACAGTCTGCATCACACACAGACGATGCAGCCCAACAAGAAAATGATACGTCAACAGAACGTTAAAATAAAGAAACCCAAGCAAAGATTTTACAATCTATCAACTGAATCTTTTTGTGACACTAAAATTCTAGCTGAGAAGAAACTAGATGTTACAGCTTCAGAGGCAGGTCAACACCATTCCCAGCAGACCAGTAAGGGATTACACTGCCTAGCAACAGATACACATTGGGCATAAACACCTAGCACAGAGACGTTAGATAAAAGTGTTAAAGCCGAGAGTTGAACCCATAACCTCTTCAGAACTTTGTGCCAGCACACCAACACATGTCGCTGACTGAGCAAACTCTGCAACTGTCATGAGGGCGAACTTCTGTGAGTGTAAACTCTTTGCTACCGAAGGTGCACACGGCCAAAAGCAGTGAGTGAGTAGACGCTTAACGTCCCACTCGATGCATTATAGACCAGGCTTATTAAATCCCACCATGACCACTCCACCATGTTACAATAACACAACACAAAGCAACCGCATACAAGCACAGAGTAAAATCTCAGTGTGACAAACCCAACCTAGTGGACCTCTAAGCTGCCAATAAAACCGTGCTACTCAATACTATAACAAGAACATCTCAGTTAATATTCGCTCTAATTCCACAACATTACTGATGAGAAGTCAAGGAGGTGGGCTAGAAATATATCTACTATGCTATATACCTTCAGCTGCAGTTATACAGACATACACAAAGCAACGGCCGATTAACCATCTTGGCAACAACAAAGAAAATCACTACAGTTTCAACGACACCGAACTTACAGAATATGACGATAAATTAGGCTGCGAAATCAATTGTTTACAAGTTTACAATTCATCAGCGTAATGTTACATAACAACAATAAATAACGGAAAAACAAAATAAACATGGCCAACATCATACACACCCGGTGTCATGCACAACAATCCAATCTACAACAGAATCTGTCCCGCATCAGTCAGACACGACAAATTCGTGCGAATTAACGTCGTATTAGGACAAATAAGAATCGGTCCAAAAAACTACGTTTAGGTTACACAGCAGCAAAATATCACCAGCATTGGCCAAGTTTGGCAGTCAACTCGTCCCCAAGTCAACTCGTTGGAACTTGCAGGGGTCAGGGGTAGGATTACAATTAGGTTTAGGGTTAGAGATTGGGGATGAGTTGACTGTAAATCAACGGCCACATTACAAACAATGCAAATGATCTGACAGTTTTAGAGTGTCCCCGTTAAAATTAGTTCCGACGATATGTACGAAAATTAGAAAACTAAGACAAAATGCAATGCTATTTACTGGTAAATAGCATTTGTGATTACAGCATTTTTTGTACGAAACAAAATACGTAAGTGTAGTTATCGCAAATTACAGACCAAGAGTGAACATAGAAATGAATAAAAACATGCAACGTAATCAGCAGCCGCAGCAGTAGCAGCGGAAGATTCAGGCGTAAACACCTCGTAACTAAAACCTGACTAATATGATCTGTTTGCTAAAATCGACCACTGTACTACATCCATTTAGCCAAAGTGTACAGTTATGAGTACGCTGAGTTATATGCTTTAATGCTATCAACCGCCAAAACCACTCTTCACAAGCCAGTCTTGACTAAAACACAAACAAATGAATAAATAATGTAGTAATAAAATCTGGCAAACACTAGCCAAAATATTCACATGTATGCCTGTACTGTGTGTTTGAAGGTGCACGTACCTCATGGTGCCAAACACAGTGCTTTTCTACGGCCAGAAATTGATGGTCGCAAAATCCTTAGCACCAGCCAATCGGCTGCTGTTGAGCTAAACATCGCCTGTGCTGACTGTGTGCATGAAAACTATCGCACGACCAGACCAAAGCTCTGACAGACATCGCGATCATCCATTGCAAATGTATTGGATGCAGCCAAAAACTGGGCCCATCTCGAAGATCTCTGCAGAAAGACGAGCCAATTGACACATCTGCCGCCAGCTCATATTTTACTCCCTCATCAACAGACTTCTGACAAGATGGTCAACAGACAGACAGAGAAACATACATATATAGACAGCCACCATTTGAAGAGCCTATATGATTAACTCAGATAGGCTGTAGCCGAGCTGAAATGGGAATTAACTGGGAAATGACATGGGAACAAGCAGATATCAGATGGCAGGCGTTTTTCATCACATTCCACAGACAAGCTTCAGCACATCAAATCAAACACAGTCACTCACGAAAGCAAAAGAACTGGAACGTTGTATGTGCAAACCTCGTTCAGCGGCGACATTAGCAAACAGCTGCAACAACGCGAAAAACGCCAGCGAGTGCAACGATGGACACAATTTAACAACGGAAGCGAGCGATATAGCCAAGACAGATTTGATACGGTGAGAAACACAACAGCAGTAGCAGCAGCAGCACAAAGACTGAAACCAAAACTGCATGGAATGGCTTTACACTACTACATCTGAGTCAGAATTCAAGTGAATTGACAACGGACAACATATAAACAATACTCTACAACAGAGTGGTCTGAGCATGTGCACCTTTACATTCCACCCAACACACATTACACTCTTTTGGAAATCAGGTAATGAGCTGCACTGGTATTGATTATCAACCGAGCGAGATGAGAACTTCGTACTCACAGTAACAGGTAGCATCGGACGATACTTCGATCCTATCGTAGCATTGTGATAGCGATTTACTGGTATCACGAACCTGACGGTACTTTCTGGTATCATGACACATCGGAGTATCATGATACCGATGATGACACTTTTACTTGTCACTTGTATTTTTTCATTTGTACAGTTTAGTACTATCTGCCATTAAACTGACGAATTTTGTGTCATTAACAATGATTGTTTTTACAACACCAAGCAGCCAACCGACAATAAACGTCTGTATCAGTGATACAAAGGTTAAGAGCCAATAAATACATACTACACAGCGTGTAAACAATTTCCGATCTGACCGTAACAGTGTGCAGGCTTTGGAAAATCCATCGAGAGTCAATACAAAGAAAAAAGTTCAAGAACTGTTCCAATAAGACAATAAAACACACATACACGCAACATTACTCAAATAACATTAATAAGAATAATAATCGTCATCAAATAACAGTAACAATGAGACTACACCAAATACACATGCATTACAAGTGACAGTCAATCAGCTAACATCCCTCTCAGTATGCCACAAGAAGGATTTTAAAACAATCACATTTACTTAGTGGTCATTACGAAATTCATTCTGAGACGGCTCAACTTACTTATAATGTAACGTAACTAAAGCTCTGTTCATGGTGAAGTGACTGAACTGAACTGAACTCATAGTTCAGTTTAGCTCATTGACATGAACGTGTCTCACAACAAGCAGCAATGGTCTGACCCATTCTCTAATGATCTAGCCAATCAAAACGAAGTAGGTCGCTGTGACTTCATGCTATTGATGTTTACACTTGCAGAGTCTGCTTGTAGGCTGACTTAAATTTCAAAGGTTATTGCAAATTGTTCTTTCTCCTGAAATGATTCGCTTTTAGAATAAGAAGCACAGACTGGTCGTCACATTATCAAGCTTAATTACATATGCTAGGTGCAATCTTTCGTGAAAATTGACATCAACCTACAGTTTTTATTCATTTTGTTCCATTTTTCATTTCATCAAAATGTCAATTCTGTGCACCTAGCTCTATAAACGGTTAAATTTGGTAAACACTGTCCAAAAATCGAAATTACAATTTTTTTAATGTTTAGGACTTCCCAAACCTGGGCCAAAATGATTACCACGCAAGTGCAGTACTATTCGGGCATTTTGGCTGCTCTGTAAGATCGCAATTTTCACGTAAATCAAAAGAGTGCCATAAAAATGCAAAATGATTCCCTCTCGTAACTCTGCTACTAACCCTAACCCTATAATTCTGAGCTATTCTCCACTTTGCCGGTTCGCTAGGAAGTGACAAAATGACTTCTACAATGCCACTGGCTGATGGGCAGAACTAGGTCACAACTAGGTCAGTTCGGTTTGGTTCGTTTCAGTTCTAGGACTGTTCATGTTGACAGAAGTTCAGTTCAGTCAAGTCGAGTCCACATCAACAGGGCTTAAGACAATTCAACATCACAAACAACTACGAACATATCGACAGTTTGCGGCAC
>Ga0126335_1001855_pt1 | contig 12241 bp, 11 predicted proteins | sample OlaspJWI45metaG_FD_108409 | JGI IMG/M metagenome (GOLD analysis project Ga0126335, IMG submission 108409) | Marine gutless worms symbiont microbial communities from Oahu, Hawaii - Olavius sp. 1 OAHU.JWI-45 metaG | ecosystem: Host-associated > Annelida > Digestive system > Unclassified | place...
TCGTCTTTGGAGCTCCATCATTTCAAACTGGAGGATTTTTAGAAATCTAAAAAAACATGCCAAGGACCGATGATGGGCGTACTACATGGTACCAACCGGGTGCCCCAAAATCGTCCACAGGGGGTAAAATGGTAAAGTCACCATAAGTCGGCAGCTTATTGTCCTATTTGGCTGAAATTTTGCAGGCTGACACATACAAATGTCCTTGCAGGACAGCATCAGCATTGAAGCCAGAAGTAGAATTCGACTGGCAGGGGGCATTCTTTCGAACTCGGTTTTGAAAGCAAATCTCTGCTGCTGATCAAGATATCTTCACCAAATTTGGTGTGTGCGTACAAATGGGGTCCTGCAATGTGTGGAATGGTACTTATATGCTATCTTGGAAAACCCAAGATGGCGGACAACGTCCATGTTGAATTAGTTAAATCGCTATAACTCAGATGCGGATTGTGCGATTTCGTTCAAATTTTGCACGATGACAGATATGAGGGTTCCGTGGACAACCCTCATCTGGGGAAAACACTGGGGACAAAAGCCCACCTCCTGCAAATACCCCCATATAATTCCCTCCGTGCATAAAAGCACCCCCCATTCAGAAACATCCCACAGCCGATGCCCCAGCACATATGCCCCCCTCTCGCCACAGTTCTAGTTTTCTTTTTTGACGCCGGATCTTATGGATCAAGATTGGCCGGATGGACGCCCGTCATTTTTGTGCAATCGGCGGGGGTCCTGGCTGAACTCCAGAAAAATCCATAGAAATTCCCCCACCCCTCGCCTATTTTTTTACAGGGGCAAAAAGTCCCAAATTTTGATATCACTCCTGTTTGGATAGCCACCATTTCGAACTGGAGGACTTTTTTTTCAGAAATCTAAAAAACTGGTCAAGGATCAATGGTGGGCGTACCACATGATACCAACTGGGTGATCTGTTGGGGCCCCAAAGAATAAAATGGTTAAATTGCTATAACTCGGCCGCCGATCGTCCGATGTGGCTGAAATTCTGCAGGTTCCGAATGACGGCGGAAGTCAACCTTGGAACCGCAGGTAGAATCGTGCCTCACGGGGGCGTTTTTTCGAAATATGTTTCGAAGGCATATCTTCGCCACTGATCAAGATATCGTCAGCAAATTTGATGTGTGCATAATACGGTCCCGTAACGTGTTTATCTGGAAGGCAGCGGCTGAACAGCAGTCACTAACAGACCTACCCCTGCTGCTGTCAGTGCATGCACTTCCCGCCCTCACTGGACTAGAGCAGAGTATGCTCGGCAAACTCGCAGCTGAATGCAAAACAACAGATACGTGTGTCAGTCCAGCGTGGAACAACGACGCACTATCGTCGAACTATCGGGTACAATTGTTATTCAATAGTGCAACTATCGCCCGATGTGACAGTACGATGGGACTATTGTCTTAACCCTAATGCCCACGCACAATAAGTAAGATGCTAAAATGGCTCTTATGACATGTATTTATTAATAATCGTAACAAAAATAATATTTGAGTGTAAACGTGCATTCGCCGTGGACATTCCAGCTAAGACAAAGGGCTTCATGGACATCCTCCCATAACAGAACTGGAAGTTAGTATTCAGTGTCACGACATCGGCTATCTGATTTTGTAAAAAACTTATTAAAATAAAAAACAAAAAAAGAAGCAGCAAACATTAATGTAAAAAATGACATTTAAATGGGACAGTTATAGGGGAAATAGTGACAGCAAAAATTTGACGTTTCAATAGACTTCAACTTAATGTGTCACTGCCACAAGTCAGCAACTAATCAAAAACACTGACATTATATATCTCTGTGAGCAGATGAGCAGCCGCCTTTGCACCAATGTCATGTGCAGATGTACGTTCACTGTCAGAGCCAACTGGACGTGAGCAGGCCTCGGCACACAGAAATGAACCTTCAGTTGTCTCTGCGGCCAACGTTATACCAAACCCTGGCGACCTGTCCAACACACCAACACTTCACCAATACAACATATGCTGACAGTAAGTTTAATGGCATGCATCCTGACGGAACGTAGCCACATTCACAATGTCACAAACTGACGCAATTCTGAGCACTATGTCAGGCTGTGCAGAGATTGTGCAGCAGAGGTCCTTTGCAGTGTCTGAATGGGCGACGTGGCCAAAGTATGGCAACAGCAACAAACAAAGTTCATAACGCACCAGAGAAACGCACAACCCATACACCCACACACTCACACACACAGAAGCCAGAGCTGTGCAGTGGCTACTCACCTGACAGACTGGTCACGTTTCCTGTGGTCAGTGTAGATATAGACGTCAGGCAGACACTGGTTGAGAATGTGTCGTGCTGACTCTACTATCTTATTACACATCAGAGGACTAACGTTCACCGCCCATGTACACACACATCTATGTTAAGGACATATACTCGGCAATATACTGCAACGTTCTATTTGTAACAGAGCAGAACAGTGTACAATGCTTCAGCCATTCCAGAGATACAAGGAGAGTCCCAAAATTTAAATGGGTGTCACGTGGAAAACTTTTCTTGAATCAAATAATAAATCATGTTATTGCTTCACCAAATTTCAACAGACATCAGTCAGCATACTGATGTGGACATTCAACTGAAACTGCCTGTTATCAATGTTGGACACCATCTATCACAATGCTGATGACAAGAAAGCCACACTACTAGTGGCACTAGACCTGTCTATGACATTTGACCGTATGGACAAAGACGCACTTGTACGTTGCCTCAAGCTCACTTTTGGTATTTCTGGTTTGGCTCTATCCTGGGTGCACTTGTACTTGACAGACAGAAAGCAGTTCGCCCGTGTTGGCAATAGCAAGTCCACACCAGCTGTCTGTGAGTTTAGCGTTTCCCAAAGATCCGTACTTCGGCCTTTACTTTACACACTGTATGTGGCTCCTGTATGCTGACGACACTCAACTGTTCATTTCATTAAGCACCACATCGTCAGTTAATACCTTGGAGAACTGTCTTGCAGCTGTTCATAACTGGTTCACTATAAGTGGTCTATCACTAAACCCCGACAAATCAGACGTGATGGTGTTGTGTGAATCAGCCAAACTGAGATGTTCTAACTGCAGTCTAGCTGTGGACAGCGTCAGCATCTACGGTTGTAGAGTCAGCAGTGTGAGGAGCCTTGGGGTCATCATTGACAATGCTCTTTCAACGATCACGTCAACAACCTATGCAAAGCTGTGTGTTTTCACATCAGAGCATACGTCACGTCCGTCAGTTTACTGACTGTGACACAGCAAACATTATTGTCAGCTTATTGCCAGCTCACTGACTACTGCAATGCACTGCTTTACAGAACATCAGCGGCAAACATTGCCAAGCTGCTGAGGCTTCAGAACACTCTTACTCGAGCAGTTACACTGACGCGCAGACGTGACCACATTTCTCCAGTCCTCTCATCTCTTCACTGATTACCGACATCACAGAGAATAAAAGTTAAGTTAGCAACAATAACATACAAAGTCCTGGCAACTGGTCAAACAGATCATCTGTCATCATTTATACCTTGTCCGGCCACTGCACTCTTCTTCTTTCAACCTCTTGGGAGTCATGGGCAGCTGAACCAAATTCTCATCAAAAGCATTCAGCCATGCAGCACCAAAAATCCAGAATTCACTGAAGCTTGTAAAAGACTTTACCCATCCCGAATTCTTGGCAACATGCAAAATAAAGCTAAAACCCGAATTGTTTAAACAATTCTGGTAATATCAACTGAACTGTCTGCGACTGTGAATCGATGCCTGCTGACATATAACGTGTTACAGCTCAACCACCACCACCACTACCACTTCCACAGGCCTGTGTTGGAACGTTGAAATGCTGAACAAAAAGTATGAATACATAGTCATATACTAAAAACACAAAATACAAATTATAACAATATACAAGGTGTAACAGTACAATAGTATAGGCTTGGAACAGAAACACACAGAAGGAAACAGTCTAGGGGCATATTAAGGTCACATACAGGGAGCAGAGGTAAATGAAACACATAAAATAATAAAAGGTAGTAGCTGCAGAAGTGGCACACAGCTGAAGCAACGGCGATGGCAGCGGCTGTTCAGCGGTAGATGCTGCGAAACTGTCGGCGTTGTTGGTTCGTGCTTGCCTGACACCAGAGATGAGATGTGAATGGCTGAAGTGACTGTAAGTAGCTTTCGGAGAAGCTCACTGCACTGTATATCAGACTGGCCCAGTGACATCTACACAAGTATTCATCAGTCTCCCGTTGTCTCAGTGAACAGTTCTCTCCAGCAGCAAACCCTGACTTCTCAGTCTCAGCACATAGCACAGTGGAGTCTGGCAAGCCAGCAGCGCAGCAGCCTAACAGTGTATACAATACAGGTAATACTAAACAGATAAGCAAGACGCAGTTGCAGCAGGCGGGCCATGAACTATGTGAAACACACAATGTAGACAAACAATACATGGCTTGGAGCGAGCCACAAACGCCAATGACAGGGCGGCTCTCCATACATGAAACATCGGACAGTATGCAGTTGATAACTTGATAAGGATATGCAATGCCACGGATTCGTCGGACTTTTCCAGCACTGATCAACTGCACAGGTTGCAGTTTCTGTCTCGTTGGACAACTGAACGTCACTTCACCGCCACCGAGTGGTGCCACGCCTCTCTTGTTTACCTGCACACAGCAATGTGACAGCATGCCAGTCAACACAACTGTCATTCACATGCACTTTGTCAGAACTTAAATTAAACCAACTTAGTTTACAGCTTTTCTACTTCAAGAACTAATGCAGAATGAAAAAGTTATTGCTGTTTCTGACATCATGGATGGGAAAAACAAAGGACAGCCACACAGAGAGTGGACTGACCACATCATGGACTGGTGCACAGCTAGCCACACTAGCTGACTTACTCTGCACATGACAAAACCAAAATCAACAAAAAAGGTGTCAGGCTGCAACTAGCAGTCAGCCGAGTGTTAATAATGATGATGATGATGATGGAGTAGCTACGTATGAAAACATTTCACGTCGGCATCTGACAACTCTCGAGGCTACTGATATGGAGCCTGTATGGCTGCTATACAGACTGCCCAGAATGCCTCATTCTCTGATACATATCATCAATGGCCCAATCTACCATCCATGGTCAGCAGCTAATAAAACGACAATTGTGCATATATTGAGTCTGGACACCGCTAGCCGCGACCACCCGCATGCTGGAATTATCACACTTGGCGACTTTAACAAATTACATGACGTTGCACTGCTGACTTACCCACTCAAGCAGGTCGTTAAATCGCCAACTTGAAAAACATTAAACATGGAGAAAAGTCTTACAAATCCAAGGACTGGTACTGAAGCAAGCTATTCTACCGAACTTTGGTCTCCCTGACCACAGAGCTGTACTTACGTTGACAGCCTTCAACGAAAAGCTGGAGCGCCACAAAGACATTGTGGTCACTGTACGCAGCCAAGAGCCAAACAACAAAGCTTTGCTGGCAAATGCTATACAGAAGTTTAATAGGTCGTCGTTGTATGCAGTGCAGACCTGTGATGAGATGGTCATGTACTTTTCTAACACTATCACTGGCATCATTGACCAGCACCTACCACTTGTCGCCATGAAGCAGCATGCAACTGACAACCATGGGTCACAGATTAGTTCCGCCGACTCATCTGTTGCCGGCAGCATGCATGGTCAGTGGTGAAAGAACGAAATACGGAGCAGAAGTAAAATCGCATACAGCGGATGACGAGGCAATTACAGCAGAAGTACTACGACCGGAAAGCCCGCGATCTGCGGAAGACAATCCACGCTGTTGGTTGTGCTGTGTAAAGCAATTTACTGGAATGGAGAACTAGTCAAATCAGCACTCAGAGGCCTTGCCAACAAGCTACATCACGGTAACATGGAGGCGCTTGAGTTTTTCCAGCAGGTTGCAACCAACCTCCGTACACTGTCAGTAGGGGCAGATTGGTGCTTTCGGATCCAGGCCAAAGTACAGCTAGCCCTAAAGGTACTGGAATGTTGTTACCAATTAAACAGAAAGCCGACACTCCAGAAGTCTCGTCTGGAATGTCGCTGTCAAGGCAGGTAAAGTGCTGACATTGCGGAACTCTGCAATGCAGTGTACTGCTAATCTAATTGCAGATTTATTGCTAATGCTATTAATGAGTTTTTCCATCTGGTTGCGATGTCCTCTGTCCACTGTCCGACTCTATCATGCCACCTCCACCAGGCTACATCCCGAGCAGGTTCTTCATTGACCGAATGACCAATGAGCTCAAACTAAGTCGTGCCAAAGTCCATAAAGCACCAGGACCTGACGGAGTACCAAACTGGATCTTGCGGAACTTTCTGGTCCTGTATGTACGACTTTTAATGCTTTCATCAGTGAGGGTTTCATCCCATAGCAATGGAAAGAATCAAATGTCATACTTGTCCCCGAAACTAAGCCGCCTAGGTCGACTGAGTCAGATCTGAGACCAATATAGCTTACCCCGACGATTGTAAAGTTGATGGAGTCCATCGCTGGTGCATGGATTCTCAATATGATTGAGAACAAACTGGATGATCACCAGCATGATGCTCTCAAGCAACGGTGGAAAACTCACGCTCTGGTTGATATGGTGCACCACTGGTCCAAGGCGATATATGACGGCTGATCAGTGCGTGCGGTATTTATCGATTTCTCAAAAGCATTTGATCATGTCAATCATAATGTGTTGGTTGGCAAACTACTGGCTTTTGGTCTGCCGGATACCATTATTCTATGGATGTGCGCATTTCTGATATGTATACAGTGGTGCATAAAAACACACCAAAATGTGTTTCACCATAACTTTCATAAAACTCGGCCGATTTTGAAGAAATTTGGCGGATTGCTTCTTAAATAAATTTTCCACAAAGCAGTGCAAACACTTATCACCTGACCCTAGTACCAGCTTCGCACTATCTGGTGAAACGTGAAAGTCACTAATGCAAGTGTAACGTAGGATATATGCCTACATGCAACGAGCAGTTGTCACTGAACAAACGTGTGTGAAACTAATGTTAAACAAGAAAAATTAATGTTCAATTTAGCAGCTGTTCGAAGTGCTGCCTCTTTGCATGAATGCAGGCTCGCAGCCTTGGCCGCCACAGTTCAATGGCTTTATCAACGACGCTCTGCTTCAGCTCAGCTCAGACACAGGTAAGGCGCTACTTCAGGTCATCGATGTCCCGGTATCGCTGTCTGGTAGACGCATTTTTGTATCAGCCCGCAGATCCTGTAGTCGACTGGGTTGAGGTCTGGTGAGTTCGCTGGCCAGTGATCCGGTCCAATGAAGTTTGGGGTTTCACGTTGTAGCAGCTTGATGGTTTCCCTGCACGGTGTGCAGGTGCGCTGTCCTGCTGGAAGATGAACAAGTCCCCTGACATAAACCGGATGGCTGTCAACATCTGCTGCTTCGAGAGGACGTCTCGGTAGTATACACTGTTGACCTTGACTTCGGGCTCGACGAAGAACATATCCAAACCGTGCGAACACCCGAGTTTTGATACAGCGACGGATACCATGACTGAGCGGCCGAACATCTGGCGGGTGTGCAGGAGGCACTCGGAGTCAACGTCACGCTTCATTGTTGTTACAGACACATAAAGACGATCATTCTGAGTATTGATCAGAGGTGCCACTGTAAACACCTTTTTATCAGTAAACCAGATGAAGCTGACGCTGTGCTGTGGAAACTTCCTCAGAAGTTGCTTGCATCGTACCAAGCGTGATTCTGTATTACACGTTGTTAATGTTACACTTGCATTAGTGACTTTCAAGTTTCACCAGATAGTGCGAAGCTGGTACATGGGTCAGGTTATAATTGTTTGCACTGCTTTGTGGAAAATGCATTTGAGAAGCAATCCGCCAAATTTCTTCAAAATCGGCCGAGTTTTATGAAAGTTATGGTGAAGCACATTTTGGCGTGTTTTTAGCTGCACGCTGCAGACGCCAGAGAGTCAAGATCGCAGAAGTCTTGTCGTAATGGCTGAAGACAGATGCCGGCCTGCCACAAGGGTCACTTCTCGGACTGTTGACGTTTGTTATTCTGACTGATCTACGAGCAGCCTGCTTGACTCACAACTTGACTGATGACATGACTTTGACGGAAGTAATCAACAGAAATCATGCTTCCCATATGCAGTTATTTGTCGATGAGCTCGTTAAGCAGGCTACTCAGCACAATATGAACGTCCACAGCAAAAAGACCAAAGAGATGCTAATTGGTCCCATGGCGAAGAACCAGCCCCAGCAGCTGACTCTTGGTAGTGCAACTGTGGACAATTTCAAGCTGAATGGAGTCCACGTCTCTGGCGACCTCAAGTGGACACAGCACGTGGACGAAATCTAAGCTAACGCCGCATCTCAGATACATTTCTTAAAACAATTCAAGCGCAATGGTGCACCAATCTCAGACTTGTTCCTGTTCTACACCGCAAAAGTGCATCCAATTCTTGAATAAACAAGTCCTGTACACTAACTGTGTATTAAACTATTTTCTACCCCCGAAGCGTAACTTCGAAGCCATTAACAGATTCAGAAATCTTAATTGCTTTGAACTCACAAAGGCCTGCACCGACAGATTTAAGAAATCTTTTATCCCTAACTGTGTCTCACTTTATCAGTAATTTTGCTCACTTTATATTATTATTTTAAATCGTCTGTTAGCTCGTCTCAATGTACAGCAGTTAATCTTTAGTTTCTGTCTATTTTTACGATGCTTATTCGTACTAATGCAGATGCTGCAACACAATAAAGTATTCTGATGTGACCTGGTAACACAGCAATGTAGCTGATATGTACCTTTATTTCTAAGTCATCAGCTGTGCCAAGAAATCTCTTCAGAACAGGAAGTGCAGAACTTTTTATGATGTCAACCTAAAGCAAACCACATGAGGACCTCAGCCTTACTGACAATTTGTATTTTTACCTGCATGCCAGCTATGCTGCGAGCAGGTATTGTTTTCAGTGGCATCTGTGTGTGTGTATGTGCACCTACGTGTCTGTCTGTCAAAATCTCAAAAATTACTGACCAGAAACCGATGTAACTTGGTAGGACTATGTCACACGCGGAACACTAGAAGTGGTTGAAAGTTGGTGACATTTTACCCTGACAGCTATTTTCGTACTTTTCTAATTCAGAAAATACTTTCGAATGGCTTTACCAATCAACCTCATTTTCGGTGTGGAGATACAGCTGCATAAAATCTAGGTCACGATTCAGTTTAAAGGTCATGGATCCAAGGTCAAGGTCACAGCAGCGAAAAAGCGGTAGCATGCAACTCAAAACTACTGGTCAGAAATTGCTGTGGCTTGATTGGAATATCTATTACGATAACGCTCAAAGTAATTCGAATCCTCTGACATTTTGACCTCGATCTTGAGACACATTTTCGTATTTTCTAAATTTAACCTCTAAGTTTTGAATCCCTTAAGCTTGCAGCTTCATTTTCAGTGTGAAGGTACATCTTTAGAGGATTTAGAAGAAGAAAGAGAAACTTCATTCTCGTTCCAGCGTCCATCTGTGGCATTGCATCGATTCAATGCAGTTCTTCTGCACAACACCGGACCAATAGCCATAGCAGCACTGTTTTTATTGCTTTTAACCCTTGGGAACTATACACCCAAGGGTATAAAAAATAAAAATAATATGTCTGGAATGGACATGTCCAGAATACCGATTGTTTATCGCTGTGCTTTCAATCTTTGGTGTTGTCAAAATTGCTCGTGATTTTATAGCACTTTAGACTATCGTCAACGGTCCCAACTTGAAGCGTTCTGACCCTAGGTCCACAGTGGCTCAGGCGATCAGTACGTTGTGTCAAGTTTCAGAATTTATGGGGCCTGTCGTTTGTGACCTGTGTTGTGTGACGTCACACTGACTGAGTGGTCATGTTGCAGTCATGGCAGGAGGCCAACAAATCCAGTGGTATCTGTAGTGTCTGCAGGACGACTCGACAACTTCACCACAAAGACGATACCGTCCATAAGCACGGGTCACGGGATAAACCCTACCCAGGTTCACATAAACCTCCTCTGACCTCTGTGAAAGGTGCAAACAATGTTTCACTGAGTCTGAGTAAGTCATCCCTAGACACACTTTACACTTCAGCAACGAGCACTGCAGCTTCTAATATCGCTGACATGACTTCAGTGAGTCTCTGGAAGCCTACTGTATGTGGAGGTGTTAAGTCTGCAAGGTCGACCTGTAGTGTGCACTTAGCTCAACTGCTACGAGCAGCAACTCAGCATCCAACATTAGACTGCAGCTGGTTAGCAATTCTGAAATGGTCAGAATGTATTCTACGACCACCCGTGCATGACAGCAAACGACATAACCTCAGCAACACTATCCGGCAGCGCATTACAGAGTTCAGTTCAACCACACAGCCCTCAACTGGCAATGTCAACGGTCCCAACTTGCAGCGTTCTGACCCTAGGTCCACAGTGGCTCAGGCAATCAGTATGAAGCTCAAAGATGGTAATTTGCGAGCAGCAATCAGTCGTGTGTTCGGATGATGTACTTGCCACGCCATCAGAAGAGACACTCATAAGCCTTAGGGCGAAGCACCAACACCTTCGCAGAGTGCAACATTTATGGGAAGGTGAAGGTGTCGTCGCTGGCACTTCTGGCTTCAGCTGCGAGCACTGTGTCACCCCAGAACACCATTCTTGAGGCAGTCGCAATGTCAGAAGATAGTGTTTGGGGTATACTTATCCAAATGACAGTCTATTTCAAGTGCTGTTTTACCATCGGACCTCCTTCCAACCAAGCAGTCCTTCTGGGATTCTCCCGGCATCACTAAGGCCAGACAGCAAGTGGAAGTCAGAATCCAACACTACTCAGAGGGCACAGTTTCTGGTGGCGTCCAGCTCCCATAGTGGGGACTGGTTGTTGGCGCTCCCTGTAGCATCTGTGGGCTCAAGCTGGATGATGAAGCAGTACGTGTGGCTGTAGCACTTTGTCTGGGCTTTAACCTTGTGGCTGCGAAGCGACTGTTGATGCTCTCGTTCAACACAGCCTCGTGTGCAAACAGGCTCCAAACAGAATACCCAGACATGAGCATCTACTGTCAGCAGGCATCCCTGCCACAAAAGAACCAAGCAGTCTCATATGCCGAGATGGCAAACGCCCTGACGGAATGACTCAGATTCCTTGCTCAGCCACAAAATAACTGGGGTGTCTGGCGACAGCCGGGAAAATTCATTTTTATTCCAAAGGCTGCTATAATTATCCAAAGGTTCAACGTAGCCCTGTTTTGTGACAGGCCCTATGAACTTGAAAAGGAATCGTGACATAGGTTCTCAAGACGTATCTCCACACAGAAAACGAAGTTGCCACGTCCAGATGTTTGAAAGTTATAGCTTAAAGAGACAGCCGTCAAGGTCAAAGGTCAAATGTCCGACTTCCAACTACCTCCAGCATTCACCATGGGCATATTTTTTATCAAGTTATATCAATTTCTGATCATCCAACACTACTTTTGTGCAGACAGACAGACACACGCCACCAAAGGATCTCAGAATTGAAGAGACCCAACCCAAACCACGAACAGTGCTAGACAAGTTTTTTAGATTTCCCAAAAAGTCCTCCCACCCCCACCCGGTTCATACCATGAGGTACGCCCACTATCGGTCCTTGACAACTTTTTTAGATTTCTGAAAAAGTCCTTCAGTCCGAAATGGTGGCACTCCGAACAGGAGTGGTATCTTTGGGTCATAATCTGGCACTTTTGCCCACTTGTAGAAAATAGAGGATGGGTGGGAAAAATTTCTGTTGATTTTTATGGAGCATTTCCAGGGCCCCAACCTACGGTATAAAAACAACGGCTATCCCCCGACCGTTCACCATCTATATGTTCTGGTGGCAAAAAATTAATAAATAATATATAATAATACTGGACATGAGCCTCGCATGGCCTAATAAACAAATAAATAAAGCACATGAGCAAAACATAAGGCCATGTTTCGCACGGCCTAACTAAAACTGTGTTAATTATATCTGGATTGCGAAGCGAGCACCCGTCCACAGGGAGGGGGTTATGATGGGGTGGGGCGTATGCGCGGCAGTATGCTCTGTGGTAAGTAAGTAAGTAAGAACATTTATATGCGGCGCAAAGAAATCATAAATGTCACAAATGCGCCGTGGCCTCACACGAGATGGGAAAATAAATGCGTCTTCAGGTGTGCACTGAAGACAGTCA
>Ga0126335_1001856_pt1 | contig 12241 bp, 4 predicted proteins | sample OlaspJWI45metaG_FD_108409 | JGI IMG/M metagenome (GOLD analysis project Ga0126335, IMG submission 108409) | Marine gutless worms symbiont microbial communities from Oahu, Hawaii - Olavius sp. 1 OAHU.JWI-45 metaG | ecosystem: Host-associated > Annelida > Digestive system > Unclassified | place...
GGGGGGGGAGAAAACACAGTGGGAAGAGCGGAGTTTCATGAAGGAAAGATTTAAGAGGAGGAAGTAGGCCTAAGTGATGTACGTGAGTGCTATGTTTCATAGCTGTAGGCCTACACAGTTTCACGTCTGCATCCTGAAGAAGTTCAGATAACAACTTTGTATTGCCATTGGCGTGGTGTGGTGGCTCAATGGTAGGGCGTCGGCTTCGTGATCGGAAGGTCGCGGGTTTGCCCCCACCCCGGTCTATGCGCTACCACGTAACAACCTTGGGCAAGTTGTTTTACATGCACGTGCCTCTGTCCACCAAGCAGTATAAGTTGGTACCAGCTTCAGCTGGGGCATAGTGCACCACAGGAGCGGTGCTGGTAGGCTGGCAGCCTATCGGCAGATGTTGCAGTTGGTGGTCAACTGGCGCCGCTCCAGCATCGCTAATACCTGTGGTTGCCGTTGTATTTCATCTGCGGTTTGTCGGATGTCATAATAAACGAATATTTATTATTTATTATTATTGTAACCCAACCGTACAGCTTTACGCAAACGAGCATCTATCGATCTTGCCAATTACATCAACAGTCAAGAACCCTCCCCAGGCTGGTAGGGCATATAAAATGTGTGATGCCACCAAAGCACAAATACAGTATTAGGCTCTTAACTAAACAACTAATTTCATTGGTTACAAATTGTAATAATATTTTACATACTCATCAAATTTAAGATTATGACAAAACGTAACACCAAGCAACTGAGCAGACACAACCTGCTTAATTCCAGTTACAAAAGGAGGTGAAGTATAAGTTGGGTCTACACCAGTGTATTCAAGAACGTTAAACTGTCCGGGACAGACTAACAGTGGCGGATACAAATATCAATAAACATTTTACGTTTCACTTCAAATGTCTAACAAGATGCGCTTGTGTATCATTTATACCGACTGTTCAAATTACAGGGAAAAAACTCCCGACATCGGCGACATGCAATAGAGATGATTCACTGTTTAATGTTGATTGCCGTTTTAGTGGCGTTCGTGTGCGCTAGTGGCGGACAAACCTTTTCATAAAGAGAGCCGCGATTGTGAGTAGAATTCCGCCGACGAACACTCCTAGCGCAACACCGACAGCGACGACCAGCAATACTCCTAGACCACCCACATACACACACACCCGCCGCTAGACGTAAGAAAGTCGACCTAAAAGGACATTTACAAGACGCTCTGGGAGCAGTCACTAGGCGCCGCAGTCATCAGTTAAACAAATGCGTTGTCAGTTTTCACTAACCGGTGGAACTCCGTCAGCGTTAGTTCGGAGTCGCGTAGGAGAGGTGGTAAAAGTTGTTCCGTAAACGTGAACCAGCAGCGGTGAAAGATCTATGGTCCAGACTTGTGCAGTGGTTCTAGGAACGTCACACGTAGCAACACTGGAAGTCGTCGGCGGCCAGTACTAGTTGTCAGTGGGGTAACTTTAAATTTTGACTTTGCAGAAAACATCTCGAGGGCCCCCTCCCACTGGTGAGATCCTATGCAAACATGGGCCGCTATTTGTTGTTTTACTGCATTTAAATACACATAGACCTATGTTTCAACAGTACATCATGCTGTATGATTATCCAAAGGTGTAACCAGCCAGATTCCCGAAACTAGGACAAAGCTGGCAGCGGGTTTTTCTTCCTTTCTTTTTCTTTCCCTTCCTTCCCCGCCGGCTGCTATATGGCCTAACAGCTAACAGTAAGCTCCGAACGGGGTCAGGGGCGGTGCCGCGGCCACAATAATGTTTTTGGAATAATTTGTCTTAGTAAGCGTGTCTGAAGCAACGATTTTGGTTTCGCTCGTCCGGGTCAAGATGTCCATTTAAACCAGAACGCAGTGTTTGTGCTCTTATATTTTTGTTATTAAAATTTACCATTATTTAAATGTTGCCACAATAGGCAACTGCCTACCGGTAGTTTGTTTATTGTTAATTCGTCACTGGCTGCATGTCGACTCTCGAGCTTAGATTTATTTTAAGGCACCAGATGTGGAAAGTTGCGGCGCCCTGATGGGTTCGCCCCGTGCGTTGCAGAGTGTGAAGGGGTGTTAAACGCCACTGCGTACGTTTGGATAAGAATTAATTCAAACGATCTGCGCTGTTATTGCCAATTACGTGCTACAAATTTTCTTCCAGCGGCGAAAAGTCCGGGGGGCGAAGGGCACGTGACTTTTTGCCCCCTGCACAGTTTTGGATTTACGAGGGCGGTAGTTGTGCCTTGGTAGTTGTGACAAGTCGGTAGTTGACCGCTACTGTGGTGACAAGCCTCTCAGTGACTTGAAAACTAGGTTAAGTTGTCAGACTGTCAAGGAGCTGCCTCAAGACTAGCGCGTAGATATTGTTCCTATATATTTCCTATCCTATATGCGACGGTATATTGCCACTGGAGCCTAGAAAGGATCATAGTTGTGACAATTATTGTAAATATCGACATTTTGGCGAACTGCTATACGCGCACCTGTTGCCACGCCCACTGCCGCTGACGTCAAAGCCGCCGTTCATCAAATTACGAAAGACGCTTGTTAATTGATCCATAATGCACGTGTCATCTGTGCCATCGCTGGACTGAGTTTTTGATGTTGTTTCTTAGCTTTTAGCGTAAGTCCGACAGATTATTCTAGCGCTTAATGTACTTCCGTGCGACGTATGACCCTAGATGATTTGATTACTGTCGGCGCCTGCTTGCGTGAAACATCGCTTAAGTTGGTCGTCCTAAGTAAATCAAGCTACCAAGGCCAACGTCGTCCTTAGTGTCGTCAGATTAAATAAAACCAAACGTTATTTTTAGTTTTTGCTGCAAATATGAGAAATTAGAAAATGTGGCAATTAATGCTGCATTGCCACTCGAGGCCGCCATTGGTGCACAGTGGCTGCGACTTTCACTGCTCTCTGTTTTTATGGTTTTAGCGGTTTTAATGAGTTTTAACGTATAACATTATACACTCAGTTCCATGATAGCTGCCGACCTGACGACATGGACTACTGCGCACTCGACTGACGAGTTGTCAAATGACATCATCTCATGGTGCAATGTACATGCAGCAAACATATCCCGTCGTCTGCTACTGAATGCCAGTGAGACTGAGGCTTCTATCACCCACGTCGTCTTCGCCAAATTCGTTGGCGCGTTGGCTGGGAAGTGGCGACTCGTCTCGTCGTGCCACTGGTAATGTCGAGATTAGATTACTGCAACTTGATGCTAGCCGGTCTGCCACAAACGACGTCTTCACCACTGCAACGCGTCCAGAACGCCGCTGCTCACCTGATTTTCGAGTTGGGCACACGCGAGCATGTCACGGCAAGGTTTAATTTTGCTGTCTCATGCACTCAATCTTCTATGGGAAGTGCCCAGGCTATCTGGACAACACCGCGAATCACGTTGACTGCGGTCGTTCTCGTCGCGGTTTGCGATCTTCGTCGTCGACAGACTTCTCACAAGTTCGGTGAGCCCGTCTGCGCCGAACACCATATCCGAGGAACTTACATGCTGTCTCTGGTCCTGGGCTGTTCAGAAAACAACTTTAAACACACTTTTTAGTTTAGCATTTGATGTCTGTTGACGATGCCTGTAATGTAATGCACCTGTGTCTCATCATAGTCATAGGCGCACTATAAATCTCATGATGATGATGACGATAATGATGGTATGTTCTACTAATTCGCTCTTTCGAGGTAATGTAATTTCTATGTGTCGTGCAGATCTGCATTAGATTGTACATGCATCTGCTGGCATCGCATTTGCCAGTCTTTGTCAGAGTTGACTGGACCACACTGCATGAGATCTAAGAACTATAGGTGATACAGGCGACAGCGATCAAAAGAGAGTAGAAATCTCGCGAGTTTTTGGATCCATGCAAAATGCAGGGTCAGTCCAGACAGATCGCTCTGTCTAAGTGCATTTTTTCAAGTCCAGCCTAACATACAGCACAAGAACGGCATTCACTGCACATAGGGCCTATTGTAATACATGTCATAATACTCACCATAAGGAAAGTTGTCTGCCGTCTGAAACAAAGAATCTGTTGTCCTTGCCGCCTCTGTCAACACATTTGGTATATCTTATACGTTATTCTCTGGCGATAATAAAAGGTAAAGGTTGGAGACACTTGATATAGCGCCTCTCTTTATGAGGCAACCTCATCACAGAAGCTCTGGGGTATGTGAAACGCCTACAGTATATCTATTAGCAAGATTCATGTATACGGTAGACACATTGACAGTGACGCCAGCAGCGAAATTACGGGATTTTCTGAGACATTAGACTAGCCGCCATTTTCCCTACGGCCACTGCTGGACTGTTCGCAAAGTCGAAGAGATACTAACTCTACCGACTATAGCACATTTTAGATCACATGCTCTGGCGATAAAAAAATTGCAACCACCGAATTTTGGACAGGTGGTGAAACTCAGTGACCCAAATTTCTTCAGTGTCAGTGTTCGTGATGTGAATGAATGAAACAAGATTCCGCAAGTCGCCATGGACGCTCTGTCTCCAGATGTCTTCGAAAACCGACTGAATCAATACTGGAAATATACATTAGCGTCTATACAGCTAACCAGCTGGACACAACTCACCTTTAAACAAGTATATTTACTAATCACTGCTTACACCATCATTCTCCGGCTCGTCCTTGTGATAACTTTCGACGTCAAGGCAACGTATACCAACTCCCGTCCACATTGCACCAAAGACTTGTTCCTCATTCTCACACGTCTTCTGCATGACTACATGTGCAGTCTGTCCGGGAAAAAAAGTAAACCAGTGTACACATTTTTATAACAACGTCGGAGTTCAGCCAAAGTTTGCACCTACAATGCGAAATCTAATCGCAAACGAATCTATAAATTTCAGTGAAATACGTCAACGTCTGCAAAAGTTACAAGTTTAGCGAAGTCACCCGAAAACATGCAGTGTCCACTATTGACAACGTTTAGACATGTGACTGTGAAGTGCAAAAGTCAAACATATTTAAAGTTTGTGTTCACAATAGGCCTATTCTTATGTGCTGAACTGCAAGCTTGAAGACGTGAACGTCACTGCCTGACTGCTTCGTCAATGATCAACTGATCATCTGGTTGACATGTTCCCACTCTTCGATAAAACGCGACTTCAACTGGGCGACGTCATGAATGCGGCTGCGGTACACACGCTCCTGCAACTTCCTCAGATCCGGTAGTCTGCTGGGCTGAGGTAAGGACAGAGTTGGAGCGATGAAGTCTGGTGTTTCGCGGGATAACAGTTGCACGATTTTCACGCGCCCTAAGGGCAGGAACATTGTCCTGTCAGCAAAAGTCACTTCCGGACAAGTGACTGCACTCAACGTGACGGAAACTAATATACTTTGTCGTCGATATATGAAGATTAATAACTCCATTGTTTACGAATATTTTCGAATGAAATTTCGCCATTCTTCTGAAGATATATTCAGAATCCAGTGCCTGTAATTTTATTAGGATGGGTTGAGATTTGTCATTTCTGTCCAATAATGTCTGTGTTTAACTGTGTATCGTGTTCTGTGTATTTGTTTTTTTTCTATCGTAACTATTTTTTTACATTTTTCACTGTGAGGTCTCCGTGTGCGTCTGGCACACTTAACGAGATCATTTTACCGCCAGACGCCCTTCGTTGGCGCGACATTTGCTATGGCGACGTCGCTGTGTGTCTGTCACGCTGATGTATTGTGCCCAAACGACTGAGTCGATCATCATGCGACCTTCAGCCAGCTTGTAGCCTAGCCATGAACCTGATAGCTCAACGGAATCCCCCTCATTGTGGGCGTCAAGTGGGATAGGGGTAGGTAAAAGTCTGAAAATCCGGCCAATAAATCATAGTCATTCACCAGAGGGCAACACTTGACAGCACAGCATGGAAAGCTGTGCTTCGTAACGTTTTGTGTCAACATCGGCGTGCACAAGCGTCGGGCGGGTTGTCAGCAATAGCTGAGCTTCTTGTTTTACTTTAGAAGTAGTAGAGAGATCGCCATACCGGTATTGTCGTGTGATGACGTACAGTTGCCGACAGCACCTTGCCACTGACCGTCGACACATGTCAATCGCCACACACCAGCCGTGGAGTTACAACCCACGATAAGTCGAGAGTAGCCGTCCAGTTTGACCCAGCCACCGACTGGACTGGCTGGCACCGCACAACCAACCACTGTACAAACATCCGCACAACTCCGTACTGTTGCGTCATCAGGTTGATTAGCTGCCCGCCAAAGTGGGAGCCAGCTGCAGTAATGGTTCGCGTTGTCTGTCCCTATATCACACGCGAATATTTCCTCTCCCAAACTAAGTGAGATAGGCCTAGAGCTATATTACTATTACAAACGCGAATAAGAAACCGGGGCTTCAGATTCTGAATCTACAACCATATTCGCGACCACCGTTTTGGCAGGGGCGAGGCCAGAATATCATGTTTGGGGGGATTGAGCCCCGGGCATGGCGAGCGCGGGAGCGCGAGCCTATAACGGGGGTCTAAGGCAGAAACCTGGTCAGGAGGTCAGGGGCTTCGCCCCCTAAAGCTAAAAGCTTTTTAGCATTTGAATCTCCAGCGGCTGAGCAAAATGTGCCAGATTCCGGGTATGTTGCAGTTCATACAAGTGTTAATCAAAAGGCTTTTTTTGTAATCAAGTGAGTGACTGAAACGCCAACAGGCAAAAATTTCTGTTGTAACTCATATGTGGCGGAGCTATGTCCGACGTCGTGTTTGGGGGGGGGCTAATTTTAATGGTTGGGAAGGCTTAGCCCTCCCAAACCCCCTTTGTCGTCGCCCCTGCATTTTGGGCTTCTTTAGTTCAACCGCTGCGTCCGTCCATTGTCTCGCTGACAGCGGTTTAGCGTGACGTACGGGGAAGAAAGAGAATAGTGGTTTTATTTCGTATAGCAGCCAAAGGCTGGATTGAAGAAAAGTCCAAACATATTTCAGTGTCACTGATGACGTTCGAACAAGTAAATCACATACGACAAAAATTCATGTTCAACGTATATCCTTGTATGTACGTATACCCTTGGCCCACCAAAAGGGGGGGGGGGGGATGGGTCTAGGAAATTTACCTAATTTAAGGATCTAAATCGAAAAATTACGCGAACTACGACTTTTCATCGACACTGAAAGCCCAAACTAGCAGAAAGCCACGTCCCTGTGCGGTAGTTGTTTGCTTGTCGACTTGTATAAGAACGAATTAGTCCCGGGTCGGTCGTTCCCACTGGAACATCGTCCCAGGAGTCAGTTTACGTCACTATACTGACCGCCCACGTCGTGCTAATTGGTCCATTATAGCCGTCGACTCCACAGGGTGATAAATGGGCAATGCGGCGGTGCCCCCACGGATTGTTTGTCCCAAACCGTAATGGTTTAATTTCACAATTGCAAAAAGCTGCAACGCAATACTCTCACAACAGGTACAATTTTTGGCTTAAATTGCATCAAAACGACCAGACAGCCCAGTTACTGGCTGGGCTCCCGCGAGAAGACAAGTGAATGAGGAAAACAGCAAAAAGGAAGGAAAGAGAAAAACTGAAATGTTTGCCGCACAGTGTATTTAAGTTTGGATCTGCACTTATATATGCTCGTGAGTCGTGATATTAAGTAAACTATAACTTATCCGACACAATCCTGCCAATTCAATCCTGTTTGCCTTTCCATTTTGAGAACAATTTCTAAAATATGGGTGGCGCATACAAGAGACGTCCCGAAATTCGGCGCTGAACTATAAACCGCTTAAGCTGAAGTAAAGTTGTGCTACCTGTCAAAATGCAGAAAAACCACAAAGTATTTAATCAGTTATCAGCAGCCTTAACAAGCATAAAACTGAAGACGTGTTGAGTTGGTCCCCATCCTGTTTAGTGACTGCTGCTAGACGCTTTTTTCACTGCAAAAAAGCTTTATTCATAGTTTGATAATCGATCTCATTCCATTTTTGTCTTATTGCTTGCTCAAGTTTCTGTAAATTTTCACACGGTTTACGTCGCTCATCATACACAAGTTTTGCAAGATATCCCAAACATATCTAAATGGTTCAATTCTGTTGAATGTGGTGCCCATTCGTCATCCTGAAATATGGCACCACACTCACCAGATTTGAACCCGAGAGTTCAGCACTAACAAAATCAGGAACAACTTTTCGAAGAAAATCCTAAGTTGCCTTGGCTCGATGTGATGGCGCTGTGCACTGTCTTGCGTGAACTCAAAGCCATTGGCTGGCATTCTGGCAGCAAAAAAGTCTGTAGAATGTTTATGCAGGCCTCCTTAATTGTTCGCTTTAGTCTTCTCCTGCGCTTACCATCAGTTTTATAGAAAACCGATTTCTCTGGCGATACAGTCACTAAACTATCAGGTTTTCTCTTTTTTACATAAACGCATTATCCAGGTCAGCTTGCATTAGTCACAGTAAATTCGTGACAGCACTAATGATGTCAATGAAACTTGCAAGCAAGCAAGAAAAAAGCACAATACATTATACACACACTACTGACAAACAAATATATTCTCCACTGATGATGCGCAATACAGCAATGCAGGAAATTTGGGACGTTTTTATGCGCCACCCGGTATTGTCTAAAGAATTCATCCAACTCTGTTGCAGAATTTAATCCACATAAAAATTAAATCCTGAAAAATCATGACGGCATTCAGCATGCGTTGTAAGTTTCACACGATAACAGTCGCAGGCCGATGACGTTGATGCATGTTGTTTGTCAAGAAAGCATTAGTAGTCTGTATACACTTGAGATCAATCAGAGAAGTAATTTGATATCTCTATGCCCGCGCGTATGTATTGTGCAGCGAGTGTGATGAGATCATGAGAATATGGACAGGTGCAGAGCTGAGAAATAAATATTTGATCTTCACTGAGTTGCTAATGAATCTCGTCTGTGTAATTCATAATAATCTATTCTTCACTGGCGGAGGATCGTCTACAAGACCTGGGTGGTCTTGTCTGTTGTAGTCTTGTGAGGAAATGCACCCATGGCGTTGCTCCTGCCTATCCGAAGAAACTCTGCGTGCCGGTGGCAAATGTCTGATCTATGTTTGTATCTATGTATAGGAGTATATGCTTTGATATTGTTTCTGTATATTGATAGCCGCAAGCGGAGCGTAAGTTACTTTGGTACGACCAATCACACGGCATAGTCTACCTTCAGCACTTTTTGCTCAATTTCAATTGTAGCCTATTGTGATCAGGGCTGGAAAACCTAGGTTTTTAGACAAAGTTTTAAAAAAAAGTTTTTAGGTTTTTAAAGGATTTTGAAAGGCTTTTAGTGGGTAGGCTATTTTTAGTTTTTTTTTGTTTCTGGGAACGAAGTGACACGACTGTCGCCACTCGCCGGAGAACATTCAACATTGAGCCATCTAAACAGACCTACAGTACAGTATCTTACTAAAGACAAATCCAGTAACTGAAGAACTCTACATAAACGTCACAAAGTGACAAAGTACAGTGTAAATTTAAATATTATTTGTTTTTATTAAATTACGAAATAAACAACAAAAACTTTTAAAAAAGCCAAAACCCTAAAACCGGACTTTTTAGGTTTTTAAAATCCTTTAAAACCTAGGTTTTTAAAACCATTTTCTGCATGATGTGATATTGTATGTGACAAAGAAACGCAACTGACTGACTGAAAATTCGATGCATTAGTGTATCAACTTGCCAAGTGTAGGCTACAGACATCAGGCAGACAGCGAAGGTTCGCTTTCTACAGACCCACAGCGGAACAGTCTGCCATCTGCTGTACACGCCGATGCCGACAGCCTCTCACTTAAGCTTCGTTCTCACTACCCATCAAGACGGGCGGTGTGAGACGGCACCCGTCTTATCGGAGAGTGTGGTACGAGCTATAACATCTGCATACATCATTCATTAGTCAGGTGAAGTCTACTGGAGACTTACAGCAGACTCTAGCGGTCGCGAGACGCGAGCTGGTCGTTATTCACCAACTCCCGAGGGATCGAAAGCTGAGTTAGCCTAGGCCACACAGCGGTGAGTAAACAGTCTGCCCAAGACCGTTATGTGGCGGATATTATAGTTGTTTGCTACTCAAACCGTAACGTCTCACTGGGAAACTGGAGTGCAGGGGCCAAGTGTCGAAATCTCTTGAACCGCGAGCCATGACACTAACCACTAAGCCACCGAGTCACTCTTTTTGTGCATCCGTTCACGTTTATTGGGTTTGTGTTTGTTGCGATGTTCAGTAATCTGAGTCCAAACAAACCTTTGTACTTGATGACGAAAGGAGCGAGATGTTCGAGACTGGAGGGAGACTTGAGCCTGATGAGGACACTCTGAGACTGTGACTGGAACAGCAGAGTGTGGTGAGTTGGTCGTCGATCAGTGTTGCCTGGTCCACAGATCACCAGAGGTCTCACTGGGTGGTCCGCGCCGTCCCACACACTGGCTACCTGCATGCCACGCAATTGCAGCATTTATACGACGCAGTATTCGCGCTGGGTTTTTGTGTTTCAGAACTGAACGATTTATTTGGCAAAATTTAACTCGTCTTGACCTTCTCTACCATATGAGTTTTAGATAGACAGTGCTTCTAGACTGCTCCTCTTATTATAGACCGACAGTTACTAGGAAACTCGAATAGGAAACCGAGCTTCCAGAATCAGAATCTGCCATCAGATTAGCGATCGGAAGTACGGTTCCGCCACTATAGGTGTTTTGGGTTGGCATTTCGCCCATTGTGACAGAAATGGGGAACTTGGGTTAGTGAATGGAGCACTGCATGGGTGTGGTCATTGGTCTGTGTGTCCTTTGGCTAAAAGTTTGTATGATCACGACATATAAAGGTACCATAAAAAAGACACGTGTCGAAATTGAAACCGGAAGTAGAATTCCGCCGTTGTTTTGAATTCAATTTTGGTGTCATATTTCAGCCACCGATCAAGATACCTTTACCAAATTGGTGTACGTAGAAAATGGGATCCCCCGATGAGTGAAATGCTTCCTTCAACATCCAAGATGCCGGGAGGTGGCCATCTTTAATTAGTTAAATCGCTATAACTCGGTCGCGGACTGTCCGATTTCGCTGAAATTTTGCAAGACGACAGATACGAGGGTACCCCCGGACAATACCTTTCCTGGATAAACCCTCGGCACAGACGCCACCCTCGCTCCCCGGATAACGCTCCTGTTAAAGCCCCCGGAAAGACGACCCCTGCGCTAGCCCCACCCCACATAGTCCCTCTCCCCTAGCTAAACCTCCCAGACAAACGTCTCTCGCAAGTCCCGGACATTTTCCGGTCCAGACAAACTTTGGGGGCTCGTGGGCCAGCTATCTTTCGGTTCCATCGGGGACGACACCTTGTTTAACTGATTGCAATTTCATTACTTGTATGCTATTCTATTCAAATTTGGCACCTTAATTGCGGTTTGACTAATATTTTTTACCTCGTGGCAGGTGCCGGAGTGACCGCCGTCAATGACACTCTGTACCTCAGCGTCTGTCTCAGCAGTCGCGCTCGACGAGCCGCCGTCGCCGCCAAATGATGCCAGCTCCAGCTGTACACGCTGTCCGGGCCGGGATGTGATCTGCCAGCCACAGTCCGAGGCCTGGGACACCCTCATCTCACTACTGATGTATCCTATCTCACTTCGCACTGTGATGTGACCTTTCTCACGACACTCCGATACCCACTTCGCTTGCTCTATACCACCTATAGCACCATACACCCTGCAAAGACTGATGTTTTGTACTGAAGAAAAGTTAAAATGGAGATATCACAAGTAAAGAAATTCATCACAACTTTCAGCGAAGGAAACTGGGCATCTTCATGTTTTAGAAGAACAGAGTCCACAATGAGGAAATCACAGAGAAGACATCACTGCAGAAACTGGAACTTATCATCAAAGAAAGAAGACTGAAATGGTTTGGGCACATCTGACGGATGGACAATAGCAGACTGCCGAAGCAAGTCATGCATTGGCAGACAGATACCATAAAGCGGGAAGACCGAGAAAGAACTGGACTGACAACATAAGACAAGATTTAAAGAGAATTTGCATGTCGTACGAGGAAGCATTAGAGCGTTAGATAGATAGATAGATAGATAAACTTATTTATATAGCGCCTATATACTCAAATGAGTATCTAAGCGCTTCGGTCGCCAAACAAATGGGTTTTCAAAGACTTTTTAAAAGAGTCAAAGGTAAGTCCCGGCCGCCGTAATCCAGGTGGAAGGTCGTTCCATAGTCGGGGACCAGCGGCCGAGA
>Ga0126335_1001857_pt1 | contig 12240 bp, 14 predicted proteins | sample OlaspJWI45metaG_FD_108409 | JGI IMG/M metagenome (GOLD analysis project Ga0126335, IMG submission 108409) | Marine gutless worms symbiont microbial communities from Oahu, Hawaii - Olavius sp. 1 OAHU.JWI-45 metaG | ecosystem: Host-associated > Annelida > Digestive system > Unclassified | place...
AGAAGTAATTATAAAAGAAAAAATTATCCGTTAGATTGACCTTAAAATACTGCAGTAAAAATAGAAAATTACTGCAAAGTGTTCATAGCGCTGATTTGCGTGCAAAATTCAGGTACTAATCAAGATTTGACATCAAGATCGTTCCCGGTCAAGGAGCGGGCCGCCCGTTGTCGGGGCGCAAGGGAATGTCCTACACCGAACAAGACTGGGTCGACAAAGACGCCACCGCTCTTTGGGGGCCGGATGATTGAGGATAATGGAATGGCAAAAACCTTCAAACCGATATTCACTATAACCAACAAAATCACCTCCGGACTAACCCAAATAGAGAGGGTACGGGGTTTCCTGGAAGCTGCGAACTTGTCCGAGGACTGGGTGCGGGAGATGGGCCGGCGGGCGTTGGTATTGGAGGCCCATCATACGACGCATATCGAAGGGACACGTCTTACCCTGGACCAGGCTGAACGCCTTTGGCAGGGCGACAGCGTTCCTGACGCCGATCCGGATGATGCCCGAGAACTCTTGAATTACCGGAAGGCCTTTGATTTCGTCTCAGAATACCTTGCCAGTGGAGACCCGATCACTGAGGGTCTTATCCGGGAAATTCACATGCGGCTGGTGGAAGGTGTCAGAGGTGGCTCGGCGGCACCGGGCCAGTACCGAAAAATTCAAAATTATGTAGTCAACTCTGCAACCGGTGAAACCATCTATACGCCGCCTCCGGCACATGATGTGTCCATCATGATGGCCGAACTGGTGGCTTTCCTGAGCAGCGAAGCGGATACGCATCCGGTGTTGGTGAGCGGGATTGCCCAGTTCCAGTTGGTGCACATTCATCCCTTTTTAGACGGCAACGGCCGGACATCCCGGCTGCTATCGACCCTGTGTCTCTACCGGTCCGGGTATGACTTTAAGCGATTGTTCACGATCAGCGAATACTACGACCGGGATCGGCAAGCCTTTTATCGGGCTATCCAGGGCGTAAGAGAGGCCGGCATGGAAATGACCGGCTGGCTGGAATTTTTTGTCGAAGGTCTAAGCGCCCAGCTTGCCGAGGTCAAGGAGCGCGGCGAACAGGCCATCCGCAAGGATGTGATCGCCAAACAGCACAACCTGTCCGACCGCCAGGCCTTGGCCCTGTCCCATGTCCTCGTACATGGGCGTGTCAGCATCCAGGACTTTGAGCGTCTCAGCCCGCGTGTCAGTCGCCGTACATTACAACGGGATCTCAAGGCAATGGTCGACAAAGACTTGATTGTCGAGAAAGCTTCAAGCCCAACCGATCCGACAAAAAATTACATCCTGGCAGGAAAACTATCCGGTTGAATGGCTGCGCCATGCTATGACATCGAGCTGTGACATACTATGACAAGAGCTGTGACAAGCTGAGACATGGGGCATCAAGACAAAGGGATCAATGATGTCAAATCTTGATTAGTGATTAATTATTGACAAACTGGCAGATAATCGAATTAAGAAACGCACGGCATGCGCAAGGCATATTGTAATGTGACTTGGATCTTTTCAGAGAATCAAACAGAATTTCGAAACTGGTTAAACCTGACTGAGATTTGCTGAACCATATTGCCGGGTAGTCAGGAGTGGCTAACAATCAGGAAACTGACCAAAAATTAGACCAACCTATTCAACCGTAAATCAGCAAATGAGCAAAGTTAAGGAAATATCAAACAATGCTGAGTAGTTAGAACAGAAATACGGGATAATTAAATCACTAATCAAGATTTGACACCAATATCCAAGGCCTGGGAATCGGTTCGGGAACCTGTCGAGCGCGGCTCGGGGCGGGGGTATGACGAAGCCTGCCGCACACTCGTCGACATCTCCGAAGCCTATGCCCTTTTTGCGACCCGGAAGCAATTCCAAAAAGAATTGAAAAAGTTCATGGCCGGCCACAGTCGGCGCAAGGCGCTGATTAAACGTCTGGTGAAGGCCGATATCTGGAAGGATCAATAAATGGTTAGCACGCGCAGCCCGAAAAAGGGTAAGGCACTCAACGTGTTGGACGAGATGATCGAGGAGATCACCGTCGACGCTTATGGAGATGATGAGCAGCTCTGGGCTTTTCTACAGGTTTTCAAGGACGAAGTCCCGCTGCCTGCCGACGGTTTCGTCATCGGGGAACCGGTTCGATCAAAGGACACGCAGCCGATAACGTGAACCTTGAACTGCGGATATATTTGAGATAGAGGAAACCGTATGCCATTTAATCTGGATTTTTGGAAACTGCTGGCCGGACTCGGTATTTTCCTGTTCGGGATGCTCTTGATCGAGGAATCGGTAAAGTCTTTGTCCGGAAGGGCTTTCAGACGTATCATCCGGATGTATACCAACGGCCGGTTGCGGTCCATCGGCAGCGGTGCCCTGGTCACCGCCCTGCTGCAAAGCAGTTCGGCGGTCTCACTCATGGTGTTGGCCTTTGTCGGTGCGGGCGTCATGAACATGCAAAACGCCATCGGGGTCATCATGGGGTCCAACATCGGTACGACCCTGACCGCATGGATAATTGCCACCATCGGGTTTAAAATCAAAATCGAAGCCCTGGCGATGCCTTTTATCGGACTGGGCGCGATCGGTCTCATTCTTTTTAAACCTTCTTCCAAACCATTCCTGGTCACAAGGCTTTTCATCGGGTTCGGGTTTCTATTTCTCGGCCTGGACTTCATGAAAGGAAGCGTTGAAAGCTTTGCGCAAACCTTCAGCCTGGAGCAATTCCCCGATTACGGCCTGTGGTTTTACCTGCTGGTCGGCACGCTTTTCACAGCGCTTATGCAAGCCAGCGCAGCCACCATCGCCATCGTGCTGACGGCCCTGAACAGCGGACTGATTACTTTCGATATCGGGGCCGTCATGGTCATCGGGGCCAATATCGGTACGACCATAACCGTTTTATTAGGCGCTATCGGGGGTGTACAGGCCAAAAAAGAGTCAGCTTGAGCCACCTGATTTTCAATGTGGTCACCGGCGCGGCAGCCTTTTTAGGGCTGCCTGCATTGGTATGGATCATTTCGCTTTTCATCGATATCCGCACCGGCAGCTTGATTGGACTGGCGCTGTTTCATACACTTTTCAACATCCTGGGCGTAGTCATTTTTTTCCCGTTTCTCGGATTCCTGTCGCAACTGCTCATGAAAATTTATCCGGAGCACAAAACCATTTTTACCGTCTATCTCGATAAGACACCTACGGAAGTAACGGATGCCGCCACTGCTGCATTGAGAAAGGAGATTGGACATTTGCTCCAGGAGTGCCAGCTTTACAACCTGAGGCTGCTGCGAATCGATGAAAAACTGGTATTCGATGTCGATCTGCCCTTTGAACGCAACCGCAAGAAGAAGTATACCCTTGATGCGCTGTACGAGAATATCAAGCTGCTCCACGCTGATATTTTCACTTTCTATTCCAAAATCCAGACCCAAAAGCTCGATGAGGGTGAGGTCAAGGAACTGGAACGCGTCATTTATGCTTCGCGCAATATGATGAACTCCATAAAAAACTTCAAAGGCGTTCGGCATAATATGGATGAGTTCGACGGTTCTGACAATGGATACCTGAATGCCCAGTATATGTTGTTTCGCAAGCGTCTGGTGGAGCTTTACCATATCATGAGCAGGATCCTTGGTATGGAGGACAGAGAAGACCAGTACCGGAGCCTGCTGACTGCCTTCGCCCAGATTGAAGAGGCCGACAACCGGTTTATCAGAAACACCCTGAAGGCGGTGGCCGAGAAAAAAATACAGGAAATGGATATCGCTTCCCTTTTGCTGGTTAACCGGTTATTTACCCAGTCATGCCGGATGCAGATATACGGCATGAAGGACTTGCTGCTTTCCCACGAACAGGTCAACAAGTTCGACCGTGCCATGGATGGGAAATAGAAGGCAATGCCCGGGGGGGACTGCCCACACCAAAGGGTGTCACACCAAAGGGTGTCAAATCTTCATTAGTGATTAATTATTGACAAACTGACCGATAATCGATTTAAGAAACGCATGGCACGCGCATGGCGGATTGAATATGAGGGAGCGCTCTATCACGTTTTATCCCGTGGTAACGAAAAGCAGGATATCGTTATCTCTGATGATGACCGCCGGCTTTTTTTATATACTGCCGGGGAGATGGGTGAGCGGTTTGAGATCGATATATTTGCATATGTATTGATGGATAACCACTATCATCTGTTGTTGCGAACCAATCGGGCAAACTTGTGCAGAAGCATGCAGTGGTTTGGCGCCACCTATACCAAAAGATTTAACTTGCGCCACGATCGGAGCGGCCATTTATTTCAAGGGCGTTACAAGAACATGCTGGTGCAAAACGATACCTACCTGTTGCAACTTTCCTATTATATCCACCGCAATCCTCTGAAAGCCGGAATGGTAGAGCGGTTAGCGGACTATACCTGGAGCAGTTATGGTGCATACGCCTATGGCAAGAGGCACCCGCATTGGTTAAATACCGATACAATTCTATCGCAATTTATTCATTTGAAAGACCCCCACCAGGCTTACCGGAAAAATACGCAAGAATATGCTGAAGAGGAAATGCGTGAATGGGAAGACTTTCGGCACGGGATATTTGTGGGAACCGAAAAGTTTGTGAAAAAAATAAAAAAACGTTTTCTTCCAGGTACACCCCATGCTGAACTGCCGCATCAAAAACAGGTAATCAAGGATGTAAATATTGACACAGTTTTGTTAAAAGCTGCCGGCATACTGAAATGTGACCTGGATCTATTCAGAAAATCCAACCGAATTTCGAAATCGATTAAAGCTGACCGAGACCTGCTGATCTATATTGCCTGGCAGCTGGGCGTGGCAACCAACCAGGAAATTGGCGCTAAATTCGGACTAACCTATTCAGCGGTAAGCCAGCGAGTCGGCGTAGTAAAGAAAATACTAAATAATGATAAGCAGTTGGAACGAAAATACCGGAAAATTAAATCACTAATCAAGATTTGACACCAGGATTGAAGGACACGGCTTACAATGGACGACAAACGCTACTTGACCGCCCAGGAGTTGTTGATTGATTCTTTTGAACTTGGCATCCGCATATTCAAAAGCGGATTTCTTCCCAGTTTTATCATCGGTATCTGGCGCGGGGGCACGCCGGTGGGAATAGCAGTTCAGGAAATTCTGGATCATCTGGGCGTCAAGACCGACCATATCGCTATTCGGACCTCTTCTTACTATGGCATCGGTAAAAGAAATAAACAGGTGCGTGTCCACGGATTGGATTATGTCGTCCGCCGGGCGAACTGGGAAGATGGTCTCCTGATTGTGGACGACGTATTCGACTCCGGTAGCAGTATCAAGGCGGTACTCGAGGCGCTGAAGAGAAAGATGCGCCGCAACCTGCCCGGTGACATCCGGGTCGCCACCCCCTGGTTCAAACCGAAAAGCAATGTTACCGATATTATACCGGATTATTTTATTCATGACACCGATCAGTGGCTGGTCTTTCCCCACGAACTGGACGGCCTGACCCGCGAAGAAATCCTGGCCAACAAGCCCGGGATGAAAAAAGTGTTTGAAGACGCCGGGTTGGACCGATAGAGAATTAGACCCCCTTTACTATATTTCTCCGGTGTCGTTAAATACTGTCCATCTTCGCCCTATAAAAAGCGGAATGAATGATCGGCAACCTAAGTGCATGATTTTATAATTACGTCACCATATTTACGAATGTGCTTACTAAGTGTGATTTGCATGCTGGATTCGCCAGTTATTCATGCAACGTCTCATCGCTGTGAAACCCTGAGCCCTGAAATAACCAATCAACGGATTGACCTCCATCCCAACCTAGGAGAATTGCTAATATGTCCAGTGCGCTCTTTTCACCCCTTGAACTTCGACGTCTTACATTGAACAACCGCATTGCGGTATCTTCCATGTGTCAGTATTCGGCCGAAGACGGCTGTGCAGTTGACTGGCACCTGATGCATCTGGGCCAGTTCGCCATGGGCGCGGCCGGACTGGTGATGACCGAAGCCACCGCTGTTTCGGCATCAGGCCGCATCACACACAGGTGCCTCGGTCTTTACAGTGATGAGAACGAAGTTGCACTGAAACGGGTGATCGACTTTTGCCGTGAGCACGGGGTGACCGCGTTAGGGGTCCAACTGGCCCATGCCGGCCGTAAAGGATCGGCGCAGGTACCATCCGATGGCGGCCAACCGCTGGCGGTCAATGAAGCCCCCTGGACAACCTTAGCGCCTTCGGCGATTCCATTCGGATCCGACTGGCACGTCCCACAGATGTTGAGTCGCGATGGTCTTGCGGCGGTCAAGGCCGAATTCGTCGCCGCCACCGAACGGGCCGTCCGCATCGGTTTTGACCTGGCCGAACTGCATAGTGCCCATGGCTATTTATTGCACCAGTTTCTATCGCCGCTCAGCAATCGGCGCATCGACGAGTTCGGCGGCAAACTCGAGAATCGCATGCGCTATCCGCTGGAAGTGTTCGAGGCAGTTCGCGGTGCATGGCCGGAGGACAAACCCCTGGGCGTTCGCATTTCAGCCACTGATTGGATTGACGGTGGGTGGAACCTGGAAGAGTCCGTGGTTTTTGCCAGGGCATTGAAATCCCTGGGATGTGATTTTATCGATGTCAGTTCGGGGGCACTGGACCCGCGCCAAAAAATACCTTTAGGGCCCGGTTATCAGGTGCCGTTTTCAGCCCAAATCCGCAAGCAAGCTGAGATAAAAACCTGGACGGTGGGTATGATCACCAGAGCGCTTCAGGCCGAAGAGATCATCGCCGGCGGTAAAGCAGACGTTGTTGCGCTGGCGCGCGGTATGATGTTCGACCCCCGCTGGGCCTGGCATGCGGCCGAAGAACTTGGCGTCGAAACTCAATATTCGAAAATGTACGAACGCTGCAAGCCCGCCCTATGGCCGGAAGTATTTCCCTGGAGCGACAAATAGACCACCCACGCTAAAGATTGTCTGGCTTGAGCAATTTTAATCACTAATCAAGATTTGACACCTGTCTTTCCACATAACGATTGCCGGATCTGCGATCAGGGTTCGACCGTTGTTGCGGCCGGCGCGCGCCCCGGCCGCGGCAGCAGCTTTTCAACCAGCAGCGAAAGAAAAAAGAAAATTCCCGCCACGACGATGATCGCCGCTCCCGAGGTCAAATCGAAACGGTAGGACAACCACAGCCCGCCGATGGTAAATGCGGCCCCGAGCAGGCTGGAACCGACCATCATTTGCGCCATCGATTTGGCGTACTTTTCCAGGATAAAGGGCGGAATGGTCAGCAAGGCTATGACCAGGATCAGGCCCACAACCTGAATAACCATGACGATGGTCAACGCCAGCATCCCGATCAACAGGAAGTAGAGCGTTCGCACGGGCACACCGCGGATCCGTGCGAATTCGGCATCGTAGGACAGCGCCAGCAGATCCGCATAAAACAGGGTTACCAGTCCGGCTATCAGAATGCCCATCACCAGCATGATCCACAGGTCCGCGGCCGGCACGGTCAGAATGCTGCCGAACAGGTAGCTCATCAAATCGACATTGTATCCGGGCGTCAGGTCCAGCAAAATGATACCACAGGCCATTCCCAGGGCCCAGATCACACCGATAATGGTGTCGGCCCGGTGCCTGGCTTTCAAGCTCACGGCAGCCATGACCATGGCGGCGCCGAGCGAAAAACCGATGGTTCCCACCAGGTACGGCCACCCGAAGTAAAAGGACAGCCCGATACCGCCGTAGGCGGCATGGGCGATGCCGCCGGACAGGAAAACGATGCGGTTGACCACCACCAGGGTGCCCATGATGCCGCAGATAACACTGGCCAGCAGGCCGGCTGCCAGCGCGTTGCGCATAAATTCATACTGCAGGACTTCGATCATGGGGTCACCCGTTGTGATCCTTCAATACCCGGTGCGGCAGTCCATGGGCCACCAGTTCCACCGGACACACCTCATCATCGGTGCAGGGGTACATGGTTTCCAGCATTTCGGCGGTGATTTCGGCCTGGTTGTGGTAATGCAGGCGCCGGTTCACGCAGGCTACCGTTTTGACGTAGGTGGAAATGACCATCAGGTCATGGCTGACGACCAGAATGCTGACATCCCGGTTCAGCGCTTTGAGCAAACTGAAAAACTCGGCCTGACCCTGGGTGTCAATGCTTGCCGTGGGCTCGTCCAGAAGCAGCAGGCGGGGTTTGGTGACCAGGGCTCTGGCGATAAAAACGCGTTGACACTGGCCACCGGACAGTTCGCCGATTTTACAGTCCGCATAAGCGGCCATGCCCATCTGGGCCAGGGCGTCCAGGGCATCGCGCCGGTCTCTGGCAGCACTGCGGGTCCACCTGTTTTTGGGCCGCAGTTTGCCCATCAAAACCACATCCATGGCCGTTATCGGAAAATTGCGATTGACGTGGACATCCTGGGGCACATATCCGATGGCGTGGGCGGCTTTTTCAGCCGGCTGGCCCAGGACCCGGATAACGCCTGTATCCGGCTTTATCAGCCCCAATACAAGCTTTAGCAGGGTGGTTTTACCGCCGCCATTGGGTCCGATCATGGCGATAAAATTCCCCTCCCGGATGTCCAGGTTCACATCTTCAAGCACGCTCTGGGCGTTGTAGGCGAACGAGACCGCTTTTATTTCAACGATGGGTGGTGTCATAGGGGTTTGCCGGGTATCGTGCTCCGGGTCGTCATTTCTTAAGCCTGGTGGCCAACGCTGCCGGTAAAAACGACCGCCGCCACCGGACCGGATGCGGGCTCACGGGCGGCCAGGCCGACATCGGGTGGCACCTGATCCAAATATTATGCCGATTCCTGCCAATTGGTTGCATGTCGTTTTGTCGGGGGGCTTAATGCCGGCCAACATCGCCGTTTGGTCTCCGACCGGCGCGGATCCAATAAAATGGTGCTGCAGGGGCATTTGCAAAAGATATCCAAACCGGCTGCCGGCTGATTTATCACGGTTTTGCGGATCCCGGCCAATGCCGGTTGAAAGGGTGGCACCGGCGGTGACAAATGAAAGGCTTGAAGGCCATATATAGTTGAGTAGTCGGGGAGTTTTTTAAGCAATCCCAGAGTCTGTGGGAATTAAGATCACCCGGATTTAACGCTTCTGGATAGCGAAGGAATGACGGTCATTGTAGCCGAAAACTCCCCGACCCCTGAAATAGATGTTAATTTGGTACTTATGACCAGTATCGTCTAAAGAACGGAAAACGAGCCGATGCAAACATATTGCATACGGGTGTCGAAAGCAAATTATTTTTGCTCCCGGTGACCGATTCGACCCGCCACAGCTATTAAAAAATTTAATAGTTAAAAACTATTTATGAGTTCGCCGCTGGCGGAACGTTGAAAATTTCTGTCATCAGGTCTGACCGATGGCCAATTTGTACATATATATCTGAATTTATTATATAAATTTTTATCCACAAACTGAACCCGGCCGCATTGTTTTGCCCCAAAGCGATCGGACCCGGACCGCAATCTATTCGAAGAAAAAAAAATATTGAATGAATCAAAGAATTTAGCATTTATTAAAAAAGTTAATACCTGCCCCTTAAATCCCGCATACAGCCCGTATGACAGGCCGGCCTATCCGTCCGGCAGGTGACTGCCGACCGACATCGATCAAGCGCAATTAGACATTATTCCAGCCAGATACAAGTTGAAATACTTTATAATACAAAAACAGCATAATGTATTTCTATAATTAGACGGCTACTGGCATGGTTCTTGGAAGCATCATGGGCAGGAAAAACCGGTTTAAACCTGAATAGGAGATAGTGATCATGCGAAACAAATCCGGATTTACCGTTTTCGAGCTCCTGATTACGATGGGCATCATCGCCATTCTGGCAGCGATTGCCGTTCCGAATTATTTCGCCTGGCTGCCCAAACAGCGGCTTAAAAATGCCGCTTCCGACCTGCGTGCCAATATGCAACATGCGCGCCTGGTGGCCGTCAAGGAAAATGAAAGCTGTGCGATTTCGTTTAACGTGATGAACGATTCGTACACCGTACCCTGTCTGAATAAATCGGTCGATCTGTCAGAGTACGACCCCAGTGTGACGTTCAGCGCCGTGTCGGCGACCGGCACGGTCACGTTTACCTCCAGGGGCATGATCACGGACAACGGTCCGTTCGATGTCATCATCGCCAATGACGATGACGCCTTCAGTATTCGCGTATCACCGGCAGGGGCCATCGTCAGCCAGCACTTATAATCGATTCACGCAGCAGAACAGGATCCATTAAAATGATGCGACAGCCTAAAGAAAATTACAGATTTCAGCGTTTAAGCGGCCAGTCCGGCTTCACGCTGCTCGAACTGGTCATCGCCATGGTGATCGGCGGTCTGGTCATGGCCGGAATCGTGGCGACCTATGTCGTCCAGCAACGGAATTACCGGATGCAGACACTGGTGATGAACACCCAGCAAAACCTGCGCGGCGCCTTTTACCGCCTCCAGAACGAATTGATGATGATCGGTTACGACCGCTCCGATTCGGCTCGCTTCGGGCTGGTCAACATTGCCGACATCAACGACAACAGTTCGATCACCTTCACCGGGGATTTCGGACTGACCGGCGGGGCCGACAACGGCACCATCGACGCCGGCGAGACCATCAGTTTCTTCCTTTATAACTCGCCCGATACGCCCGGCAACGGCGTTTTTGACCTGGCCCGGCGTGTCGACGGCGGGGCCCCCACACTGCTGGCCGAAGGGATCGAGGCCATGGTCTTTGCCTATGCGTTTGACGACAATCCCCGGGACGGGCGGATCGATTTCGTCAACAAGGGCGGCGTCGACGACGATTTCGGTTTCCCCATCAAAGACCAGGACGAGCATCTTATCTGGGCCATCGATACGGATGCCGACAACGTGCTGGATACCACACTGGATACCAATCAGGACGGACTGATCGATGGATCGGATGCCGCCGGCGGCGCGGTGCTGCCGGCCAACGTCGAAATGGATCGGGTCCGCGGGATCAAAATATGGCTGCTGGCCCGGACGCGTTCCACCGTATTGGGTAGAGAGAAACCCCAGTCTTTTCGATTGGGGCATCGCCTGATTACCCGCGACGACGCCTTCAAGCGCCGGGTGTTGACCGCAACCATCATATTCAGAAATTTGGGCACCTGATTCCGGTTCGCAGCGCGAGCGTGCGAACGCAACTGTGAGGGATAGCATGCATACCGACCCTAAAAAAATCGCCAACGAAAACGCCGGCTTCACCATGCTGGAAGTGGTGATGGCCCTGTTGATTTTTAGCATCGGCATTCTGGCCATCGCATCGCTGCAGGTATCTTCGATCAACGGTGCGACAACGGCCCGGTTTTCGAACGAAGCGGCCGTTTACGCCCAGGACCAGTTGGAAAAAATGATCGGGCTGGACTACGACCCCGACAACGGCATTGTTCCGGCCGAACTGACCGTGGGGAATCACACCCTGGCCGATCATATCGGCGATGGCGCGGGCGGCGACGATCTGCCCTGGAACCGCTATCGCCTCGATTGGACCGTTGTCGGACCGGATGTGCCGGTAGACGATGCGGTTACCATCGATATGACGGTCTCCTGGCAGGAGCGCGGCATCGATCGCAGCATCTCCTTCACCTATGTCAAAGGCGCCAGTATATAAACGGATCAGCGTCCCCGGCGGATATTAAATCGGAGGTTTTGGCAATGATCACAATAAATAAGAACAAAAACCGGCACCCGGTCATCATCGGCGACCAGAAAGGCTCTGCCATGGTCATCGCCCTGTTGTTTCTGATCATGATGACCCTGGTGGCGACCAATTTATCCCAGAACACCAATGTCGAGCTGCAGATCGTGCGCAATGACACCGAAAAGCGCCTGCAGTTCTACCAGGCCGAATCCGCCGCCAAAGAAGGCGCTCAATCCCTCGAAAACATGGATCCCTATGACCTGTCGGACATCTCGGTGATCGACTGGGTCAATCTGGGCGAGCTCGACCTGAACAACATTGATTTGAATGACGTTGATAAGACCTGGACCCAGTCGACCGTCGACTGGTACGGGGCGGCCAACAAGGGAATCGGTTTTACGGTTGTCGAGCGCACCGGGGTCATCGATCTGTCGGCCCCAATGCCATTAACTTAACAGATATGCCCCGTCTCTTCTGTTTTTTAGGATTTCCGGTCGAGACAGTGAAGAAGAGACAGCTTTCGTTGCTTTAGGCTTACGGCCCGGGCGTTTACGCT
>Ga0126335_1001858_pt1 | contig 12239 bp, 9 predicted proteins | sample OlaspJWI45metaG_FD_108409 | JGI IMG/M metagenome (GOLD analysis project Ga0126335, IMG submission 108409) | Marine gutless worms symbiont microbial communities from Oahu, Hawaii - Olavius sp. 1 OAHU.JWI-45 metaG | ecosystem: Host-associated > Annelida > Digestive system > Unclassified | place...
AGCTCGGCCTCACGAGTCTTCACAGACAGACGCAATAGGCTGGCGCCAAAGAAAGCAGATATGCTGCTGTTTATTAAGCACAACCTGGCACTGATTAATTTCAAATACTGAGGACTCAGTGTCGTCTGCATTACTGGCACATTGTGTGTAATAAGTGACAAGACAATGAGTAGGCCTAATTGACTTAAAAAATTGAGAACTGACATTACTGTTTTTGATATTAAACTTTATTGATAGTTGCTGTGTTTGACTGTCCACGACAGATCAAAGGCATCCGCCGCCGCGCTGCAACCGGTCCGCTCCGCCGCCGCTGTTATTAGTTGCCGCGGCGGCGTCTGGAGCCTTTGATCTGTCAGTCATGCCGCGCCACGGCCAGTCTTGAAGCGCATCGGTATCGGCATCGGTTGACAGCAAAAAATCGGTGTATCGGTATCGGCCGAAAATGGCGTACTCGGTCCAACACTAATAGTTTAATCAAATTTTTCAGTGATTTGTACGCCAAAAAGCGAACCCTCTGGCGCCCCATGTGCCAACTTGTTTGATGCTAACGGGAGCCTTGGGCTGTTGATTGTGGTGTGGTGTAGGTTTATTCAGCAGAAGTTGGAGCATGCGTCGCTGACAGAGAAAGCTCTCATTTTCAATGAAATCCTGTCGGCAGCATACAGTCTGATGATGGATGTGTTTGGCAACTATGTCATTCAGAAGTTCTTTGAGTTTGGGACGACGGAGCAGAAACAGACGCTGGCGCAGCGTGTACGCGGCCACGTACTTGCACTGGCGCTGCACATGTATGGATGTCGGGTCATTCAGAAAGCCGTGGAGTCAATACCAGCTGACATGCAGGTGTGGTATTGGTAGTTGACTGGTCTGTCTAGCTGATTAATGGGTCGAGCATTATCACTCTTCATGGTCGTGGTCAGTTTGTTGTCATTGATGATCTCAAGTATCTGTAAGTCTGTCTGTTGCATGTGTTCATGCAGCTTTGCTGTGCAAACATGGCTGAAGGGATCAAAGTCCCACTTATAAAGGAGACTCATAGAGATGCAAGCAACATTGGATTCACGATTTCCCACACAGATTCGAAGCAGCCTTCGCCAGATTACTTTGTACAGTTGTTACCATTGTATGTAGCTGCAGCTGTGTGTGTCAAATGAGGAACTCCACATTAAAGTACTGTCACATTTACTCAGGACTCCAGCATGTGGTGCCAAGTGTTTGGACATATAATTCGACTGATTGCCATTTGCTTCTCTGATTGAGGTTGCCTGATAACGAGGCACTGTATCAAATGTCCGTTACTTTTACATGTGTGCATTTACTGGTCATAGCTGTGCACCAGAACTTTGTCTAGCCTGTGATGATTATCAGCTACTTGCAGTTTGCCTGGTAAAGGGTAAACAGGGTATAGCAGTATGTAAACTAACTTCACCGTTGCGGGGAATCACATACCATATGGGATCACACAGTGTTACCTGCCACTCGGCAGAGGTGACTTTACCTCAACTGGAGCCGGTACTTGATTTAGTAACCCCGAAGGGATGCAGGGCTGAGTTGACTTAGGTGGTGTATACATCCCAAGATAGTTTACTGCCAGAGACGGGATTAGAACCCACGACTGTGAGTCTCCCTAGTCTCACATCCTAACCACGACATCATCACTGCCGCGACCGGGATTAGAACCCACGACTGTGAGTCTCTAGTCTCACATCCTAACCACGACATCATCGAGCCACCATGGTAGGTTTGTATGGACTACGTGACTGACTGTTCGGCAGGTGGAGATAGCGAAGGAGTTGGATGGCAATGTACTGAAATGTGTCAAGGATCAGAATGGCAATCACGTTGTACAGAAATGCATCGAGTCCATTGATCCAGTCCATCTGACATTCATCATTGACGCTTTCAAAGGACAGGTCTTTAGCACTGATGTTTCTGCACTGCACTGTTGTAGTGGACATTTAAAAATCAATAAGAAAATGGAAATTTCGACCCTCTGTAGAATCGTAAACCCTCAAAATTTTATTCTGAAATTTGGCACACATGATTACGTCCGGGACATGGCCCCATATGCAAATTATGGGGCAGATTGGTTCTCACAAATACATGAAATATAACACTTTTGTGACTTTTTGACTGTTTTTATTTTTTCTCAATCCTCTCCACAGGTCCAGTTGCGAGACTGGCACACACGCTTGATGGCTCAAACGACGTGTTTCCATGCAAGGAGGTGCTTTTGGGGGTTAAAATGACGGGTGACACCATTTGGGGGAAATATGCCCCAAAATCGGGTGTGAATATGCAATTTCAAGCTTAAACACCGTAATTTATCAATCGCAATATCTCAGTCGAATTAAGGGTTAAGGCACATATTGAGCGCTAGGGGTCCTAACCGAAAATATGCAAATTAGGTAAAATTGGTCAAGGGACATGGTCACATGGCTTACTTTTGAATTTTGGGACCCCCTTTTTAGAAACCGAAAATAGTTGCATCTCAACCATAAATTGACCGATCACTTCGATATTTGACAAACACATAGATTTTAACTTTTATTAACAAGTTGTGTTACCAAACTAAAAGCCCTTTTGCTTTGCTGTTAAATTTTGACCTTCCTGTGCGAGTGATGGACAGCATTTAGTTCTAACGAAATCCTGTAATACTGCGAGCATGTAGATAAATATGGTAGAAAAACTGCAAACATTAATGTACAAAAACTGTCGTTTTATAATCACTGTGTAATGGCCGCTGTTAAATGACACATCTAAAACAGCAAAAATTAATTTCATCACGTCAAGGAACATAATAAGAACTGTGTACTATGTCCATGGTAAGTGAGGCAATGAGATTAATTTTTGCTGTTTTAGATGTGTCATTTAACAGTGGCCATTACACAGTTATTATAAAACAACAGTATTTGTACATTTATTACAGTCGATACTGGTAACTTAAGTGAATTAGTTAGCTGCTACTATAATGATAATCTTCCTGGGTGATTAAATTCAGCTAATTAGCATAGGGCTGTAGCTGTTTTTTTTTCACATCCGGCCAAAACCAGATTTGTAACAAGAAAATATGAAACATTAACTAGCACACTCAAGAACTTAATTCAGCAACTAACACAATGCTGACAAGAGTCACAAACATCACAAACAACTGAACTACTGCTCAGTTTCAATCGGGTTTGAATTGTACTTCAGAAATATCCACGACGACAAGTTGTCGGGTAAAATAACACTTTTTCAAATCCGACTAAATCCGGCCAGAATTTTGTCCGGAGCTGGATTTCAGCCATATTTGGAGAAAAGGCCAGATTTCTTGGAGCCAAATTGTGGTACAGTCATAAATTAGATGGGTGGTAATGCTGTTTAGTTGACACAATTGCTTGGAAACTACAGAAAGTCTGTATTTGAAACTTAGCGTGCAGTTCAGTGCAAGGAGGCTAATGTTCATATATTTTTATGCCTCCTCCTGTAGTACCACTGGTGCATTATCTTTTAGGATTGTAGGTTGACTGCCAATTTTCCTTACTATCTCTGAATGCCTGGAGGCAAAGTAACACTTAGCTGAACTGTGAAGTAGGACCCTGAGATAAAAATATTTGATAATGGTTGGATAAGGTCAAAAGTAAAAGTCCCAAGATGTGAGTATAAGATGTGAACTAGCCCAGCTTGGATTGCTGTTTGGTTGGAGGCATTGTTTCCTGACAGCAAGCTGTCGGCTTCTGTTGTTTACATTGCATTGTTTTCTATCAATCTATTCAAATCTAAAAATGAATTGGGGACTCGGCCTTTCACTGCAAGGAAAAAATTGATAATGTCCTGGAGTCTGTCGTCATTCAGCAGAGCATGCATGGCATTTCTAGGCTAAGCATTATGTGACGACAAGTCGCCTTACCTGTAATTGTAATAATCTTTAGCCGAGCTGGCTGCAGCCTACCTTGGCTAATCATATCTATAGACTTTTCAAACTGTCTTCGTATCTGTTAATCACCCTCGCCCACTTAAGCCATCGACGGCTTGTTGTTATATACACAGACGACTATGAAATGTAAGAAGAAAGCTTGATATGTTGCAGGTACTACAGCTGGCAATGCATCCATATGGCTGTCGAGTGATACAGCGCATCCTAGAGCACTGTAATGCTGACCAAGTGTCCAGTATCCTAGATGAACTTCACCAGCAGACAGAGCATCTAGTGCACGACCAGTACGGTAACTATGTCATACAGCATGTACTGGAGCACGGGCAGCCGGAGGATAAGACTAAGATCATTATTCAGCTGCGTGGCAAGTTTCTCACACTGAGTCAGCACAAGTTTGCCAGGTTAAATACATTGATTGAATGATTACTCGATTGATTGATTACTGGATTGATCATTTAATACTGATAATGTTTACTTAAATGTGTAACTTGTGGTCATGTCTGTGCAAAGCAAATTGTGCTTGTGTAGTAATATTGCTATGATATTGCATGGCTTAAACCAGAGATTTGCAATTTGAGTGTCGCAGTCATTGTCAGTAAGCTGTTTTTCTGTGTAGCAATGTGGTTGAGAAATGTGTATCACATTCGTCACGTACTGAGCGAGCCGACATCATTGAAGAAGTGTGTCTAATGAGTGACGGGTAGGTAACTGTGTAGAGCTTGCTTCTATTCAGTATCAATTCTGTTGATAGTCTGTAAATTCTCGTCCGACAAAGTAGCTGCTATCATCATGTGCAGTGAGCAATGAGCAGGCATTGTCGTATTCTTGTTAGATTTTAAATTGTCATTAGTCAGTGACTTGACTCTCAGGGCATGTGTGTAAACTCATAGTAATTAGTAGATTTCACGTAGATATGATATACCCTTTGGCATGTGTCACTAGTAGTCCTGCATTCTTTACTCTTTATTTAGTTTGTATAACTGTATATGTATTTTTAGGCTGCATTGACTATTGCTAGCGATGTGCGCGGTGTCTGTATGTCTGTCTGTCACGTAGCTGAACTCGGCGGCATGTGCAGTGTGTGCTGGGTCATTTGGTGCAGCCTTTGTCAAATTACTTTGGCCTCTTGTTTGTCAAATCTCAGGCTGTTTGTTTTATCGATTGAGTGATTGATAATTTTATAAGTATAATAGGAGCAGCGTTCTGTCTGTGCAGGGCTCAGAGTGCACTGTATACGATGATGAAAGACCAGTTTGCTAACTACGTGGTTCAGAAGATGATTGACGTTGCTGACCCTCCGCAACGCAAGATGTTGCTTCAGAAGATACGTCCGCACGTCACCGCACTCCGCAAGTACGCATATGGCAAGCACATTCTGGCAAAGCTGGAGAAGTTCTACACAAAAAACAATGCAGAGCTTGGTCCCATCGGCGTAGCTCCGGTTACCATACTTCAGTGACAGATCGCCAGCTCAGCGGAGTGTTTTTAGACTGTGCATGTGTGCGTTTCTCTAATATTAGTTGTAGTTTCGTCATGTGAATGCAAACTTTGCTCGTTCGACACTGACAGTTTTTAGTGTGCGTCAATACGCTGAATGCTGAGTATTTTTTAGATTTTTACATGAAGTGTAGTTGGTTGGTGTGGAGAAATTTTACGACGCGCTTTGTACCTGTTTAGTGTTTGTCTACCTTCCATTCATTTTTATGTTCAGTTTTTCTTGAATGCAAAGTGTTTTCTGGGTGATTTTTATTTGAAGGAAATGGCGTGACTGCATATGTGATTGTGCTCAGTCTGGTGTGACTTTGTCTTTGTCACCAATATAGGCATTCCTATGTCTTCTGTTCATATTATAATTTTTTACGCTGATGTTTAATAAATTGTTTTGTTAGTTTAAAGGTAATTACTTTTTTCTGGAGTTTCTGAGTTGGCTAAGGTGCATTCGTGTATTGTGGACTGTTACTGGCAGTTAGTGAACTGGCGATGACCTCTGTGTAGAACAGGAATAATATAATGTCATATCGACGATGATATTTTTGCACCTGAAATATGCTCGCCACTTTTGCCTGTTCTTTACTCAGTAGTAAGCAGTGTTGTCGGTGATGTGCAGTTGGTATTTTGTGTCGTTTTTATTTTTAATTTGGCTCGTCACTGAATTAGCAGTGCTTGTGGATTTGGGGAGGCTTGCGTATGTTGTAAATGTAAACCATGAACCATCGTCTGATGCAGAGTTTTGAGATACGTTCCTCTTGCCTTTTATTTAATCGTTATCATTTGACGGCGCATAATCGTGTGATAACCAAATTTTGTATGAACAAGAAAATTGAATGTGAAGAGCATGCCCCTAGCTGTGCTGCATTTTTGTCTATCATTTGTCTTGTGAAGTTGGTTGAACTGTAGTGCTCATCGTTGAGCGCATAGGAACATCTTGGGTGACTGATTTCATGTATGATATTTCAGTTTTGTTAATAATGTTAATACCACACACAAAAACGCCTTGTAGAAACCTTGTACAACTTGTACAGTCGCAGACAGAAAATTATGTACAGTTGTAAATTTGCACAGTTATTTTTTATATATTTCTCGTTTTGGTGTTGGTTTGATACTAGTTCATGTCAACAAAGTGATTATCTCTGTGAACGTTTCTCAGTATAAATCTTTCCTCATAAGTCACTTTTGTAATCTTTAACAGCTGTAAGTGTTTGCAGAATGTACACTGTGTACCAAAACACGTCCACATGTTTATCGTTACTATAGCTTCTACAATGGTTGACTGATTTCAGTAATATTTGTCTTACAGTGAACAAATTTGCAGCTTGATGATCATATCCACCTCACCTGCATACTGCTGCTGCGCTACCTTGAGACATATTAATTCCTGGTTTTGGGTACATCAAAATGCTGTTAAAATGATTTTAAAGAAAACGAAATCCAATAGAATACTTTGGCCTGTGTGGGTGGAAGAAAAGGATATTGTGAATGCCTGCTGTAATACTTGGGCTCAGCTGGACAATGATTATGTGAAAAACTGATTATTGGTTTGCGCAGTGGTAATGTGTAACTAGTTGACGTGAGTTATTGCAAAAAACTAATTTTTCCAAGGTAGTGTGGCAGCAGTATGTAGGTGAGATGGACACATCAGTAATTGTTGTGTTGCAGATCATATCAGTATAATGTATACCAACTTTGGCCACAGTTTTTAGAAACTACAGAAAAAATTTTTAAATGTGGACATTTTTATTGGAATGCAGTGTAGATGAGGCCAATGTGTACAAATGTTGCATGATTGTTGGTTGGGTCATTTGACATCGAGGTGACTTAGAATATTATTGAGTGGGACATTAAGCCTTTACTCACACACTCATTGCATGTTTGAAATGTAGATATGTTAGTTGACTTGTATACAGTAATCCTAGATCTGTTCTGATTATCGATTGACAAAGTGTCAAAAGTCGCCTTAACATTTGAGTTGTTTTTCTGAGCATTCTAATTAGGGTTGCATGTAGATTTCTGTAGATAGATGATATATCTCACCACCCAGTCATGTCGTCCATCATTCTATTGCTATTTATGCATTGTCTCATTGTTGGGAAATGGTGCAGCCGAAATGTGCAGACACAGTCTTATAGTTATTGCATTACTGTTTGTTGGTTATTGATCGTGTACTTTGAGGACCGGACATCTAATTTGCATTATTTTTAACTATAATTTCACACATTGCGGTCAAATAATGTGTTGTTAATGTCAAATATCATATGTGCCACATTACCTCATGTCGACAAATATTACATTAAGGAAAATCCAAGATTTTAGCTCTTGCATCTGTTTCAGCATATGGCCTGTAAAAGTACCGTCTCTGAAATGACCTATAATGTGTCAAGTGGCACGTTGAGCCCCTACTCACTCACGTTGTGCACAGGGTTTGCTAGATTTAGCTGACTTGAGTTGGTTGCTGCTTTTGGACATTAATATTTCAGCTCCTTTGTTTCACAGACTTAACACAAACAAAGTTATATGGATTATCGTTTAAGTGTGTTGGACAGTTAGGAAATTTAACCTGTGCCTCTAGATCTCACCTTGTACATATGTACAGACTGCTTGAAAAAAGCATTTTCACTAATTATTAAGCATGTTATCAAAGAAGTTGCTGGCTGATTTCTGTCAACACAGCTATGGAGTAGATTTGACGGAGGATACAAGAATACATAGTTGCAGCACAGTGAGACTTAAAGTTATGTATTGTGCACAGATTTCAGATATAGTTTTGGAGATGTAGGCAGTTTCTCAGTCTTCATTTCTTCTAAGAGTTTGATAATTTTATTCCAATCAAACAGTTTTGATTTCTTCCATGGATGATGCTTTGGTTTGTTTAGAACAGTTTGATTTTGTGTTTTCTCTGATGTAAGCATTTCTGTTGCATAGGTGACGCCGTCTTTGTGTGAAGTCGTACGTTTTCCAGTATTGTCCTGTCAAATGTCAGTCCTCAACCACTTTTCAGCCATAAGTTAGTGACATGTAATCATCAAAATTATGTCGGTATTAAGTTACTGTGTGCATGTTTATTTCAACTGTATTTTTGTATTCCAGAATCTTCACTGCTTAGTATGTTTAAAATTTATCATTTCATCACAACTGTATAAATCAAAATTATGATAACGTTGCTATTTGTTTATTATGTATAGTATTTTTTGTAATCAAAAATCTGTTATGCATATCAAATGACATTTCTCTGAGGAATATGCATGTTTTGTACTTTGGAATTTGACATCAGTCAAAAGTGTGTTTTGTGATTACACGATTATTTCTACTTTTTTAAACATCAGTTAAATATTTGGGGCCAGATTCACAAATGATTTTATGACACGTCATCCGACATCTTTCATTGCATGACAGTCGTATGACAAAGTCGCTAATTCACAGAACATTTATGATAATCTATATAAGACTTTTTTCTGACAAACTGTTATGATCACCTCTTGGATATCTTGTGGCAACTGGCGCACTGTAAATTGACAGAAAACAGCATTATTTAGACAAAATGTCATGCAACAGTGAAACTAATCACGTTTTGGACACACTGAAATGGTATGTTTCTCAACATCAGTCAAGTGAATATTTAAGTCGGCTGCCGTTTCCTAAAATTCGTATCTGCTAGTGTTCACAGTTGCTATTCTAACTAGTAGCTTTTGTCGGAAAACTCACCACAAAATCTTAGAAGTGTGTGCGACAATTTTTGTGAATTGACCTGTGACGTGTCGTGATCATCTTACAGCATCGTAACTTATTTCATGGGATGAACATATGACATACCTTGGGATAGTTTTTATGACATCGTTTGTGAATTTGGCCCCAGATTTTTAAGCCTTCATGATGCAGACGTAATGCTGTGTCTGATAAATGTGTGTTTACTGGTTACTGTTACGATTTCCCCATGCAGGCAAATGTGTTTCGTATTAGCAAGATTTCTGCTCTATATACAAAAACAGCTTCACAAGTGAAAACAGATTGCTAGTTGCAAATAACCCAGAAAATCTCCCATTCAAAAGTTTTGTGAAATTATATAACTTTTTGTGTGATGAAATGCAGAGACCAAAAAAGTGAAGCAGGAGACAGTCTGCTTGTTGTACATGAATCTATTAATGAATTGAATCAAGCATGTGTATCAGTTTGAGGGATTTTTTGTGCATGAAATTCAACTGTTGAGTGTGTCTGCTGACTCACATTGAAACTATGTCATATTTACAGTACATGCTTTTTGTATATTTAGATTTAAGAAATAATATTTTCACTGATTCTAGTTTGCCATTGCTGCATTGTACCAGCTATTTGTCATCATTTATGCTAGTGTTAATCTCTTTTATTTCGTTTGATGGTGTTCTCATGGTCTTTATGCTGTTTCAGCATGCTACAGCAGTAGAGCCTTATCTTAATTTGTAGACAAGTAATTAGTTGGAAAGATCATGATGATGATTGTCCTATAATATGCTCATTGCCCTGGTTGTTAAAACGATGCTGAGTTCCTGTATGTGCATGTAAATATGTATCAGTCTTTTTTTGCTTGCTTGCTCTGCGTGACAGTTTGCTTGCTGTCTTATGGTGTTCATTTCAGTAGTGAAGTCTTAGTCAAACAACAGCCAGTTATTGCAACTGAAGCCTCTATGCTGATGCTCTCGTCCTGATGATGATTGCTGAACTTCACTGTGGTCCAAAGATGGCCTCATTTTTTGTTCTGTTGTAGTTTCAACAAACGTTCTACAATATTTGGCATACAATATACTGAAGAAATTTGCAACGTAGTGAATATTCACTTGTCCACCTCACCTACACACTGTTGCCACTGTACCTTGGGAAATATATGAACCGAGGAATAGTGACTTTAACAACCAAAGTTACACATCGTTGCACAAACGAAAAATTATCCAGTTTTTCTGCACAGTAGAGCCCTAGTATCACAGCAAGTGTTCAGAATGGCCTCCCCTTTATTCCACTCAGGCTTTAAGTCTTTTACGCCATTCATCCATGGCATCATCCACAATGCTTTGTGAGAAGCCACTCCAAGAGTCAACCAAGCATTTTCTCAGATCACCCATGTCTTAAATTGATGTTTGATACACAAGATCCTGCATCACGCTGCATATGTGATAATTAGCAGGAGTAAGATCGGGGATACTGGGCGTCCATAAGTCAGGACCTATGAACTGCTTTATTGACGAGCATATTGGCCAGAATGGTCCCAAACCACAAATTAATTTTTCCCAAGGTAGTGTATCTTCTGTGTCTGCCTGCTGTCATACTCATACTACCACAGTGTGTTGAATAATATGTCATGCTATATATTAGTGTTGTGTCGGATGTTGTAGCAAAAGTTGTCAGAACAACAAAGTATCAATAGTAAATGGCAAAGACTGGAAGAAACTGGATTTTTATTTTCGATTATTTTTAATTTTCAGCTAAAATCTGAGTAACGGGTCTGGAAACAAGTCCGAAAAACTCGCGACCTAGTCCAGTCAAAATAGGCAAAAGATCGGAGATAATTAGTAAAAAGCTGAAAATTGGCATATGCTCTCCCCTTACCAGCCTTGATAACATACCAAAAGTCACCACGTAGCCACCTTCAGCTTTCACCGCTATGACATCATGACGTCATAGCTTATATTTACATGAGAAATGGCCTCATACGGATATATAATTTAGTATAAAATGGTATATGATTTGATTATTTTTTCTTAAACGACCATACAATGCATTCGAATATTGATGTAAACATAACTAAACAAAAGAGCATGGGATTATACTGTCATAACCTCGTTATGATGTCACCATGTTGAATTACCGAACAAGCAATACACATGAGAATAATTATTAGGACTCGAGTTCACAATATACTTGTAGCACAATGTATTACTGTTCGAATCAGACTGCCTGCGGGAAAGGTTATGAATGGGATTTTTCTTTTCGTAGATTTTCAGTCTCAGATGAAGTCACATTCATCAATATGATCCTCCAGATCAAAATCCCTGTCAGTCACCTGGAAATCAAACGTTTCATTTGTGAGTACCAGTGAATCGGCATTGAATTCGTCTTTGCTCTCTTTAGCATTAAAGTCATACTTTCTATCAGTGTCTGATTCACAAATGACTTGGCAGAATGGCCACAGAATTGTACAGAACAGAACAGACTTCTTGCAGCCACAGGATCGCTCACAACCACTTGCAATTGCACGAAATCTGGTGCAGGTGGTTGACGGGTGAGAACTGGTTGCAGCTGTCCGTTTATCAATTCCCAACCCTATTCGGTCGGTGGCAGCTTCACTCCTAACCACTGCTGCACTTGGTGGTAGACTATGAATGAATGTTCCCTTGCTGCCGCAAATGACGGTGGCAAAGCTGCGAGCTGTATCTTGTTTTGGACAGGACAGTTAGCTACTGACTTCATGAATCGTTTGTGTCTGTGAACATTCAGAGATGTTGTCTTTGGAGCACCATACAAGGCCAGCAGGAACTGTTCTCCAACGAATGACACGGAATCTGGTGAAGAGGTCGGGGTGAGTGAGTGAGCAGAGGTTTAACGTCCCACTCGACACTTTATAGGTCATTTCTGGGACGATTTTTACAGGCCAGATGACCCAACCAACAGCGTCAAAGCACTGAGGGAAGCCAGTTGGCCACTGAGATAGGCTTCAGTCCCACCAGAACCACTACACTGTGTTACAATATGAACTAGGCTAACTGTAGGCAACCGCCTCTAGGCTAATCACAGCGTAAGCGTCCCAGTGTGACAAAAACCCAATCTGCTGGACCTATAAGCTGCCTAGAACATCGTG
>Ga0126335_1001859_pt1 | contig 12238 bp, 7 predicted proteins | sample OlaspJWI45metaG_FD_108409 | JGI IMG/M metagenome (GOLD analysis project Ga0126335, IMG submission 108409) | Marine gutless worms symbiont microbial communities from Oahu, Hawaii - Olavius sp. 1 OAHU.JWI-45 metaG | ecosystem: Host-associated > Annelida > Digestive system > Unclassified | place...
TACCATATGGGATCACACAGTGTTACCTGCCACCCGGCAGAGGTGACTTTCCCGCCTTTACCCCAGCCGAAGCTGGTACTCGATTTAGCGACCCAGAAGGGATGCAAGGCTGAGTTGACCTAGACACACTGGGTGCGAACAGTTTGCCCAAGACTGTTACTCGACAGCGCCGCGACTGCGATTCGAACCCGTGCTCTTCCGAGCCATGAGTCCGGCACGCTAACCACTCGGCCACCGAGCCACCCATGTAACATCTGAAAGGCAATTAAGTTGATAATGCACGCCGAGTACTTTACTACACTTGTTAGCCTTGGACGATCAACCCGGCCGCGGCTTCATAATATGTCTTTGATAATGGTTTGTATGTCCGCTTATTTCTACCGCCGTCCACGAAACGGGTAAAATGCGGATATGTAGCCGCATCGACATCCGCAAGTTACCCGAAGTAACACCCGCACATGCGCATTTTACCACATCCCAACTGCTTCCTTTGCACAGTGCTTCATTTCAATTTATTAAACAACAAGAAATTTTATCTTACAAGTCGCATCATACAATATGTATAAAATCATTCACCATGCAGAAAAGACAATTTACATAAAACTTAGTTTTCAGTACAATAAAAGATAATCGTTACTAATCCATTTGTCAAACCAAACTGAAACCGGTTTGGGATTTTCCGGTTTTTTCAGCAGTGAACCAAAACCAGTTTCATGATTGAAACCGAAACCGGTTTTGACAAATGGATTACGCCCTAAGTGACTCGTCAAACTTGTTGAAATTAGTCAAATCTGTTGTACTAGGCAGCAAGTTATTCTATAAGTTAATGATTACGAAAAAGTGTTATTTTGTTTTTAAATTGGGATATTTTTAGTTAATTTTAGCTAATTTTTATAAGTCATTCGTGTTTGTCATTAGTTTGTGAATGAAACGATTGCTCATATTTGCTTACTAATTTATTAAATGCAACACTTTACTTATTTAATTTTTATACCAGTGCCATTGTTATTAAATATTCTACTTTCAATCTGTAGAATTTAATATTCTACATTATATTTGTTTATGTTTTTGTTGTGATATGAGTTGTGATAATTTTACATTTAATAGCTTGTTAAATTCAGTATGTTATAATACTTCGTTGGTTTTTTGTGTCATATCTTCGAGTTAATGCGTATTACTTATTTATTGTTCGTTTGAAGAAATTTGTGTGATTATTAATTTGCTAATGTATTTGTAACGTTGCAGGTGGTCATTGTGATGGATGACGTGGTTGACACTGTTCCATCTGTTTGTGAAACTGGTGCTGGCAGCAAGGCTGTTTCGTCTAAAGATGACATTCAAGTTCATAGGCCACTGACTGCTGAAGAGGAAGAGTTACTAAAGTGCCAAGAAACACGAACAATTTCTGAGCGAAAGCAGAATCAGTTGGAAAGTGAAGCCAGAAAACATTGGGATTTATTTTACAAAAGAAATTCGACAAAATTCTTTAAAGATCGACATTGGACATTAAGAGAATTCCAAGAGCTATCTGGTGTAGGATTGGTAAGGTGTGAAATGATTCGTAACTAGAAAATATTTGCCAGAACAGGACATATTAACTCTGTGTATGCTCAGAGTATTGTACTTTGAAATTACTGTTGTAAGTTTGCTTTATAAAATACTGAAATTTTAGTTAGAATTCCACTTTGGAAGTATTCTGTGTACATATCTGCACACAGTATGCGTAATTTGTGCATGTTATAATTGAACATTGTATACACTGTCCCAGAAAAAGAGAACACTCGTATTTTGTACATAACTTTAACAAATCTGAATTAATTTTTTGCAAGTTTTGGCACATATTGTAATAATTCTGAGAACTGAAAAATTACAAAATATTCCACTACTACTAACATGTCACTAACTAGCTATGACATAATTGTGATGTCACAGAAAATGTCGTTTATGGAAGATAAACATTATGTTATGTGTATGTAAGAGGAGAAACCTTGCAGTAAATGACAGTTTGGTAAAATAATTTCCAAACATTAACTGATTCTTACTGTATTGAATTATTTTGTTAATAGAATTGACTGATTTCTTTAGATGATCACTGAGTTGGCAGTGGATATCACTGCAGTACACGGACTGTATTATGAAGCCGCGGCCGGGTTGTCTCAGCATATAACTCAGATGCACATTGAGCGATTTTTTGGAAATTTTGTAGGATCATACGCAGGAAGGTCCCCAAAAGATGACACTTGTCAAAATTGAAACCGGAAGTAGAATACTGCCGCCAGAGGGCCAATTCTGAATTTCATTTTCAGGGCATATCTCTGCCCCAGATCAAAATATATTCACAAAATTTGGTGGGTGTGTAGACAATGAACTCCCCCAAATGTATGGAGTGGTCCAAATACAATTTGGTGGACTTTGGCTGTGTACCACACGTACAGCATACTGAAGGTCAGTTTTAACGTCGTCAACTAGGTCGCATTTCTTGATGATATAAGCAGTGATATCCTGTCACTACGATCGACGACATCTTCTTAGTTCTTGTATCAACCGAAACTCAGTTGTTACACTTAAATTATTTTCATTTTTTCCCTAATTTTCCAAGCACACGTAACAAAACAGCATTTGTTTACAGAATGGCAACGTATGGCTCTGTCATTTAGCCCTCATTATTTTGTGCCATATGCAGACAATCTATAATAAAATTTTATTACTGTCAAGTTCTATTAGCCTTATCAGACTGAAAACAGGGACAGACATAGTTATTATAATTATTATCCATGCAAAATTATGATCGTTGATTGTCACACATGATGTTTATATATATATATGGTCTAAACTGGATGATCTGTTCTGCACGACATCATTGTACATTGCAGTCATTCATTGTCGTTTGTCATATGTCTGTGCCAAAATGTTTAGTTTTATTATTGTGTGTATTGAGTACAGGAAACTGGACAGCAGCTGACAGTTCTGGAGGTTGGATGTGGTGTTGGAAATTTTATGTTTCCTTTGCTTACTGAAATGGACAATGTCATTTTCTATGGATGTGATTTTTCACCACGTGCTATACAGTTCGTGAAAGTTAGTAATCTGCGGAGTTTTAAGCCTCTTTACATTTTTGGCCATATCAAATGCATGAGTGTCTGTCTGCCTGTCAGTAACTTGCCTGCACCCTGCATAAACAGCTGCATGGATTGATCATTGAGCTCTTGTTTCAGGTGGAGAGAGTTTTTGGCCCCCAGTTTTCTGGGGTGGCAGTCAACTCGTCCCCAAGTCAACTCATCCCCAGCTCAACTCGTTAGGGTTTAGGTTAGGGGTAGGATTATGGCAAGGGTTAGGTCAGGTTAGCCTTGGGGATGAGTTGACTAAACCATTTCCTGGGGGGCCCAAAGAGCACTATATTGGGTGGGGTCCCTATCCCCAGATGGGTAAGGGAGGAGGAGTGGAGAAACATTGTCCACTGTACCATATGTAAGGGGAAGTAAAGGGATTTGTTGTGGCTATTGCCAAATTATTTTGGCAGCTTTTGTTACTTTTGTGTTAAATTGCAGTGACATTATACCTTGTAACAGATTATGTGTTGAATGGTATTATTGTATTGATGCAGAAATGTTGTGTTTTGAAGGACAATCCACAGTTTGATGTACAGCGGTGTCATGTTTTCTGCTGCGATGCCACGACTGACTCTTTCACTAGCTATCTTACAGAGTCTACCACTGACATAGCAACCATCATATTCTGTTTGTCAGCTATTCACCCCAGCAAGATGGTGGCTGTGTTACAGAATATTTACACCGTGAGTGGCACTGCTTTCAGTGTGCACATTTAGTGATTATCGTTACATATTTGTTCTAAAAGATTTCCTTCTAACTTGTTTTTTTGTGATTTTTCAAAATGCGTCACACAGCATGGTGACAGTGTGATCATTGTGTGATAGATCAATTGATTTTTTATCGATCAAGCCGTCGTGATCCGACGATCTCTATCGTCATTGTGTTTTTCTGAGGGAATAGAGACTGATCTTGGAGGAGCATGTTCGACCGCAGATATCACAGGTCCACACGCTCGTGGTCGTTGTTGTAGCTGCTTTCTGATTTGCATGTTTGTTACGTACCGAGTTAGTTCTGTCTGCTTAAAGCTCGCGACAGCAGTTTGACAGCGAGAGCGCCAGGAATTCCTCTGCAATGGAGCGGTATTGATATCTCGTGGAGTGATGCCACATGCTTTAAGATTGGTCTTCAGGCTATTCTTGTACCTTTTCACTGGACCGCCCGGCAGACGCCGGCCTGCCACGAGTTCTCCGTAGAAAACCTGCATGGGGATCCGTATATCTGGATTGCGGACTACATGATCAACCCAGCATACACTGCAATCTTTGTCCTCAAGGAGATATCATGTGCCTTTGTAACTTGCCAAAGGCGCACCCAGCTTTTGTAAGGCGAGAAGTGATGTCATCATCAGCTGATACGGTATTTGACAAAAAGCTTCCCAGATAGCAGAACTTTTCAACAGTTGCAAGTTGTTTGTCTCCAGCCTTGACAGGAGCATTGGCTGACTTATTTACTGGATAGGACTAATGAAGCGCTTCAGTCTTCTTTAAACTGATTGTTAATCCGAATCACTGGGCAGTGTGGAAGAATTGGTCAAACAGTTCCTGAACCTCCTGTAATGTGTGAGCGACCAGAGCACAGTCGTCGGCATACAGTAGGTCCCGGATGATGGTTGAGTAAATCTTGGTTTTCGCCTGCAACTGCCATATGTCAAATACATCTCCATCCATCTGAAATCGAAATGCCAACGCCCGTGTTGCAATCTTTGAATGCCACATGATGACTGACAACAGTTCAGCGACTGTAGACTTAAAATCCAGTACACCTGGTTCAGTTGGTTTGACTAAGCAGTACAGTATATATGTGAAAAAATATGAAAAATACAAATATTAAAATACCAAAAATAAGTAAGAATATGTGATTATTATTAGGCTGCATGAGATGCAGCCTGTTGTTACTGATGATTGCGGTGTCTGCCAGTCTCTGTCACGTGGCTTATCTCGACTTTACTTTGCAAAAACGCTGAATGGATAAAGAATTCAAGATGCTGTTTGGGATGTACACTCCAGGGGGTCCATGGAACACTGTGTTAGACGGGGGTTCTGATCCCCCACAATGAGGGTCACGTCACCTACTTTTTAATTTTGGGACTCCCTTTGTATCTCAGGAACAGCTGAAGCTAGACTCGAAAATTTGCATGCATATAGAGGGCAGGGGGCCCTAACAAAACTATGCACAACTAGGTTGTAGGGGGTCGCGGTGGGTCTGGGTCACGTGACCTACTTTTGACTTCTGCAACCCTCTACTTATCTCAGGAATGGCTACAGCTAGAGATTCCTGTGTCGTGTGTGGTGCATTCGATGCAGCCTTTGCCAAATTACTTTGGCCTCTTGTTCTGTGTAACTGTTGTGACTGATTGTGGTTACGTATTATGCTCGTTGCAACTTTCACTGTCTGCAGCATGAGCATGTGCGATTCTGAGGAGTTTTATGCAGTAAGTACGAGAAGTTATGATCAATACAAAGATAGAAAAGACACTAAGCAGTAAGCACTACTCCAGTAAGCCTGCTGCCTCAATGCAGCGGCTTTACTTATAACAGATTATTGATGCATGTACAGTTGTCCACCATATGCTGGCAACATATTGGAGGAAACCTTGACCAGCTACAGAAACATCTGGTGTAATTGTGCTTGTGCTGTGTAAATTTACATTGTAGTTAGAACACCATAAAGATAGATTTTATTATATTTGGATATTATAGTCGATTTCACTGGATGGATGTTAACAGGTATTGAAGCCCGGTGGCTGCGTGCTGGTTCGTGACTATGGATTGTATGACCACGCAATGCTGCGGTTTGCACCTGGACATAAGCTGGCCGATAGATTCTATGTCCGACAAGATGGCACTCGGGCGTACTATTTCTCTACAGGCAAGTTATCAGCTATTAAATGCTTTCAGTGTAGGTAAGCTTTTAAAGTTAAGTACACTGTTTCAAAAAAATCCATGCGACTACATCTTCGACGATTGTAATAATTTTTGGTACAATTATTACTTAGACTATAGGTTATCGAAAGCTAATTTTACTTTCCCACCTCACCTATCACCTATTTTGTGCAACTGCCTTACCTTGAGAAATTGTTGAACCTGAAAATTCGTAGATTTGGTCGTAAGCAGATTTTTGTTATTTTAATAAACAAAGTTCAGCAATAATTTATTCACACGTATTGGCTTTCAACTCAAGTTTGTCATACAAGCTCACAACAAATGTTCAAAATGTCTCCCATGTGCACGCACGCACGCTGTCAGTCGCTGCCTCCACTGGCTGACAGCCAAGTCAATGATGTGCTGCTGCACACCATGCCAGACGTCGTGGAGACGTTGCTTCAGCTCATCGACACTGTTGATTTGTGATTCATACACCCGCTGCCAACAGTCATACAGTTCTTTGATACTGTTAGGTTAGGCGTCAGAAACGGTATCATGCCTGTTCAGTGGTGTATTGGGGGGTATACGCGGGTATTACGCCGTACACCAACCTCCGGGTTTTTTTGACAGCGTATACTCACCTCAGTGATCATAAATAAGCAGGGTATACCGTATGTATACACGTATGCCACGCCCTTTTGCATATACCAACCTCCATGTTTAGCAATACACCACTGTGCCTATTTAAAAGTCAGCATTGAGGAAATTTGCAAAGAACTAGACATTGTCTATTCTCGAGTAACTTTGAAAAGTTAGGCTAGTAAGGAAAAGCTAAAAAGTACTGATTATTATTGCACATTAATTACTGTTACTGCATTTACCTAATGCATTGTAGCATCTTAAGACCACCTGTTGTACCAACCTGCTTGTTCAGAAGCCTAAGAGACAAAAAATAGGCATCCTTTTATCCTTTTCAGTCTTTACTTTTATATTATTTATTATGTTCTATTTGAATTGCAAATGCATTTGAAATTAAAGTTTCTGGAAATATCATTTTGTGCTGTGCAACAGAAAAGCTCGATGAGCTGTTCACGTCGTCTGGCTTTCGTGTCGCTAAGTCGAAGTATGTTTTCCGGCGAACTGTTAACCGCAAACAAGGAATTAACATTCAGCGAGTATTTGTTCAGGGAAAATATGTCAAACCTTCATGTGCAGATAGTGACGCTTACGTCGTTTAGTGTAAACTGGCAGATACACAAACTGTTTATAAAGTAAAGCGTATGTGCCAGGTGGTATTAACATAGTATGCTTTTTTCTACACTGAATTGACAGTTTCAGCTGTGTTTGTCAGGATCACATGTGTGACTACGTTTTCTGACAAACTGTTAACCACATGCCTATCATACTTAATTACTGTTTGCATTTTACATTTTTTGTCTGTTTGTCTGCGAGTTAGACAAAACTGGCTACTCATCTGCACTGGCTACTCATCTGCACACAATTAATACCTGCATATTGTCAGTTTATACAAGAATGCATACATGGAATTTCATTTTGATGTTGTTACTTCTTAGTCTTCGTACAGTGATAAATTTAAGCAAATTACATGCAGCATTTGAATATCCACCACTGAAAGTATTAATTCAATACATCATTTATACATGTATTTCACTGTTTAATGTCTCAAATGCACATAGTACAATCTGTTACATAATGAATGACGCTTTGTGTGGAATCTTCATGCACATTCTAAGTGTAATTCCGATTTTCTGTAATTTGTATGCAACTGTGAACAGTTTAAACATCAGAATTGTCAATAACCCTTGTGGGTTCCGGGGCTTAGAATAGACCCACTCCGTCTCCTGGCCGGATGTCGTAAAAGGTGACTAAACCAGGCACCCCTCAACCTCCGCGGCCTTATCTGATTACTAATGATGGTCTGGAGTAAAAGAGGGAACATTAACACAGCTGCTGTAGTTACTATAACACAGTGCAATACTCTTGTTGCATGATGTTCTAGGCAGCTTATAGGTCCAGCAGATTGGGTTTTTGTCACACTGGGACCTTACACTGTGATTAGCCTAGAGGCGGTTGCCTACAGCTAGCCTAGTTCATATTTATTGTAACACAGTGGAGTGGTTCTGGTGGGACTGAAGCCTATCTCAGTGGCCAACTGGCTTCCTTCAGTGCTTTCACGCCGTAGGTTGGGTCATCTGGCCTGTAAAAATCGTCCCCGAAATGACCTATAAAGTGTCGAGTTGGACGTTAAACCTCTGCTCACTCACTCACTCTTGTCAATAAATTATTAATTTGTCTCTCAGTTAAATCTTCATTAACCGAAGAAGTTTTTGGATATTAACATGAAACATCAAGTCATCAGTACTAAGTCTGCATGATACTGAGTTTCAACTTTCAGTACTGGTATGCACATGTACTGCCTATAGACAAAAGTACAAAGTTTGATCGACACAGATGATTCTGTCATCCAGAATGCGACTGCTGAAACACACAGCTCATTGCAGATGTGCGGTCAGTTGTTGGAGGCATCAGCACTGGTCCACATTTATCAGCAACATGCAGCTGCCTTCAGATGTGTTACAATCCAGCCAGATAGACCTGGACTATACATACAACCAAGCATACAGAACTGAAATATCAGAAATAGCAAATTTTCTCTGGATGATCTAAACAGCACTAGATGGTACCAACATTCTCAACAAATGTCTGCAATACACACAACACAATCGATATAAAATGTCAAACTCTCACACATTCAACTGCTTCATTGTTTACATTATGCACTTGATTATCAGCAAACTACAAACAAGAGGCAAAAGGCATTTGGCGAAGGCTGCACCAAATGACCCCACGCACACGGCACGTGGCGTATACTGCACGCGCCGCTGCCGATTACCCCGCATAGCAAACTGAGCTGGGGTCATTCGGTGCATTCCTGACTGACACGCAACATGAACATCGGTAACAATAGACTAATTTCACCTAGTGGCAGAAGATTCACACTGGGTTACATTTTTTACCAGCATACTGGACGATTACAACTAATTTGATGTTACAAATGTAACCGTGTTCTACTCAACAATATAGACCACCCAAGATCACGATGCAGCTAACTCTGCAACAAAAGACGTAATGCGGCAAATTAATAAACCGATTCAGAGATCACATACGCTGAAGATGTGAGCAACATCAGAAGCTGTCATGAACACAGTGAGTTTGTTTCAAGATCGTGATTCTTCAAACTGCTGCAAACACGCCCAGAGTTGTACAAAAGTGAGAAGTTGCAATTCATACACCAAAGCAGATATCAGCAGCAGCATTTCCTATGCACAGTAACAGTATTTTGGCAACGTACAGAATTGTGTCAAATCATTTGATGATTTAAAACTTCAGTTTTGGTTTCAGTTTTATGCAATCAGTTATATAAACAAGGTTTTGTAAATTCAACCATAGACACAATTTTACTGGCTTCACCAAAACAATGGCTGATGCCCCACACTTTTTGGCAAATTATTACAACTAGTGTATTTATTAATACACACTGGTCATGGTCATTTATTACAGGCTGCAGAGTTCTGATTAACTGACTGGCTTAGGATCAAGCTGTTCCAATCTTGTGATATTTACTGCCATAGGCAGGCAATAATGCAAAACAGTCTAGAGTAGAAAAGTAGAATTAACTATATTACTTAAACCTTACAATATGTGAAACCAGATTACTGGCGAAAAATCATCCCGTCAGTATACACAAATGTATTTTCCATGCACTAAATTTATCTAGCCACCAGCTTTTCAGCAAACATAACAGGAAAATGTTTACTGTAAAAAACAGGTGCCAAAAACTTGCACAAGAACAATTACTATAACTGAACACATCATGCCTTTGTTTCAGCTTATAATAACTTACCTACTGTAACAACTCTCGATTTACCTATTTCTCATGTGGCTGTAGCAGTGATATTTCGCACAAATACCAATATTTTCTAACTTATATCACCACTGTACACACTTCACATCAGTAGCTTATATTTCAACTTGATAACCATAACATACTAAATGACCAGTCGCTCTCACACCATGTGATTAACCCATATACAGCACACTAGCTCTGACAGTAAACTACAATTACGAGATCGAAAAAGACAAAAACTGGAAACAGTCAACTTCCGTCAAGTTTTGGTCTCTACTGTAGTTTCTAAAAGCCTGTGTATGCAAGCGGGTTTCTTGCAGAAATCTAACGTACTTTTTATAGGACGGATGAAGATACTCATGATGTTCAGCCACAGGAATGACAAATTGAAAAATTAGTCAGAAAAGTCAACAGTCAAACAAATTAGCAACTTCTTCATTTGCTTTCATACTTTACTGAATACAGCATGCAATTAAACTGTGTTAGAGGGAAACACAAAACTGCGTGCTGCCACTGTTTTATAACCGTGACCTTGAGGTTAACCCCATGACCTTGAAACTCGAAGGTGACTTAGATATTCTAATGATGTACCTTCACACTGAGCTAAAGACATTCAAAATTCAGAGCTTGAATTGAAAAAATACGAAAATATGTCTCAAAATCAAAGCTCAAATTCAAAATGTCAAAAGCTCCTAATTACTTCGAGCATTATTGTAACAGATATTCTGATCAAGCCCCAGCAATATCCGACCAGTAGTTTTTGAGTTTCGCGCTACCACTTTTTCCTGCCGTGACCTTGACCTTGGACCCATGACCTTGAAACAGAACCGCGACCTAGACATTGTGAAGTCGCATCTCTGTACGAAAACCGAAGTTGCTGGACAAAAAACCAATCAAAAGGTATAACCAGAGCTGGAAAAATACAAAAATAGCTTTCAAAGTCAAACGTCAAGGTCAAATGTAACCAACTTCCAATCACTTCTAGCGTTCACCATGGGACATATCCCTACCAAGTTACATCAATTCCTGGTCAGTAGTTTTCGAGATTTCCTGCGGAGACACAGGCAGACAAAAATAAACTGTGTCAAACGGGAGCACAAACCCGTGCTGCCGCTGTTTAGCAACCCTGACATTAATCCCATGACCTTGAACCAGAAGGTAACCAAGATATTCTAAAATGTACCCTCACACAGAAAATGAAACTGCTAGCATAATGCGTGCTTGAACCGAAAAATACGAAAATGTCTCAAGGTCAAGGTCAAAATGCCAGAACCGCTGAATTATTTTGAGCATTATCGTAACAGCTATTATCATCAAGTCCCAGCAATTTCAGGCCAGTCGTTTTAGAGTTGTATGCTACTGCTTTTTCACTGCCATGACCTTCACCTTCACCCATGACCTTGGAACTGAACCAGGACCTAGATATTGTGAAGATGACTGAAGATAAAGTTGCTAGGTCAAGCCATTCAAAATACACAGCTTGAATTGAAATAGTACGAAAATAGCTCTCAAGGTCAAAGTCAAATGTCACCTACTTCTAGCATTTTTCATGGGGCACATTTCTACCCAGTTACATCAATTTCTGATCAGTAGATTTCAAGATTTTGTGCGAACAGATGCACAGACAGACGCGGCCAAAAACATTACCTGCTCACAGTATGCTCGCAGGTAATGAAATTATTATTTCCATCGAGAATAACAAATTTCTTGACAGTTAACTCTTTAAAAAATAATGATCAGTTAATTGTGCTTGTACAAATCTGGGCAATTATATGACATGGAACAAAGAAAAGATGTATAACGAATATGATATTAAGCCAATTTAATTTACAGTTACCGTTATGACAACAATTAAGTTAGCTCTGAGACAGATCAAAAACTCGCACAGTTACAAATAAAATGCATTCAATACACAGAACAGCGCACACAGGAGTCTATGGCAAATGATGCTGCATGACATGAGCACATGAGTGAGTGAGCAGAGGTTTAACGTCCCACTCGACACTTTATAGGTCATTTCGGGGACATGAACACATGATACCTGTTGTAAATTACAACAAAGCAAATAAATCACTACTAGCGCATGTGTACACAACAGTCAGTATCATTTCAGTATCACCGTATCAACCAATTAAATGTAAAACAGTAATGTGAAGAACACGTTACAGCATCCTCGCAAGTACAGCAAATTTTCTGTCGATTAGATTAATCTATCTGTCTGCTTTTTGGTAGATACTGAGATTCACTTACCAGTAAACATATGTATCCATAAAACAGATGTCAAAATCATTGCCAAAGTCCCTTAAAGACAGGATATTGAATATACACAAAGGTCA
>Ga0126335_1001860_pt1 | contig 12237 bp, 8 predicted proteins | sample OlaspJWI45metaG_FD_108409 | JGI IMG/M metagenome (GOLD analysis project Ga0126335, IMG submission 108409) | Marine gutless worms symbiont microbial communities from Oahu, Hawaii - Olavius sp. 1 OAHU.JWI-45 metaG | ecosystem: Host-associated > Annelida > Digestive system > Unclassified | place...
ATGGGAAAAAATTTACAAACGACGTTGGTGGAGCTCATTAGAAGCGGCTCTTCGCTGAAACCACACTTTTATTTCAGATTTCTAACACTGAAAAAGAAGAATTTGACTAGTATTATTATAAGGGAAAAGATTTACATACGATTTACATACGATAATTAGAGAAATTAAGAAAAAAATTTACAAACGACCTTGGTGGGACTTGAACCCACAGTCGTTGACTCCGTAGGCGAACGACTTAATGCATTAGGCCACAAGGACTAACGTTATTTGTATGCTAACATTACTTTTTAAATACCACAGCTATTTGCGGCCATTAGTACAAATTATTATTACAAATGTCACATTATAGAACAATACATTCAATTTGTCTACTATTTACCTGTCGATTCAGCTTAACAAACAATTTGCTGTTTTGCCAGTTACCGTTGTTCGTGAGTTTGCGATGTCAAAGTCATGTATAGAGGTGCCCTTTGGTGATTGGAATTAAAGTGTGCAGATGAAGACCGTCATTAGTGAAACTAGTGTGTAATTAATTATTAAAGATACTGATGCAAAGCAAAGATTTAGATGCGATAGAGACGTGTTGTGCATATATTTTAAAGTTACAAGACTTCTGAACTAATGTTGACATAAACTTCAACCAATGGTGTTTATTTTAATGTTTACGGAAAACACCTTTTAGACATGTAATTTTTTTGTAATGACCACCATACTCGAGAATATTTTCTTTACCGCTTTAAACTGATTGCTTCTACTTCCGCAACAACGAAAACTAAACTAGACTTTCGTTACATTTCATGGGAAATTTCGTGTGACAAGATTTCTTGACAGTCAAAAAGTACAGACTAGTAAGTATCTGCAACGGCCAACTCAGTACGCGCACACGGGTGATTTTATTATGGGCTATGCCCGTAGGCCTGTGGCCTAACCGGGCTTCGCCCGGTATTAGTTACAAATCAGTCTTATAAAAATTGTTAAACATGTTTTGTTTCAGAAAGTATTGCAGCATGGCAGATAACCAGAAGACGTCTAAGGAGGTAACCGCTGGCGCTGCATCAAATCTGGAAGAACTTGGTGCTGTTGGTGGTACTGAAGAGCTACAGGCTGACTCGCAGTCTGCCTGTAGGCGAAGTGCTAGTTCAGAACATGTACAGACCGACATGGCTGTCGTTACAGTTGCTGCATGGTCTGCCAGTGCTGTGGTCGAACTTCCTGTGACTGTACATTCAGGAAGTAAGCCAACAGAACAAGCCAGCAGTGGCATGTCTGTTGGAGTTCGCCGTGTTATGCCTGTCACATCTACTTCATCACCTACCAGTGCACCAGGCTCTGCAAGTTCAGAAAATCCTACACTGTCACAGCCGGTGAAAAAACGTTCTCATTTCTGGAGCTTCTTAAAGCGTAGCAAGCGTTCTCCAGCACTTCCGCAATGCAGTGAGAGTGGTGAGGACAATGAGAGCATTGCATCTGTTGAAGCTAGTGGCTGCTTCTCCCGGGGTGGAATTTGTACACGAAATGATGGCCACCATTCGGGCGCCAAGTCTCGCAGACAGAGGCAGGGACCTGACTCTCCGTTGAATTTAAGCAGCATGCGCCATTTGTCTCTTGGAGCGGGCTCACGTACAGTTAGGTTGTTGGCAGATTCTCAGCTAATGACTGTAGTGGTGCCAGCTCCTTGCATTCACACCTTGAATGATATCAGTGCATGTACACGCGCCGTGGATAATAAGAATATGGATGTTGATGGAGTTGGTGAATCATCCTCAGCTGCAATCGGTTATCCTCATCTTCATTTCAACCAGTCTCTCTCAAGCAGCAGCAGCAGTAGTTCTTCAGGAATTTCAGTGCCTGCACCTGCCCCACCAACTCCAGATTATCCGCCATTTAACAGTTTAGTGCCCACAGCCACAGTGCATACACAAGTTGATTATATGCACTGTCTCGTGCCTGACCTGCTGGAGCTCACAAACCGAATGTTCTACTGGGGTGTAATGGATCGCTATGAGGCGGAGAAATTGCTTGACGGTCGGCCTGAGGGTACTTTTCTAGTACGTGACAGTGCACAGGAAGAGTTCTTGTTCTCTGTATCGTTTCGCCGCTACGGGAGATCATTACATGCTCGCATCGAGCAGTGGAATCACCGATTCAGTTTCGACTCCCATGACCTCGGGGTATTTGCTGCACCATCTGTGTGTGCCCTGGTCGAGCATTACAAAGACCCGGCCGCATGTATGTTCTTTGAACCAATGCTGACACTGCCGCTGGCACGCACCTATCCGTTTACCCTTCAGCATCTGTGCCGGGCAGTGATCTGCTCACGAATTAGATACGATGATATATCATCACTGCGGCTGCCTTCACGAATTCAGGACTACCTTAAGTATTACCATTACAAACAGCGCATATGTGTACGCCGCTTTGAATCTTCTCCACATCGTATTGGATCAGTTTACAGAAACTTGTCCTGAGTCACATCCTTCATACACAGTGTTCATCTATATGTGCTTGGTGCTTGAATGTGACATTGTCAGAGTTACTTAGCTGGCTCGACATAATTTGTTGGCATCCATGTTAATGTTGTTTTTGTGTGATGCATGATCAAATGTTTGGTTGTTCTGTTATGTTGCTGTTACAGCAGTTGTTGACTGTGCTGTTGAATGTCCATTGTTTGTATCAGTTGGTGAATGGTTATGCCAGCAAATAATTCAATATTGACTCCTGTTGCCACATGTTGTAATATTGTTTGCAACATTATATTTGCTGGTTTTGCTGCTCATTGTGCATCGAACAATGTACTCTAATCTTAATTTGGGGCTGAATCAGACTACTGCAGGCTTGGCAGTTAAGTAAAATTTACTTGTACATGCATTTAAGCATCATGTTGTGAAAGTTATCTTTTAATGCCTGTGTTTACTGTAGTTGGATTTCTTGCAGTGCAGTACTCCAAAATTTTTAGTTTCTGAATATAAGACAACCGTATTCGAATTCGATAAAGGCCACACAGAAGTTATATTTTGATAAATTTTAATCGCCATTCAGGGATATAGTTTTGATTGGCCTGCCTTAAAAAGAGGGTTGGCACTGGTGAATGGTGATGTCATTAATCATATTTTAACGAAAAATAAATTTCAGAATGTTATAGCAGGAACACTGCCGTGAATGATATTTTTGTTTTTCTAATTACTAATATTGGCGACTTGTAATACAGGTATACAGAGGAACGGTTTATAATCATTGATCCAGATTCTTTTGTATTATGATATCTGCCAGTGTGGTTATGGTTATTGCCAGTGTACTGCTGCATTCTGCTTGCTGACTTCATTGTTAGTGAAGTTATAGCTACTTTCAGCAAGACCGTAGACTGTATCTAGGTGCTTCTAATCTATCTTGCCATTGCTAGCACTCTTCTGATTACAGGTAGTTGATTAATTATGAAAAATTGTGCACTTTACAAGCATTTTGCAGATTGTAAGTAAATTATTTAGCTTTGATTGTTATTGTTTTAGGTGTTCAGTTCTGTTGCATTATGATATTCCGTATTGTAAAAGTGAGTTCAGAATGTTAATTAGTAGAGTACAGTTCTACAATAGCCTGTCATTGGCATCGTTGTCTTTGATGCAGTTCAGTTTTTCTCATCCTCGTTTACTGTTAACTGTTGTGCATAGTGCGACATAAACTGTACTTGCACATATGCAATGCATAGTGTATAGAAACATTTAATGTTAGCTGCGCTTGTTACAGTTTTGCCTAGCCATAACACTGTATGTACAGTGTACAAGTCTTGTAGTATTTGTAGTGTAAGGGTAACATTCCACTTCACTAGCAAAGGTCAAAAGCTGGTCATAGACATGTTCGAATATCTCTGTGACCAGGACCAGGTTCATGACCTGCTGGCGTCATGGAATGTTTCTCTTAACTGATAGTGAGGTGTGGCATGTATCAGATGCTGTTTGTTCAAAGTTCTGGCACTAGAAATGTTGACTACTGTCCATCTCAGTCATACATAATCTAATACATACATATACACACAATACTATTTTTGTGAATTGTTTTTTTTTGTGAATAGATATTGTGCATGTGCAATGCATTGTCTTTTTTCTATTTGAGCCAAATGCTTTGCTGTAGACTAGATAGGTATCATGACAACATTGCACTTAATTTATTTAGCTGCATAAAACGTGCATAATCAGACTAAGTATCATTGCTAGTGTGCAAACAAGTTAGATCAAACAACTGTATTGTCTTTGTGGCAACTGTTACAGCATAATAATTAAACTTGACAGCTGTGAAATAATGGTACAGGAAGTTTTGAAAATGTCCCAGAAGAGCTCGCACCTTAGAGATGGGCATGTACAACCCATGAATTTTACATGTGTAAATCATAAACTTAAAGGAGTTTTTGAAACTGTCGTGCTACATTAGTCTTGAATGCTGTTGCCACACACTATCAGTATATGGTACAATACGTAGTATCAGCAAAGTTTTCATAAATATTGAAACAAATGCACAGAGAAAAATTGTCTGTATGCAACAATCGCCGAAAGTGACAAAGATTCAACAACTACACAGCTACGTGAGTGGACAAAAAGGACAGCACAATATAATAGTCACTAGCATGGCTGAATAAACCGACACTTACAGTAGTTAACGATGCTGTGCCATCAGGTTTCCAGCTGCAGGTAAATTTATGGACAGTACACAAAGACTACCAGAATATCGACATGCCTGTAAACTTGTAAAGTCTGTAAAATATATGTTGTGTCCATAAATTTGGATGATACCAAAATAAGCAATAAAACAAAAGAGAAATCTGCCATCTTCGCAAATTATTTCAACTCAGCAGCACCAAGATGCAGTTTGAACTTTGTAAGGCATCGACACTAACCAATCACTCGTCAGTAGAACATGAAAAGCAAATTCAGCAATAGCATGAATTGCTACGATGAATTAACACGAATTACTCTACGTGTGATCCACCAAACACTATAAAATGTATACTCAAAGTACATTAAAACATTAAAATTAAAAAAGCAAATATATTTGCCAGTATTTTTATATAAATACAATGTTGAAGTATTTTATACAGCACAGTGCGCACAGAATGAAATCATCTTGCATACCAATTGAACATCAAGCTGTGGGCCCACATGGCTTGGACACTGGTGTAGACTGATGATTAACAACTGTCAACAAGAGGCCAAAGGCATTTGGCGAAGGCTGCACAGCACGCCGCATACAAAGCACACACTGCCGCTGATTTAAGCCATGTGACAGACTGACAGACAGATACCACGAACATCAGTAATAACAGTCAGCATCTCGTGCATTAGATGCAGCCTAAAAATACAGATGCTGTGGTAATAACAACTGAAAATTTCGTTTTTCCATCTTGTAAACAGATGTAAAGGCACACATGAATGGCACGAATTACTGAACATCCCACTGAAACAGGAGACAGCATATGGCCAAAAAGTATATGAATATCGTCTGAAAAATCGTTGTGAACAAGAAGGCCAACAGTGTGGTATCATAGAAGCTATATGCTGCTACGCGAACACTTGTCTCGTTGAAAAGTAACCGTTACAACTGATCAATTATCAGAAAATGCAGCACAGTTACTTCAGTACAAAACACCTACCAAATGCAAAGTCTAGAAAAGTATCTGTGGAGATCAGCATGGCTAAAAGTCAACAATAAAACATACATATTCAATTGTTAAGTCTTTAAATATTAACAATATGAAGAATCACAGGTATCCTAACCAGCAGAAAATTACAAATTGCAATAAACAGCACGAAGCTATATGCAATAAATACTGAGATGCAAGAGAACGAGCAAAAAATAAATAGAAAAGTGCACCATAATAACACGCAAATAAACTCAATAAATACTCTGGCAAAACAAAAGAAACATGACGTAAATTAATACTGTACACATTAATACGTGCTAGTCAAAATACAACTGACATTCAAGCAGACAAACTCACAATAATAACAAACTGACAAATATCTTATATTTAACACCCGAGCCTAGTAAAACTCTTAAATAAAATACTGCAGAAAATGACTGAATGCCAATAGGAGCAGTCTGGCTTCTGACATTTTAAAATAACTTCAACCATTGTGAGAAAATTTTGGTACTTTTCACTTGTATGCATTTACTTAATGCATGATGTGCAAACAAACCAAAGCTTCAGCTGTGGCAACTATGGACGACACTAACGTTCTGTATAGTGGTATATATTTGGCAGAAATGGGTTCAAACAAGGACAATTCAGTTGTGAAATTTCGGCCAGCTAACTTCGAAATTAATCACAGAAATGCCGGTTTTACATCTCGAGAAGCCTGTCTCATTGGCTCAGTAGTTGAGACCACTTCATGAGCTACAGCACCTGCAAGCCTGCAAGGCCTAACTGGCTGTTAACTCTCAGCAATTGCGTTGACAAGTTTCATATAAAGTAAGCAACTTAGGTAAATCGGAATGATGAAAGCGTGAAAAGCTTTGTCGAGAGAGGCCAGACTTGTTGGAGCAACTTCACAACACATACATGCCCATGACTTCAACACAAACTGTAAATAAAAGAAAAAACAAATATTTTATTTAGCTCCAATTACACTGAAAAAAATTCTATTGCCAAAGATGAGATGGCAAGTAAACGTTATAGCGAAACACATATTCTTAATAACTTTCAACTATGTCTTCAAGCATGCTACAACTGAGCAGCAACTATGATCATCAACACATCAGCACCAACTACAAGACTATCACAATAACTACACAATACATGTCACAAACATCACCTCAGCCACACATAACATGCAATATTGCTTAAACAAGGTATCGCCCACAACAGAACAAAATGATAGCTGACGAGCCACTGGAAATGCTCCGAACGGTAGACATGTACTTCCAGTTGTGCATCTGATGGCAGATTCTGACTCAGACACATCAGAAACCCGATTTCCTGTTGGTGTACAATAGTAACTACAGCACTGTCACATGTGACATGAATGGAGAAACAGACAATGGATTGTCCCCAATCCGGCAAACCAGCAAATAATATCATAACATCTCATCATATACCAAATCCAGCACACTATCCATAAAGACAAAAAAATGCAGTAATTTGAGCAGTCTTATAACCGCTTGAGACAGCCAACACCCCACTCAGGTGGAACTGTTATTGTTTCTAGTCCAACTGCTGACGGACAGAATGAAAAGCTGATGGCAAAGAGAAACTTGGTGTCCATCAGGAGGGTCTGCGTTGCATCGTGCCGTGCATTCAGTCTCTGCTGAATCTGACGAATAAAGCTGACCGGAACTCGCTCCTCAAACTCATTCACTGGAGTGTACAAGTTCAGAATTTTTATTATCTGCAAAATTGGCAACAAACATAATGTAACATCAATCAAAATACTACACAACTAGACAAAACTACTGCAATCCATCTGTGTGCCTTTCCACAAGTTTGCATCACACTGCTGCAGCTGCACTTCACTGCAGTACGCCTGGCTGCAATTGGGTCAACATGATAGACAGACAGAGAGAATCACAGACATACAGTGTGCACTCCCGAAAAACATAATGCTTCTGGCGCCTATCGAGGCAGCAGGCAGAAAAGGCATAAAACTTGTACCGACCGACTAATCACTCTTTGAATTTTTGTGTACATCTCGCCCTTGGCGGTTGTTAAGTGAACTTAGCAACCGTAACAAGTGCGTGTGGCAGTGTGTGGCAGGTATTGCATGAAATTTTCATGTTCCGCGAGCAAAAACTCAGATTTAAAACAGTTTCACTCATGAAGTCAGCAATTATGCTTTGGCATTAGCAATACTGTGATAACTTTGTAAGCTTAGCCTACGTTTAATACCAGCGATAGCAGCGCCACCTTGCAGCTAGAACGTGTGTTTGGTATTACACAATGTCAAGCTTGATTTGCCTTAGAATAAGCAGTCCCTGCGAAGCAGAGTATTAAGTCCCCGACCGTTATACAACCATTTAAAAACCATGAACTTACAGTAAACAAAATTTAAAAGAACTGAATCCCAGTTCAGTCATCTTTTGACATTTGGCCAGGAAAAAGAGCTTCTTTCCACAAGCCACCTGAGGTATCAGAAAAGCAATATTAATTAGGTCTCAGCCACACTTATCCAAACACTGCAATTACCTGTTTGTATTATCGATTTCGGTAATCTTCAAGGATTATCATCGTATCAAAAAAATAACACGCATAACAATAGTCTGATGGTGAAAAACTATAAAAGAACATCAGTAGTGTGCAGACATACCTGAGGGGGTGTCAAGTGTGAACACATGTCACAGATACATTCAACATCAGCGTCAGTCTTACGAGCTTGTAACAGCTGCGATGCTTGGATGATGGGGTCTAGAGCACGCAGAACATTGGTATCTAGTAGCTTGTTATCACGCAGCCACTGCTCCAAGTGACTCAGATTGTACCTGCATGCATACATACAAACGCTGCTCCCATATGACAGTGCATGCCTATAAGACAGATCTGCAGACAAGAACAATAAAATTTGTAGAAAAAACAGTATTCAATCAATAAAAAACATTTGCATGTAAGATCTGTCCCACAATAAATCTTATCAGTGCAGCTGAGCTGATAACAGTGACTTGGACAATCTGTTTAAGCCGGTGCCACTGAGATGTTAATGAGTGCAAAAGCAATGGTGTGATGGTCATCCAGGAATGCATGGCTGATTGTGATGGAATTTAACAGCAAAGCAAGGGAGTTGAGATGTCCAACTATCACGTTTCAGTACTCATCTTTCTGAAATGCAAGTGTGATGGAAACACGGATGGAAGGGGTCTCAAATGAAATGAATAAAACAACTTCATAAACAGTTCGCTTGCATGTGATTTCACGCATGCAACAATTTAAATCAATTTTTGGCATTCCAGAAAACATTGCTCTATGCCAGTATTTGTACTTGTACTCAGACCAAAAGTACTTGTACTTGTACTCCACCCTAAGGTACTTGTACTCGAACTTGCAATTAGTGTACTTGAAACACCTCTGGGAAACATAGTGGCCTACACAACTTAATATTAAAGGAAAACAATTAATGATAATAAAAAACAACAACATAAAGCTGTACAATCATGTGCAGTAAAATCTGAGTGATTAAGAAAAAGCTGACCTCATCTGCATGCCTTTCATCCAGTGGCACATGTCTTTGCGCAGCAGCAAGTTGTTTAGTGCATTTGCACAGATGAAATAAAACAGCTACAGGGTGCACACAAACAAGCAGTTCACAGATAATGACATGAAATTGCATATATATATATATCTGGCCAACAACTCTAGCCTAAAGTAAGTAAGTAACAGTAGGATGTAACATCCAACTCAATGCATGTTACAGATCATTTCATCCAGGCAACAAGCCACTCAGCTGGCTCAAGTAGGTCAGGTGAAGTAGTTTGTGGTTTGTGATCAGGGTTGGTTGGTATGTCTCTGCGTGCAACATCACAAGTCTCTATGTCCAGCAGTAACGCTTTTCCACACCATGGTTAACAGACACACAGTCAGAGACACAGACAGCATCTGTACGATCAGCGAGGCTATGTTACAGCTAGATGAACTAAAATGGATCAGGCCAATCCTACAGCTTGTGTACACATGGAGCGTGCAGTTTACTGATGAACGTGAGAGACATTACCTGTCTGAAGACCTGCTGAATGAGCTCAACGTCAACGTCATGTGTTCTTAAGATGTGCATCAGTCCATCCAGCTACAGCAGCAGCAGCAGCAGTAACGTCAACAGCAGTCATCTCAGCAGCGGGCAATTTGCATTTATTACTACTCTGAGATAACCTATCGATGCAACAAAATTAAGAGAAGACGTCGACAATTGATATACTGCATTCGATGTATGCACTCAAAACAATTTTACTAAACGATAACTGTACAAGCAGTACTCAGCAGACAGAACTCTCCAACAATCAACACCAGTTAAACAATACAAAAAATGGCCAATGTAATTTGGCAAAGGCCACATCAAACCCCCTCCCCCTTGCCATGTGGAGTGGAAACCCCATCTAATATAATGTTTTACGGGTCCCACGACTCCCACGTCCCATCCCAAACAGATCTGTACAGCCATTCTTGCACAGACTGCCCACCCACGACGAACAGAATGAGAGATGCCAGGATCATCGAGTGTAGCATTTCGTACCTCAAGCATTTGACATGGCCAAATAATAATTACAGCAGCACATACCGCTTTAATGAGCATATCAAGTGACATATCTTTGTTTTTATCCTCTGACACGCTGCCTCTGTGTGCTCGGCCCTGTCTGAGTCCTGTGGGTTTGCCAGCTGACAGGCCAGGTATGGCCTCATGCTCCAACACTGCACGCACTGCATCAACATAGAGATACATACTTGCAACCATCAAGTGCAACAATAAACAGAGAACATAACTCATGTGAAACGTTTAGTCTTCAGTCTATGTCTATAAACCCTATAGCATTACCCAAACAAATACAAATGCGTCATCTAATCTGATATAATAATTTTGTTCGTGTCTTTGTTTGTTTGTTCGATCACCTCCAGATTATCAATGTAGATCCAGCCCTGGGGCTGTTTTATGTGCAAAAAATTTGGGGAAGCAAGGGTGGATAGGGGCGGGTGTAAGGGAAGATCGGGCGATCCTTGCTGGCTTCAGTCGGGTCGGCATGTAGCCAGTGGATCACGGTCACTGATGCATGACGAAGGGCCAGGCCTGCAGCTATAGGCTGCATGCGCATTGCCCGGCGACCTCACAAATTCACACACACACCATATTCTTACCTGCAGTATCTATAGTATAGATAGATAGAACTATACAGAGTGGTTTTAACTGTTTCTTATACTTGCAGCTTTGTGGTGCATATCTGTGAAATATTGTCCTGTAGGCTTCCTCAGACTGCAGATCCAAACACAGATTCGCTCATAACTCAAGAACGGGTGGTAGGGAGCCAAAACATTGGTATTTTTTCACGGCCGGCGATACACAGGTGGTACTCGACAGGCCTAGCCCGCAGCCTCAGCATGTGGGCAGCATTAGCTATAAATAGGTCTGTCAGCGCAGCATAGGTTACTGCACGCAGCACTGGGTCAATAGGGAATGTACATTCTTTGACTGCACAGAGGGATGTGGCAAACGAAAGCTGGCTTCAAACCACAGGACTACATAATACCCAGCAGTGACACATACCCTGGCTAGTATCTAATATGCTTACATACATATACTACTCATGGTAACAAACCACAGGCAAGAACTGTTATTCCTCAAGTTTTCCCAGAACACATTCAGCTTCTGACTTTTCCAGCTCTACAAGTTTTCCAGGTCTGAAGGTACCTAACCTAACCCTAACCATAATAGTGGGCTGTCAGAATGGCAGGCCATCGAAATAATGGGCTGATACTGTTTACCTGGTTCACTGTGCCAATGAACTATTACACAGTAATTGAGTTAATGATAACCAACAACAAAAAGCCGCTGGCATTAGACACGAACCGATTAGTGAGTGAATCAGGGCGCCGTTCAGTTTCACAAGTCCCTGGAATATCCACACAGCCAGGTCAGTCAAGATCTGCCGATACTCACTGAGATCAAAGTTGTGCAGACAGCGAGAGTTCTGCTCTGCTGTGTTGGGCATCTGAAAACCCTGATAATACAACAATGTCCAGCAAACTTAAAAGTACAGCAAACATCATACAAGCAACAACAGAAAACTAATTCACTATGCAAATGCAGCTAAAATACAACAGTATTCATATATCTGCATCACATTTGTGCTTTATTATGACTTGAGGCAAAATGTCACCAGTTCACTATCAGATCTTCTCCAAGCCACGTAGCTCACTGGGTAGCACTAATTTCCATTTCAGCAGGCATCAGCTAGACACCAACTTACACTGAGATACCCGGCTGTTGGGGCTAGTGCATTGTATGGTGTGTCTGCTTGCTTCCCAGCTGTTAAACTTGGTGACAAGAGGCGTAGGTGTAAATAACTTGCCCAAGGTTACTACGCAGTGGTACCCGACCAAGACCCAGACACGACTCCGGATGTTTTACTGAGTGAGTGACCATGCCTTCTTAGATCTCTGGGGATATAAATTCTACGTAGTTGTAAAGATGTTACGACGCCCGTTCATATTTTCAGCTTTATGTATGTTAAAACTTAACCAATAACATCATAGCCTAGGTCAGTTACATTTATGAAGTC
>Ga0126335_1001861_pt1 | contig 12236 bp, 12 predicted proteins | sample OlaspJWI45metaG_FD_108409 | JGI IMG/M metagenome (GOLD analysis project Ga0126335, IMG submission 108409) | Marine gutless worms symbiont microbial communities from Oahu, Hawaii - Olavius sp. 1 OAHU.JWI-45 metaG | ecosystem: Host-associated > Annelida > Digestive system > Unclassified | place...
AACCAGGAAGGTATGCAATCTAGCCCGTTAGCTGTTGAACGGAGCGTATCCAAAATTTTAAAAACTCGCCATTCTGAAATGAAATCATAGTTGGAATGTAGAACCGTCTGTTTTAATGCAGAGGGTGTATAGCAGCACACAAACTCCAGCTTTGTATCAATACTAGCATGGGGATTGGGGACTGACAAGGTCACCAACCACCCCATTGTTAAGTGCATCGCTGCAGCAGCTCGCTTACCAGACGCCTTTGATCTGACCGCCACCACCTCTCTCCCTGTTAGGTAATTACGTATCATACAGCACCCTGCGTAGGCACTATAGTGCTTGTCGCTGCGCAGCTCTACTGTGTGTGAACGCTTTACTTAGTCACATAAAAATATGAAATTAAAATTTCGGGTCGAGAAATTTCTCGTGGAGAAATTTTTTTCTTGAGCCCGAGAATTTTTTCGAGACTCGTTAACGTCCCTACCAATAACCACCCTGTAACATGCTGTAACCACTGTGGTGCCTGTGCCCTCCAGTGTGTCATGGCCACCGTTCGTTTGGACCGCTCTGAATGAGGCGGCCTAATAAGAAATAGGCCTGCTTAGTATCCGCATCTTTTTGTACAATGTAGCAGCACTTTTGTTCTTGCGTACGTGTTACTGTGCTGGTGCTATGGGCCAGTGGGTGATTATCACGCATTCCACGCTTTCCTGACACACACAACAATCGGACAGACTAACAGACAGGACAGACACCACAACTGGATTACATATTGCCTCCTTTGCCTATAGAGGCAGGCTGAGGCATAAAAAAAAATTATATGGATATCCGTCAGCCTTGAAACACAGCTTTGCCTTTTTAGTCATGGATACTTTATGATCATTTTCAAATGCTGTAATTTCGTGCTGATGCTTAAATGTGTATTTATAGGAGGGTGATGGCAATCGTTCTGGAACCAGTGAAGAGTTAGATATTGAAGAAGAGGTGATTATTATGTTGATTAATTACATTTGTCACATTGGAATGAATGTTACCTATTCTTGTTTGCTTTCACAAATTCTAAAACTCTCAGAATATCTGTCACATATTTATTGTGAAGTGTTGTTAGTTACAAGCATCAAGCTAACCACCGACACAGCAATGTTCAGCTATCACCGAATTGAACATCTCCGCCGCAATTTTGATAATGTTCTGTTCTTGATGGTGTTTCTGAATTCTGTTTCTTGATGAGTTGATATGACTGGTAATGCCACCCAGTTAACACTGCTATCACAAAGTCCTAAACTGTCAGTTACACAGCCAACAGGCAGAGATTGGCGGCCACCGGCTGTTTAGGCATGGAGAAGAGGAGGAGGAGGTTGGAAGTTGACACTAGGTGGAGCCATTGTTGCCTGGGGTGGCTTGAGGATAACACATTGCTAGGCATGAAATTTGTTTTATTTTGTCCACTAAAATATGCCTGCTCTGTACTAAGTGAGACCATGGCCTCCAGTGATCTTGTTGCTTGTCATGTCACTTGTCAGGTATTCGCATAGCAGACCAGAAGCCGGCCGTGTGAACTAGTTAGACCAACAACCAATGTTACACTAATATTGTTCTCTCTGCAATAAGTGTTGGTTAACTGTCATAAGCCTAATCGACAGAGGATGGACTTCAGAAGACTGCTTAAGCTGATATGATTGCCTTTGAGTGTAAATGCAAGACAGTGGCATAGACGTTTGCATATTCTCACATCGTGCTGTCAGACACACTATCGCCAGTCCTGCACGACAACGTTAGGCCTACAGTGACGTGTTGCATAACGGTTTTCTGTATTCGCTTGCCACCTGTCATGAACAACACTGCTTTGTTTAATGGCGCCAGCAGAGTACTGTGCTATAAACTTCAGCATTTTACACTGTCCATTGGTCTGTACCGTTCCGAGTTTTCACCCATTCACTCACCCAGTCAGGCAGTATATCTTGCTACACCTACAGTCTACACATAGCTGTCTCTGATTCCTGGACATTGCAAGTGGGCGAGTGGCTTTATTCAGCATGTGCAATAAAGCTTAGTGATAATAGACCAACAACTGCCAGTTCTCAGACTTGCTGCTTGCAGTAGCCACATACGGTAGGTCCCCACCCTTCCCACATACATTCCCATGTTACAGTCTTGCAGCTCTAACACCAGCCAATATTTGACATACTTCTACGGCATGTCAAAACATTGACTGACACCGACAGAGCAACGATATCTTGCGACTGTATTGTTATCTTAAGACCTGGTTCTTTGTCTAGGGCAGTGCTTTCCAACCAAACTGTCATCATCATCAGCAGCAGACTGCACTATGAGAGCATTGCGTGTTGACGTACAAGATTTCTTTATTCAGATAGACTGCTTGCTCAGTTAAGGACCTCACTGAAGCATAGGTTCAATGTGAGAGGTCACCAAGGTTGTTTGAAAGCCATTTTGTCATAGTCTACTAGATGGGCATCACCAGGCATCTGGAACAGGAACAGTCAGCAAGTGCCTAGTGTCAGTATGAGTGTCCGTGCATGATGCACTGATGCAACATGCCCAAAGAGTGTCGGGCATCACTCACCTATGATGTCTGATAGAGGAACTTGTGACATGCACTCACCGATGGTTTTGTTAGAAATGAAGTCATGCCATTGAACTTCTAGAATTCGGCAAAGACACCGCTGGTCTATAGCGAATGAATAGAGTGTACATAGTGACCAGAATATAGAGGCATGAGTAAAGAGTCTTACTTTTCTAGGGTGCTGCATTTGCACATCGAAACACGCAGAGTGACAAATGAAGACACGCAGAATGCGTGCATCATACAAATGGAGTTTTATGTCTGTGGAACTTCCAGTGATGCAAGAAAAGTGTAAAATTTAAGTTTGAGGTAAAGTTTACACTAAGAGAGGTGAGCAAAGTCTAATATTTTCATTTGCCTTGGTGGGCCACACAGAATACCTTCGTGGGTCACATGCGGCCCATTGGCCGCGGGTTAGATAGCACTGGTCTAGCGATTGTCCTGAGACTTGCACTTGGGGTCAGGGTGATGGTGTTTGTTTGATTTCCAAACATTAATGTCCCGGGTGAATTGAAGCAGTTGGTGCAAGATTAGTTAATATGGTATGCACACATGCTGTGTTTCAGTTTCGAACTTTCGAGTCAGACCTAGTTCTGATTTTGGTGTTATTTATCTGTTAGAAAATTTCTGTACGTTACACTTTCTGCAATAACTGCTGTAAAAACCTTGTTAGAGTGAATCTTTTTGTTTTGTTCACTGTGAAGATGTTGTTTGCATGAAGGTGGAACCGCAGCTGAAGTATGAGCGAATGAGTAATGATGTGACGTCAATTCTGAGTCGTGATGCTGCAAGTTGCTTAGCAGTACATTCCAAGGTGATGTTCTGTACGCACATCAGAAATATGTAAATGGAATTAAGCATGTGGAAATTTATGATATATAATTTGAGTGATTAAATACGGCTGTTGTTGTTCTTTAGGAACTATTGATAATATCACTGTTGAGTACTACGGTTTATGCACAAATGGAATGGAATATTTGTTTTTTTGTTAGTGTAAAGCAAATCTACACCTTGGTATTGTTGCTGTCAGTGGTTGTGTTATGAATGTAGTTTGTAGCTCTAGGAACACACTGGGGAATGATCTACATACTTGATGTGCTTGGAAACAACATTCGAAGTCAAGAACTACCAGCTGTATGCATTGTCACATTTTTGATCTTGATTTTGTTGTGTTTGATTTGAAGTGAAGCACATATGTTGTTATGTGATGAGGTTTAAATTGTACACATTGAACAATGAACACCGTTGTCTAAATTTAAGGCAAGAGTTGTCATTGTCGTCATCATTCCATTTTCATTGTTGAAGGTCTGAGACTTCGGAATGACACACGAGTTATGAGTTAGTTCTTTCTCCAACTCTTCCTGTCTTGTGCTACTGTTGTGCACTCCGTCAGAGTCTTGCTGGTCCAATCTGTGATATTGTCCAAAAATGTGAGTACAGAGGTTCTGTGCTCTGATTATGTGGCCGAAGTACTGCAGTTTTTGCTTTCTGACATTGGCTGTGAATTCTCTGTCTGTATCTAATACAGATTCATACATTCTGTGATCTTTCCAGCTGATTCGTATCATGCATGTTATCTCGAAGGCTTCCAACTTGTCTGTGTCATTAAAGTGACATAGTAATTCGTTTTATACGATATCTCGTGTGTTGTAGCATACAACTACTGTGAACCAGATCAGTATTGATGAAAATGGTGACTACATGGCCAGCTGCTCTGATGATGGCAGGGTATGTAATTGTGTCATTATTATCATGCCTTTTGGCATTGCCTGTATTGTAAAAGATGAGGAATTTTGCCTTAAGCCTTTCTTAATACTGGCTACAATAGTCTAATATCTAAGCAGTACTATCTCGCCACGTGGACGTCCACAGAAACTCTGTCTGGACAACATCAGGTAGGCAGTGGAGAGATGGTGAAGAGGCAAGGAACTACACTACAGGACGTGGAGTGTTCAGAATTGTTTCTGCACGGATGAGAGATGGAGAGACTTCTTTGCTTCTTGTTAGTCATGGGAACATCATACTCATAGGCTGTTGTTGACAATATGTCAACTGCCCATTATTTATTTCATAACATAGTAATAATAATAACAATATAAAAAAGCTGCAGGTGTTTAATTTGTGTTTGGTGTTTAGTATGTGCTGGAAAATAACTTTAATTTGGTACAGCTGAAAACACAAATGCATTTTGCTGTGTCTGGATTCTGGATAAGAACATTTTCTGTATGTGGGCAAACTGGGCATGTGATTTGCATACACTTATTTATACCTTAATTTTGAAAAAGTGTAGTCAGATTTATCACTTTTACCAGAGTTTCTACAACAGTAGTTTGCTAATGGTTGATCTGCCACTCAAAATTGTGGGATGTATCAGAAGGATTTTCTATTCTGAGAATGCTACTAATCTGCAAGTGGATAGACGTTTTTGATGTTTTATGCAATGTCGTGTCAATAGGTCGTGATAAATGGTTTATATTCAATAGACAACAACCAGACAATCAACTTTGATCGGCCAATCAAGGCCGTTGCACTAGACCCACACTTCTACCGCTCTGGCAGTGGCAAGCACTTTGTCACAGGTGATGACAAGGTAAAGTACGCAGACACGCTCTGGTTTTCACTGATCAGTCATTTGAATATAATTAAATTTTTGATCCATTAAATGCGTTTTCCTGTATTTCAAAAAAAATTTTGTTTTGTTTTTACACAGTTCCTGTTCTGCATAGTAAAAAGTGAGGTCTGTATTAAAACTTGGAATTTGTTACAGTTGATAGTTATTATAAATATCGTTTGCTAGTTTTCAACTGTAGCCAGCCGATACCGCTTGTAATCTATCAGCCATACTTATTTTGAGTTTTGCATTGCATTATTCACAGAGAACAGCAACCCTCTTCCATTTTTATTTCTTTTATTTTATGAGATTTGTATTTGTACTAGTTTCCGGCCAGTTGCAGGCATTGTTGCTTTCTGTATAGTAGTGTATAGGCAGTGTCCATCATTTGAATAGATTTGCATGATATAGGCCAGGCCTTGGCTGATCCAGAGACAGTTTAGCGGAGACTCTGATGAGATAACCCATTGATCACTTATTCGTGAGTTAGTTGTTGTCACTTAACTTAGCTTTGGTTAATTTGTACTAGGTTAGTTATGTTAGATTTGACAATGCAGAAGCATAGCTGTACATATACTTGGCTTAGTACTGACAGATTACACAGTTACAGTTATTTTCTGTGTGCTGCAGTTGATCTTGAATGAGAAAGGTTTCCTCAATCAACGGAGAACAATGATTCTGCATCAGGGCGAAGGTCCGATTAAGAACATCAAGTGGAAAGGATCTTTGATTGCCTGGTCAAATGAACTGGTTTGTTTTTGTCGTTGATCGATCAATTCTTGGATAGATTTGTTTACATTCATTGTAAATTTTTAGAATTTAAATACTATTACTGTGAAGTGTTTTGTTAGTTTGCCTGTCAGTTAGTATTAATCTTTATGTTTTTGTGGGTATATTTTTGTATTAAGGTGACTGTGGTGGATGTTGTTGCTTGCTTTGTTCGTCATGTTAGTCATGTTGCTGATCTATACACGTCATGGTGTTACGTCTTTGCAGATATTTTTTTTGTTTTTTTTTTCTCTTTCATCTTTGTAAACTGCAGAAGTTATGATGTGCCATTACATGTCTGCAGGGTGTCAAAGTGTACGATATGGCAGAGAGAAAAAGAATCACATTTGTTGGTCGTGACAGTCGAGAGTATGTAGCTTCATTGATGTTTGGCTTGTAATTATTTCAGAATATCATATTTTGAATATTTGTATTTGTCTGTGCAGAATTTGTGTGAGAGTATTGATGCTGATTATACTTGCAGTAATGATTGGGGGATTGATTAGCATTTCAGAATGACAACAAGGCTCGGATTGCATTGATTTCTGCATAATTGCAGAAGTTGAAATTTTCTTCTTTGTTGTCAGTATATTTACGATAACACATCTGTGATGGGTGACCACCAGTAGTGGCTGGCTAGTAATCAAAGTTCTGTCTAAAGACATTCACGATAGTTTCTTCTCTTTGATGAGCTGATTGCATGATGTGTGATGAGTAGTGAATGGTGGCACATCTTGCCGTCACTGTGCCTATGCTATAACTGTGCATAGAAGACAAATCAACAAATTGTGGAAAGGTATGATGTGCTTTGACACATGTGTATGTTTCTGTTTGCTATGGTTGTCAGCGTACGTACCGATGTCTGCCGGTGCAACCTCTGCTGGAAGGATGAAATGACATTGATCATCGGATGGGCAAAGTCCATCAAGGTTTAGTTGAATTCTTGTTTTTGTCGTTTCTTGATTGCTTCTAATTCTAACACTATCCATTTTCTAGTATGTACATCTGATGTCACTTCTTTGTTAAGATATGACCATGCAGCTTTCAACTCATACTTTGCAGTGCATTGACTGAGTATTCAGAATTAGATGTGCACAAAAGTAGCTTGGCTTCACCATATTTTTTACAGTCATTGCGTTGAATTGTGTGAGTGACACAACCGTTAATAATTGATGTTTATAACGTAGCAGGTTTTGAGGACTTTAAGCTGTGCTTTGTGTGTTATTTAGGTTTGTGCAGTCAGATTTGGAGCCAAGACCGAACACGATCCTAATTCAGTTTCCAAATATGTTGAAATAGGTATGTCTTTGGTAGTAACCACTTTGGTAAAAAAATGTTTTTGTTGCTTCTGTTTGTAAGGCATATTAAAATTTGAAGTGTTGATGCATCAGGAGATAAACACTATGCAATGCAGTATATAAATATATTGTGTTGTCAGTATTTGCCACTACTTATGTTATTGAGCTTGTCTATTGCATCCAACTATAACTGATTCTGTTGCTAACAGTAATTTGTCAGTGCTTGAGTCTTACTGTTATAAGTTTTGTATTTTGGAACTTTGAAGTCGAAAAGATAAATTTCATGGTTTTTTCATAACAAATGTGATTTCTGCAGTGATTGCCATTGTCTGTTGTAGTGTTTTCAATGTTGGTTGACTACGCCATCTGTGGTCTGGCTCCTCTCGGAGAATACCTCGTTATCCTGCTGTATGATGAACAGCCTACAGAAGATGTATGCACTGTTTTAGTGTTTTTATCACCTTGAGTCTTGAGTTTAAACAGAACAAGTACAAATATTTTAGATAATTGGAAAAGGGTGCACCATTTAATTAAATTGTCAGAGAACTATATGTTTTTTGTGTATGCTGTTAGATTTGTACACTGTTATGTCTGGATAATTCTCTGTAGTATTGGTACGATTGGATTGTTAATTTGAGCTAATAATGTGAAGTTGCTTTGCAGGGCAAATGCGAGCCAAATCGTCCACACCTGCAGCTCATAAGCATTGCGGATGGAGAAGAGATATCTAATGATGCGCTGTCAATTCGTGGATTCCAGGAGTACCGGTGTAATGACTACCACCTCGGTACAGTACACTGCTTGTCCACTCATAGCTTGCTTTCTCGACACTGAGACTGTAAAGTTAAGAGCTAAGACCAATTCTTGGAAATACTTGGCTCAGTTGCTTACTACAAAGACGAAGACTGTGTAAATGGAGTCTCAAAGTATGATACTCATATTGAGAATTTCTCGCCCACAGTAGGTGGCGTCTTTAGTTATTTGTCTTACTTCTTGGTAAGGCCAAAAATGCCCAGCATTTTCTGCAAAAATAGGCATTAGCATTTATTAACATTTTTTGTTCATCAAATGATATGTCAGGACTGAGAAGGCCCAGGAACATCAGATTTGGCGCAAAGGTGGTGTCTAGTACGAGGATGATGCATGCAGTTAGATTTCTGGAAAAGGTTTTTTAATTGTGGCAAAATGTAAAAGTAGGGCAAAAACGCCAGTTTTACAAAAGTACTCGTACAGTGGCACCACATATACACAGAAACAGTTCGATTGGATTCTTAACATGCTACCTCAGACAGTGCGGAGCACTGAGGACCCTGTGACAATAGTCACCTTACTTGTTTGCTAATACTCGTAACCAAGATAACTCAGTCATTGGGTTTTTGTCACACTGGGGCCATAACACTGTGCTTAGCCTAGAGGCGGTTGCCTTGGTTCATATTGTAACATGGTGGAGTGGTTCTGGTGAGATTAAAACCTGTCTCAGTGGCCACCGGGCTTCCTTTGGTGCTTGGACACTGCTGGTTGGGTCATCTGACCTGTAAAAATCATTCCCGAAATGACCTATAATGTGTCAGGTGGGATGTTAAGCCTCTATTCACGCACTTACTTGGACCAAACCTGTGTAACTGTACTGAATAGCACTATGGTGAGTGCTATAGAGTTGAGCTGGTGGTCGTTTGTAGAATGTCTGCCTGAAGATGGCATGTATTTCATCGTGAGCCCTAAAGACATTGTTACTGCTCGGCAGAGGGACGAGGATGATCACATTTCATGGCTGCTGGAACACGAAATGTTTGTGGTAAGGCTGCAGTGTCACTCTTCCACAATTGCTATTACCAGTGTTGGTTTGGTTGTGGTGGTGATTTTTAAATTTCATAATTTGTAAATATTTATTATAGCTTTATGTGTCGTACAAATCAGTGAGTTTGTCATTTGCTTAGAAAGGTAATATGTATGCTTTGTCTGTCTGCTGCTGCTTCACGACTGAAACTGTTTACAGTTTTACACGTTTGGAGCAGAATGAAAATTTCGAATGCAGTCAGTCGCAGATTTTAGCGAATGATTAATAGCTTTCATTAGACATTTTGATGCTAGCTGTAAAGTAGCTTTTGTGGAAACGAGTTTTATTTTGTAGGAAGCAATGGAGGCTGCTGCAGAGCATAGTAAATCATTGAAGAAACATACCAGTCAGGTATGCCATCTTTCTGTTAGTGGCATTATGCTCTGTACAGTTATCAATTAAACTGTGTCTGAGGGGAGCACATACCTGTGCATGGCTGCTTTTTCACTGTTGTGACCTTGATATTTACCCGATGACATAGAAACTCAAAGGTGACTTAGGTATTCTGGAAATGTACCTTCACACCGAAAAAGAAGTTCCTGTTTTAAGGCATTCGAAACTCCTAATGGAAGATAAAGGTCAAATGTCACCAACTTTCAACCACTTCTAGCGTTCCCCATTGGACATATTCCTACTAAGTTACATCAATTTCCGACCAGTAGTTTTCAAGATTTTGTGCAGACAGACAGACACTGCCAAAAACAGTACCTGCTCGCAGCATGCGCTCAGGTAATGAAGTAGTCTGTGTTTTTAGGCTGCATTGAACACGAGATGCAGAGTGCAGACTGTTGCGATCGATGATCCCAGGCATCTGTCAGTTTGTCAGTCTGTCTGTCACACAGCATGTGGTTTCACTGTGCAAATATGGCTGAATGGATCAAGGTCCTGCTTGGGATGCACACTCCTGGGGACTCAAGGAACATTGTATTAGACATGAGATCCAATTCCCCCATGGATATGATGTGCACTTCACCAAATTACTTTTTGCTTACATTGCATTTATGTTGCATTACTATGCAGGCCATTGGTATGCAGTACTTCAGTCATTTGATTGGTGAGAAGCAGTATGAGCAAGCTGCGGCTTTATGTCGCAAGATACTCGGCAGGAACAAAGAGCTCTGGGAAGAGCACATTTGCTGCTTTGCACAAATCCAGCAAATTGGAGTACGTATGGTACATTCTGCTTGGAGCTTTAATCATTTTGTAGCATATTTTTCTCGGTTGTGAACTTGTGAGTTTGGTTGTCAGTGACAATGCAGTTGACTACCTGGAAAGACTGATCTCTTGACTGATGCCAGGTGGGGCATAATGTAATATAATGTAATGTAATAATAATTTTTTATAATGACGTAAATAACTATGGCTACTACAGGACGACTAGAATGTGATATGTTAAAAACCAAGGAAAAACAGTTACAAGATCAAATCAGAAAATGAAACACTGAACAAAGAAGTTTTCAGTAGGTGGCAGAAGGTAGAGAGGGATGCTAAAGATACAATGTCGTCCGGCAAACTGTTCCAGATTTTAGGGGCAGCATCCGGAAATGCCTTGTTGCAAACTGTGTGTAAACAAACAGAGGGCACACAGCGTAACACACTACATGCTCATTTTTGATTCAGCATTTGTGTTTTTAATTTTGTAGTCACAACTGGCTCATCACTTGTTCATTGTAATCACTTGATTGTGAATTAACTGATTATCTCCTTACTGATTTTTCCCCAGAGCTGTTTAAATAATGTTGCAATTTTCTGTATAAAATTTCAGCATTGCAGACTCAATTAGTTAATTTCCAGTGCTAATCAGTAATCATGCGATGTTGTGTTTCATATACAGGCAATTGCTAAACACATTCCAACTGGTGAACCGACGTTAGACACGAGCATTTATGAAATGGTTCTCAGTCATTTTCTGGAAAACAGTCACGAGGTGAAAACAGTATTGCTGCAGATGCCAGCAGCCATTGACATTTTTAACTAGTGTTGGATTTTGTAGACGAGTATTTGTAGTAGGCCAGCAGCGTTTGGCCATTCTGGCTGAATGTCTACCGTATTTGTGACAGTCATAGACATTTAAGCTGTCATTTTACAATTGAGAGACTTTTCATGGTGAAGCACAGAAAAACATAATTACTATGGATAGCCAATAGCAAGTCGTAATTATGTTGCCTGTTGATTTACAGCATTTTTACATTAATTGTGATTGTATTAATATGGAACATAACACGGTTTTTCTGCAGCTGCAATATTTTAGTATCTTATACATAGCAAATAAAGCAAGTGCTGTGCAACAGATGTAGAACAGGAAGACCAAAGTTGAGACAAATGTATGGAAGTGTTTGTGTTTGAACAGCGATTGTATGAAACAATAAAGTCGTGGCCATCTTATTTATATCGCATTGATGTTATCGTCAATGCCATCCTGGACAAATTGGACCGAGATCGAAATAACAAGGTTCTGTTGGAAACACTTGGACAACTGTGAGTTCTCTTCATTACATGCGTGTTCAGTTGATAATTATAATTTACCACACTTTGTTCTGATACTTTCTTGATATTGAATGCACTTCCTGTTGTAGCTGTGTATCAGTGTGTGTAGAGGTTCTGTTGACTGCTGCATTACTACCTCTATGAAGAAAGTTGTTTATTCACCTTGCTTCATTATTTTGTTAACAGAATAACTGATAAAGTTATAAGTACATTTCTGTGATTTTCTGCCACTGTAGTTCTTGAAAGCAGTTGGTTAAAGAAAGACAGGATATAACTGGGTTAAACTGTATAAAAGGAGTGTCTGGGAAAGTGATTGTAGATGATAAAGGTATTAAAGATTCATGGAAGGAGTACATGGAGAAATTGATGAATGAAGAGAATGTATGGGACCATAAGTTATCGGCTGAGGTTAAGCAGATTGTATCGAGATGGATGAAGTGAGAGCAGTACTGAAGAAGATGAAAAGGCATAAAGCCCCAGGATTGTTGGGGCTGGTAGCAGAAATGATACAAGCCACAGGGGATATTGGAACACAGTGGATAGTAGATTTATGTAATGGTATTGTGAAAGAAGGAAGCATCCCCGAAGATTTCAAATCAAGTGTGGTACTGCCAGTCTATAAAGGCAAAGGCGACCCTATGGAGTGTGGATCTTACAGAGGGATCA